>Ga0209475_10004902_pt1 | contig 11256 bp, 9 predicted proteins | sample tdDd471_FD_187128 | JGI IMG/M metagenome (GOLD analysis project Ga0209475, IMG submission 187128) | Marine sediment microbial communities from the Atlantic coast under amendment with organic carbon and nitrate - tdDd47.1 (SPAdes)... | ecosystem: Environmental > Aquatic > Marine > Coastal >...
AGAGAACTTCAACATTATGCCTTGCACAACCGTCGAAGACGATCTCAAGGCTTGCCTTGGCTAACGTTTCGCCATAACACATATTTATTCACCACATTCGCTGGTGATGAATTCAACAAACTTCCCCCGTTGATATTTTTCAACGGGGTTTTTATTTATTTGCATTCTTTTTTGCCTACACCATATTTTCAACTGTGTATAGTTTTTATAACTTTTTTACTTTTTACATACCATACCACCAGACTTTCTCTGCTGTTTTTACTTACTTTTTTTATCTTTTAACATGTACTATTGTGTATTTTTTCTACACAGTTTTTATATTTCGATACGAATTTACGCTTGCCATGAAAATATCTGACTGTATACTCGTACCAATGACAAAGAGGATTGGTACAGCAAAATGAAAAAGGCATCATTAACTATTAACATCTACGATTATACGGATCACCGACGTTTTTTAAACGACGCATATCTGGATTTGCACCGGCAGGATGCAGATATCAGCTATCGCTATTTACAAAAGAAAGCCGGCTATTCTGTAAACTCCAATCATTTCTGGCAACTTTTAAAAGGGCGCATTCCAATGAGTCAGCAGGCTGCGCGTCGCTTCGGAGGCGCACTGGGCCTGAACGTCAAGCAGATTCAATACCTGAGTTTACTTGCCTCATTTGCTCAAGCAGATTCCGATGCAGACAAAAATCAATGCATGGAACAGCTTAAGCAGTTCAATGGATTCAAAAATCGCCAAAAGGGAAAACAGATTCGCTACGAATTCTATGAAGACTGGCGCCTCCCTGCCCTTCGCGAGCTTGTCAACCTGGATGATTTTAAGGAAGACGGCCAATGGATGTCAAACAGAATGCGTTTGCATCTAACAGCCAAACAGGCCGTTAAAGGTGTGGCTAAACTTTTATCGTTAGGTTTTTTAGTTCGGGATGAGTCCGGCAAATTGAAACAGGCAGATCCATTCATCGGCAACTTTGATGACAGCAATCAGGACAGCGAACCTGCCTCTCTGGCACTGCGCAACTTCCATCGACAAATGATAGAGCTGGGAAAACTTTGCATTGACGAGCTTGAACAGGATCAACGTTTGGTGCTTGGTTTAACCATGTCGATTTCGCATAAGCAATCAGAGTCCATACGCGAACTCACACGAGAATACATGAAACAGGTGGAAGGCATATTACTGGAAGATCAGCCAGTAGAAGTCGTTCAGCGTTTAAACGTGCAAATGTTTCCACTTAGCAATGTGAAAATTAAAAAACAAGCTTCCGGCAATACTGTTGGCAAGCAAGCTATAAAAAAGCTGTAAACAGGAGGTAATTATGAATAAATACACACACAATTATTTATTTACCGCTCTTTCATCCATTTTATTGCTGTGTCTGTTGGTTGTTTCATGCACCAGCAACAGTGATTTGGATATACCGAACGAGCAAGATACTACATTCGAACCAAGCTTTAAGCTTGGTGGTGGTTCGGGTGATGGTAACCCCGCAGTTGTGAGAATTGCCTTCGCAGCTTATGCAGAAGCAGGTGCAGATATACATCTGGTCAAATGGAACAGAGCCGAGTTTAGGCTCGAAAGCATCTTTCTGGCCGACCCGGCAGAATGCAATACAATTGATGGCAAACTATTAAGCAGCAGCAAAAGCTTTGTCGCAGTGGATATGATAGACAATGAAAACATGCTGCTCAAAGCCCTGGTACCAAGTGAGGAATCGTTTTGTGCGATAGATTTCAAGCTGCCGGAACAAAGCCAGTTCGTTCTTGAAGGTCGAACACTCGACGAAACTGCTGTTAGAATTTCCCTCGAGTTGGGAGGATTCATACCATTTGCATCTTATCAGGACAGATTAAAGTGGATGGCAGATCAAAGCAGCGAACTTGTTGCAGGGCTTGATATAAGCGACTTATTGAGCAGCGATGAGCTTTCAACGCTGGACAAAAACAAAGATGGTGAAATCGTAATTGACAAAATCCTGAACCCGGAAATGGCCGATTTGCTCGCCTTCCGCATATTGTCGAACTTCACAATATTCGGTGATAACAACAGCAACAAAATGGTTGACAGCGAAGAACTGGACGACTCCAACATTGTAGCCAAAGGCGATGCAAACAGATCCGGTTTTGAAAATCCCGACACCGACGGCGACATTATTGACGACACAGCAGGAAAAATCTGCGAAGTTTTAACATCATATGTGGATCATAATTGCGATGGAATACCAGACGAACAATGCACCACCAACACCTACGATGCCGACGGTAACAAATTACAGTGGTTAGGGGACACTGATTGTAATGGAACACCTGATGAAATTGTAGAGTCCTACACCTATGATGAAGGCGGACATTTAAGAAAATCCTTCGACAGTGCTACCTCATATTGCGTTGAATATGAGCATGATTCACATGGCAATCTTCTTAGTAAAAATGAAGACCGAAATTGTGATGGCACACTGGACGGCATGTGTACCACCTACGGTTATGATAGAAATGGCAATCAGATTTTCAAGCAATTAGACAACTATTGCGATGGAGACGAGCTCGTCTGCGAGTATCAGTTGTTTGATGAATCCGGCAAGCTTATAAACAGTGCCACAGATATCGGCTGTACCGGACTTGTCAATAAAGCATGCCGTCATTATGCCTACGGTGACAATGGCAAGAAGCTTAGCGAAGAACTGGATAGCGACTGCGATGGATCTATTGACGAGTTGATTGAAGAATTCAGCTACGATGAAGATGGCAACATGCTTAGTTCAATGACAAAAGACTATCTTTTTCCCGACAATGAAAGAGCCTGCAAAACCTTCACCTATGATGAAGATGGCAATATGTTAACAGAGATTTGGGATTTCTACTGTCAAGACTCTCACGACCTTTGCCATTACTACAGCTATGATGACAATGGAAATCTGGCAGAATTCAAATCAGATAATGAATGCAACAACAACTTCGAAAAAACTACAAACTATGCCTACGATTCAAAAGGTCGCGTACTGACAGAAGAGATTTTTGACGAATTTGCCGAGCACACTTTAGTTTGCCATAACTTCAGCTATGACGAGATGGGAAATATTTTAACAGAAGAAAACGATCACGACTGCGATGGCATCCCGGATGAACACTGCAGAACAAATACCTATAACGCTAATGGCAACCTGCTTACCACCCGCGATGATCTTTACTGCGACGATCAACCTTGGGACTGCTACAAATATACCTACAAATGTTTTGGCGGTAAAAAGCTGCGCGTGGAAGCTAGCTGGACAAACGGTGGTAATGTCGACCTCACTCACTCAGCCAATGAAAATGTGCATGGCAATATAGAAGTAACACAAAGCAGTGACAATGGAATCAGCCCGGAGGTATTGCTGCACACCAACCCCGGCCCTGGCGATTATGAATATGAGATTTCCGCAGTGTATACTCAACCAACGGATGGTAACTGCACCACTGTACCTTCATGTGTACACTACGAGGACAATTGTGATATTTGTGGCTGCGACTGTAGTCCTGAATGCTCGGATTTAAGAATCTGTTGCAACGATTGTGATGTATGCGAGGATAAAACCATCTGCGAGCCTATGCCCGTCGAGGTAAAGGTGAGGGTTTATCAGGGCAATTCAAGCTCTGCATTAGATGAATTTTTCGCAACGCTTGAAGATAAGAACGATGCCTTAACCCTTAGAGTCAAACGCGAGGATCGCGAGTGGAGCGCAGAAGAAATAACCGAGGCACTACCGGAGCCGTTGCCTGTTGCTGTCCCCTGGTACGAACTTGAAGTAAAACAATCCACCACTGCCGAAAGTTCTGAAAGCTGTGTAGAGGATGTTTATTATCCGGACAATCAAACTCAGGAAATGGCAATTTCTCTGAAAGATGGTGACCGCCTGATCAACATGTCGTTTTGTGACGATCAAGCAACAGACTGGTATACCTACCATTCTGACGAAGCTGGACAAATGGTGCTTTTGAAATGGACAGATCCTGCAACCTCTAATGAAGACGATGAAGACATCTGGTGGAAGCATGTTTCTATTTTACCTTTAAACCAAGATGACAATCTCTGGCTATCATTCTCGGATGTTTTGCCACATAAAAACAAATGCAGTAACAGCACTTATTTATTAGGCGATGTTTCTTCTGAATTTGAAAATCGTTATTACTCATTCGGTGTTGACGTTATCCCCCCGGGAACAATAACTCAAAATACCGATAGCATTGCACGCCTGCCAGCCAACCATCTGATTTCTGCCGATATTAAGCCACATAAAAGTAGCTCCATCTTACCAAGCTGTGCCAGCCTTCCAGCCTTTGGACAGCTCTACACTGCCTATGTGCAATTGGAAAATATGCAAGTTAACAAAAGTTATAAACTGGAACTCGGCTACTGGAGTAACTCGGTCATAGAACTCAGAACCAGTTGTGGCCCTGATGGTGTAATTATCGACTGTGTCAACGAGGACCCAAAAAGCAGTGAATTTACTGCAGATATCGACGCTGTTGATGGATATTGCGCAATTGTTACCGATTCTGTTGAACACGCTGGTCCTTTTGGAGAATTTCCCGACAGTCGAAATATGCTCTTGATATTAAGGCAGATGGAAGATGCAGACGAATGATTTGTTACATTATAATCAACTTGTAACAACAGTAGTATTTATGTAATAGCGATACTTGAAATTTGAAAACATAAATTGTGGAAGTCCTTATCTTATCCCTTTGGGAACAGATATTAATGGGGGGATTTGGGGGGGGACTTTCAAATGTACTTTGGCCATATGTTCTAGTTTCAAGACAGCCCTCTTAATTAAGACATCTTGGTCAATTCGGGATACGGTTTTAGGCCGTATCCCTTTTTTTGTCTCTTTTTGCTAAAAAAAACAATAAATATCTTCCTAAACCACTTTATTAAGTCAGAGTTTTATTTTGAATTGTTACCTGACAAAACCACGTCTCACAAAACCCATACACTACTGTTTTTACATATCTTTCCAGTGCCAGTTTGTTTTTTGAACTAGCCATTATCAAGCATATCGCAAGTACAATTTGCCCCGCAAAACAAGATTTCTCATAGATTTCCTATAATTTTACTACCGTGGCACTTGACAGACCTCAATCCTGTTGTTAAGTTATTAATAGATTTCGCAAGTAATAAACTTTTAAAGAAAGGCGAATCGATGGATAACAAGGAACTTTTCAGAATTCACTCCAGCTTCTGCACGATAATGTCGAACGAAAAACGACTGAGAATATTGTGGCTGCTAGGCACCAAAGGCGAAATGTCTGTTGGCGAAATCACTGAAACATTAGGAATTTCAATGGCAAACGCCTCTCAGCACCTGCGCGTTATGCGAGACCAGAAGGCGGTTGTGACACGTAAAGAAAAACAGACGGTCTATTACACTTTGTCCAATGACAAATTTTTCGAGGGCTGCAAGATGATCCACCAGGGATTGATGGACATTTATATGGAACAGTCACGCAAGTTCGAACTGGAAAGCACAGCAGAGATGCTGAATCTTATAGACTGACTGAAACAGCCAAGTACATAAACTCTGCTGTAAGATCATGAATAGATACAACTTTTAACCAAAGGACATATATTATGGGTATTTTAAAATGGATGGGATTTGATGCAGGATGCGAGAAAGAGCCTATGGAACTGACCGACCAGAATTTCAATAAAGAAGTTGCAAAAAGCTCGGTTCCTGTTGTGCTGGATATCTGGTCACCCGGCTGCCAACCCTGCGTGGCACTGGCACCGACAATCAAGCGACTGGCCTGCAAATACGATGGCAAAGTCAAGGTGGCACATCTGAATTCTCAAAATGCACCTAAAACCATGGGCAAACTAGGCGTTCGCGGCACCCCAACCGTGCTGTTCTTTAAAAATGGTCAGGTTGTAGAGCGCGTCGTCGGCACCCGTGGACAGCACTACTACGAAGAAATCATTGAAGAAGACCTTTTACCGAAAGCAGCCGAGGTTTAAATAATGGAAAATACAACCACGAAAAGCAAGAAGAAAAGATGGCTCAAAGTTGGCCTTGGTGTGTTGATTGGCGCAGGTGCAGGTTTTGCTTATTACAGCTTTGTAGGTTGCAGCACCGGTAGCTGCCCAATCACCTCAAACCCATATATTTCAACGGCTTACGGTGCCTTGTTTGGTGTCGTGCTGGGCTGGAGCTAATTATGATTGACTTAGGTTTACTGGGCATATTTTCAGCGGGGCTTTTGACATTCGTAACTCCTTGCGTCTTGCCTCTTATTCCTATTTATCTCTCAGCACTAGTGGGTGCAGACATTAGTCGCATAGACTCCACAGCACGCGGTCAACTGCTTATACGAGCACTACTTTTCTCGCTTGGTTTTATCGCTGTTTTCACTCTGATGGGACTGACGGCCTCAGCTATCGGCGGTCTGCTGGTCAAGCATAAGGCAATACTATCAGGAGCCGGAGCGATATTGATACTGGTCTTCGGGCTGAAGTTTCTGGGGCTGATTCGCATCCCGTTTTTTGACAAAATAATCCGCGCCAACGACAGTAAATTCCAGACTCGTTTCGGCAGCATAAACGCACTCGTTATGGGTGTGGTCTTCGCAGCAGGCTGGTCGCCATGCGTAGGCCCGGTGCTCGGTTCAGTTTTGACCTACACAGCCTCCAACACAGCAAGCCCAATCCAGGGCGCAGCATATCTAGCTGTTTACGGTTTCGGCTTTGCCTTGCCACTATTAGTCACAGCAATTTTTGCTGAGGCTGGCATTAAGTTCCTCAAACGAATCAACCCGCTCTTACCTAAAATTGAACGCGCAATCGGCGTCTTTCTGGTCTTGGTCGCCATGTTGTTGATTTTTGACATTGTACCTGCATTAGACGCAACTGATAGTGAAGAAATTCAAAACAACGAGCTTGCTGCTATTACTGGAGGCAACCCGCTGATGGTGGAATTTTATTCATCCAGTTGCACAATTTGCGAAAAGATGGAACCGGTAGTTGACAGCCTATCCAATCAATGCAACGGCAAAATGGTAGAGATAAAAAAGGTAGATATATCAAAGCCCGAAAATAAACACTACCAGCAAAAGTTCAGGTTGATTGGAGTACCTACCTTTTTGTTTTTATCTGACACAGAAAAGGAAGTGGCAAGACTTGTCGGAGAACAAACAGAGCAGACTTTGAAACAGGCTTTATCTGCCCTTCGCGGAAAACCCTGCCCCGGCTTGGCAGTTTTTAATGAAGAAGGGCTAATAAGTTCTGAACCTATGGAACTTTCGTTTCCGATTCAGGATGAAGAAGCAGTTGCTTTGTGCAACGAAACAAAGACTGAAAAAGATTCATGCGATTCAAGTACTAATTGAATCACATTTAAATTAGTGGTATTTTATTAACACAGTCAGACAAATTGCAATAAATAGGATAAAAAACACTTAATTTAACCGCAAATGCTTTTTGTCATAAACAGAAACGTTAGCAAAACGATAGTCTTAAGTGACATATATTAAGGAGAAAAACATGTCAACAATAGCGATTACTAAAGAAAACATTGATTCTACCATTAAAGAAAACTCCATTGTAATTCTGGATTGCTGGGCCGACTGGTGCGGACCCTGCAAAACGTTTGGCCCCATATTTGAGGATGCATCTGCTAAACATGATGATGTAATCTTCGGAAAAATCAATACCGAACAAGAAAAAGAAATCGCTGCCAATTTCGGCATCCGTTCCATTCCAACTATCATTGCATTTCGTGAGCAAATTCCTGTATTCATGCAGGCGGGAGCTTTACCGGCAGAATCTTTTGAAGAGCTGCTTGGCAAAATTAAAGAGCTGGACATGGATTCTGTTCGTGAAGAAGTTGCCAAGCGTGAAGCGGAAATGAAGCAGAAAGCGTCCAAATAATATGAGCGACAATGATCCGGTTTTCATTTTGGAAAAGGAAATCGCAGCTCTTGAAGAAGCACTTGCCGAAGAAGAGCTGCGATTACCAGCCCATTCGATTCGACCACACCAGCTTATTAAGGTGGAAGAATTGGAAAACAGCATCGCAGAACTTAAAGCTGAACTAATGTGTCTTAAAAAAACCGATTAACTCCAATTGCGGGTAAAAATATGTTGTTGATGAAAAGCAATAGAAATATCCACCACGCTGTTTTCGCGATGATGCTAGTGCTGCTGTTGATATCGGCATATGCATGCTCATCATCTAAAGCTGATGAACCCCACAACACTTTTAAAAAGAAGACAAGGGTTCACACGGATCACAGCAATTATTTCAACAAACCTATTGCAAAAGCGCAGGACGTGACTGCCCGCTGTTTGGAATGTCACGAACAGGCTGCAACAGACTTCATGAAAACGGCGCATTGGAACTGGCTGGGAGATGAGGTAACGATCCCTGAAAGCACCAAGCATAAAGAACCAATGCGCATGGGCAAGAAAAACCTTATCAACAATTTTTGCATCGGCATCGACGGCAACTGGCCTTCCTGCACCAAATGTCACGCAGGTTATGGCTGGTCGGACGAGACATTCGATTTTAAAAAGCAGGAAAACGTGGATTGCCTGGTTTGTCATGAACGAACCGGCGAATATCGTAAAAGCAAATCCGGTCTGCCCAAAAAAGGAACAGACCTGCTGGCAGCTGCCAAATCTGTTGGGTTTCCCAAACGTGAAAACTGTGGTGTATGCCATTTCTTTGGTGGTGGAGGACTTGGGGTAAAACATGGCGATCTGGACAACAGCCTTGAAAAAGCCAGCCCGGACACAGATGTTCACATGGGGCGCGAAAACATGCTGTGCATTGATTGTCACAAAACGTTTAACCACAACATCACCGGAACGGCTTATTCTGTAAGCGTTGATCACAGAAATGGTATCGGCTGTACAGATTGTCATACTAAAGCTCCCCATAAAGATGAGCGCATAAACTCTCACCTTGGGGCTGTAGCCTGCCAGACCTGCCACATTCCAAGTTTTGCCAATGAGGTACCAACCAAGATGGACTGGGACTGGTCGCTGGCGGGAGATGACAATCGTCCTGATAACCCGCATGAATACTTGAAAATCAAGGGTGAGTTTATTTACAACCAAAGCGTTCATCCTACCTATGCCTGGTTCAATCTCAAGGCAGACCGCTATATCGTAGGCGATAAAATCGACCCGCAGAAAACAACCGTGATGAATCAACCTTTAGGTAGTATTAAAGATAAAACTGCCAAGATCTGGCCCTTTAAAGTGCACACTGGTAAACAACCATACGACAGCGTTCATAACGTCCTTATTCCTCCAGTTACGGCGGGAGAAGGCGGTTTCTGGTGGGAGTTTGACTGGAGCAAGGCTCTTGAAATGGGAGCCAAGCGCGCAGGCATACCCTTCAGCGGTAAATTTGATTTCGCAGCAACTACGATGTACTGGCCCCTATCCCACATGGTTGCCCCAAAAGAAAAAGCACTAGGCTGCACCGATTGCCATAGCAAAACAGGGCGTATGGACTGGAAGGCCCTTGGTTACGGACAAGACCCAATGATGACAGGAGGTAGAAGATGAAAATACGTGCCGAACTTGTCATCATTTTATTGCTTCTACTTACAGGTCTTGCACAGGCCCAAAATACACTTGACTACAATCCTATCCACCCTGTTTTTCCACTTCTCGACTCAGAGGGTGAAGATGTGCGTACAAGTGGCAAACCGCTTTCTACCGATACGACCTGCGGGAACTGCCATAATACTGAATTCATAAATAATCACAACACCCACTATACCGAAATGGGTCAGGCCACTTGTATCCAATGCCACTTTTCAAAAGGCAAACTGGAATACAAAGAAACAGATTTTGATGAGCAGGGAAATCTTCTGCGATCAGCCATTAAGATACATCCACCCAAAGCTGAAAACTGCGCACTTTGTCATGGTGTAATTCATAGTGGTGAAAAACCTTTGATCCTGCCGGAGGACTTTGAAAAGCGCACAGCTTCCGGTGAAAAGCATTTTCGCTATGATAGAACGGCCTTTACCGGCGAGATTATCTCCGACCAGAAACGCTCTGACTCTTACCTCAATCTGGCCAACAAGGACAGCCTGACAAACCCCTGGGATGTTCACGCCGGACGCATGGTGACTTGCAATGATTGCCATTTCACCAGCAACAATCCGGAGAAAATACAAACTAAAAGTGGCACACTGCCGTTTCTTAAAAAAGATCCACGCAAACTTTCCATGGCTGAATATTTATACCAGCCCGACCACAACTTAAAAACCGCCAGTTGCATAGATTGTCACGACCCCTTAGCCAGTCACGACGATTTACCCTATGCCGAGAGACACATGGCAAGAGTCGACTGTTTAAGCTGCCACGCTCCCCTGATGATGGGGCCTGCGATAAACAGCCTTGATGAAACCGTAAGCACCATTAACGGCACATCTCTGGTAGACTACAGAAATATCGAGTCGCAAGATTCCACCGTCCTTGCAACCGCCTATATTAAAGGCTACCAACCTGCTTTAATCATGAGCCAAACCGAAAATGGTGAAAAACTTGCACCTTATAATCTTGTTACACATTACTACTGGGCCAATGGTGAAGGCGGTAGTGCAGTAGATTTTAAAACTGTGCAAAAGGCATTTTTATCCGCTGAGAGCTATCACAGCGAGATACTTTCATTTTTTGATGCAGATAAAGATGGCAAGATTTCCAATACTGAATTACAACTTGATACCGAGGCAAAAGTCAATCTTATTAAAACTCGTCTTGCTGACCTTGGCGTTGTAAACCCAACACTTGTAGCAGAGGTTACCCCTCACAAGATAAAGCACGGCACCATGACAGACCAGTGGATAGGCTTTGACTGCGCGGCCTGCCACAGCACGGACAGTCGCATTGCTGAAAATATTTCTTTGGCCAGCTATACCATTTCGGGTCTTACGCCAAAATTAAAAAATAACGATGATTATTTTATTAGCGGCTCAATTGAAACAAATGTCAATAACGGCCTGCAATACAAGGCCGACAGCAAACAAAGTAAAGCATATATTTTAGGACACGATTCGGCCCCGTGGAGCGACTCGCTTGGCTTCGTACTCTTTCTCTTGACTGCCATCGGCATCAGTGTCCATGGTGGTCTGCGGATTCTTTCTCGCAATAAGCGTAACGGTAAACACGATGCAAAAGTCAAGCGAGTTTACATGTACTCGCTGTATGAGCGCATCTGGCACTGGCTGATGGCCGGTAGTATTTTATTACTG
>Ga0209475_10004903_pt1 | contig 11252 bp, 6 predicted proteins | sample tdDd471_FD_187128 | JGI IMG/M metagenome (GOLD analysis project Ga0209475, IMG submission 187128) | Marine sediment microbial communities from the Atlantic coast under amendment with organic carbon and nitrate - tdDd47.1 (SPAdes)... | ecosystem: Environmental > Aquatic > Marine > Coastal >...
CGGCCAACCGCCCGTTTCGGAAAATACAATGGTACAGAGCGAACTCCGGATGCAGACGTCCTCTTTGCATCGGTTCAGACTTTAAGCCGGGCCCCTCACTTAAGGCGCTTTGCAAGAGACGCCTTCGACTACATCATCGTTGATGAGTTTCACCACGCAGCGGCACGCACTTATCGCAAAGTGATAGACTACTTCGAGCCAAAGTTTTTTCTAGGGCTTACCGCAACTCCAGAGCGTACCGATGGTGGCGATCTGTTGGCGTTGTGCCAAGAGAACGTGGTTTACCGTTGCGATGTAATGCGAGGGATCAAGTGCGGCCTACTTTCGCCGTTCCACTATTATGGGGTACCGGATGAAGTTGACTATTCGAATATTCCCTGGCGAAACAGCCGGTTCGATGAAAAGGAGCTGACAAGCGCACTGGCCACTCAGGCCAGGGCTGGCAATGCCCTGGAGCAGTACAAGTTGCGTGGAGGAAAGCGGTCATTAGGGTTTTGCTGCTCTGTGAGACATGCTGACTTCATGGCTCAGTATTTTAACGAACGCGGCGTGTTGGCGGCCGCAGTTCATTCTGGCCCAACCAGTGCGCCAAGGGCAAGATCGTTGGAACAACTGCGCGATGGAGAAATCGACATTGTGTTCGCCGTTGACCTATTCAATGAGGGCGTTGATCTGCCAACTATCGATACGGTTTTAATGCTCAGGCCAACGGAGTCGAGGATTATTTGGATTCAACAGTTTGGCCGAGGTTTGCGTGTGGCTGAGGGGAAGACGCAGCTAAACGTGATTGATTATATCGGAAACCACAAAGGGTTCCTTCTTAAGCCGCAAACACTCTTTGATCTTGGCCCGGCACACCGAGAGGTGGAGCATAAGTTGCGACAAATCCAAGCCGGAACCTTGGAGTTGCCCCCAGGCTGTGAAGTGACTTACGACCTTGAAACCATTGAGATTTTGCGCGGGTTGATCAAGGCCACCAAGGGTTCCGATACAATGCGGTACTACTATGAAGAGTTTATGGACCGACATGGTTTCAGGCCATCGGCCATTGAGGCATTCCATGAAGGGTTTAACCCAAACTCAATCCGGAAGGATTTCGGGAGTTGGTTCGGGTTTGTAAACGCAATGGGCGGGCTAACTGATGGTCAGGTGAACGCCTATATGGGGCACAAGGAGTTCCTCGAAAATCTGGCAATTACCCCAATGACCAAGAGTTACAAAATGGTGTTGTTGCTGGCAATGCTCAACGAAGATGCTTTCCCGGGGGAAATTGGGATTGAGGGTCTTGTAAGCGCCTTTCGTCGAAGAGCTTCACGGTCAGCAAAGCTAATTGATGATGTTGGCCAGGCTATAAAACCTGATAATGACCTGGAACGGCACCTGGAAAAGAACCCGATTGCAGCTTGGGTTGGCGCTCGCGGGTCTCAAGGGGGCGCTTGGTTCGAGTACGAAGATAAAGTGTTTCGGACAAACATTGATGTGAAGAGCGAGGATCGCACGGCTTTCCAAGAATTAGTGCGTGAGATTTGCGACTGGAGACTTGGCCAGTACTTAACAAGGGTAACTGATAGTGTGGTGCCCGAAGGAACGATGATTGTCTGCTCCGTAGGAACAATTAGTGGGGTGCCAAAAATCCTATTGGAGGGGCGAGATTCGATTGAAGGCTTTCCTGTTGGAACGGTTTCGGTAGTAATCGATGGGGAGGAATATGAGGCGGACTTCTCGAAAGACCTGATTTCGGGATTGCGGAGACCCGGCAGACAGCAAGATGAGCAAGCATCGATTCTCCAAACTTTCCTTGGTGCAGATGCAGGGTTGCCTGGGACAAGCCACAGGGTGAATTTAATACGCCAAGACGGGAAATGGTCCCTGGTGCCATTTGGGCAGGAGATCAAACCTAAGAGTGCGGAATTGTGGAGGAGTTACTCGAGGCGAGACATTGCCGGGCTGTTTGGGGAACCATATTTGGAGAACAAATGGCGACAAGGATTGGTGCGCGAAGGGCGCCAGCTATTTTTGTTAGTAACGCTGGAAAAAAGCGGGATGGCGCAGGAGCACCAGTATGCGGACCGTTTTCTCACCCCGTCACTTTTTGAATGGCAGAGTCAAAACAGGCAAGCACGGGACAAGCCTTCTGGGATGATGCTTCGGGATTACGAGAAACTTGGGCTTTCGGTTCAATTGTTCGTCCGGCCGTCAGGGAAGGTCGGAAACAAAACTGCACCTTTCTATTATTGCGGTGAGCTTGATTTTGTTGAGTGGGCAGGCGATAAGCCAATTACTGTGAAATGGGCGTTGAGAGAGGCCATTCCTGAAAGTTTGTTTAAACGGTTTGGGTCAAATTTGGCTGATTGAAGGCGAATTTGTGCGATGTTATCGACGTGTTCAGATGTGCTGACCGCGACTTGATCTGACAGCTACCCCTTCTGATGCTTGCTGGTGTCCGGCTAGCTCACTGCTGCCAGACCACCCTCACTGCCGACATCGATCTTCTCTTTCGCAGCCGGCAGGTTTTCCAGGAACGTGGCCATCGGGGTGCGCCCCTGACAGCGTTTGCCCTGGTGGGTCCGTCGAGTATTGTACTTTTCGATCCAGGCGTCCAGATCGTCCTGCAGCGCCTCCAGCGTCGAGTAGATCTTCTTGCGGAACGCGATCTTGTAGAACTCGTCCAAGTACGTCTTGTTGAACCGCTCACAGATCCCGTTTGTCTGTGGATGCTTGTCCTTCGTCTTCGTGTGTTCGATATCGTTCAACGCGAGGAACAACTGGTACTCGTGCGTATCGGGCTTGCCGCAGTACTCGGTGCCGCGATCGGTCAACATCCGCAGCAGCGGCAGGCCGTGTTCGTCGAAGAACGGGATGACCCTGTCGTTCAGGATGTCGGCTGCGTTGATCGGGTGCTTGCTCGTGTACAGCTTGCAGAAGCCGACAGCGCTGTAGGTGTCGATGAACGTCTGCTGGTAGACCCGGCCTACGCCCTTCAACGTCCCGACGTAGAACGTATCTTGCGAGCCTAGGTATCCGGCGTGTTCGGTCTCGATCTCGCCCCAGGCCAGCTTCTCTTCCTTGGCCCTTTCCATGGCTCGCAGTTGGGCCTCGGTGACCACGGCGCCGGTCTTGGCAACGTGTTCCTCGAGCGCCTTGAGACGCTTCTCGAAGCGCTCCAAGTCGTGCCGAAGCCACACGCTGCGAACGCCCGCACCGGAGATGAAGACGCCCCGCTCGCGCAGCTCGTTCGAGGCGCGCTTCTGGCCCATGGATGGATCTTCCAGGGCGAGGTCGACAACGACCTGCTCGACTTCGGGATCGACCCTGTTGCGGAGGTTGGGCTTGCGCCGACTCATCTCCATCAGGGCGTCCATCCCGCCGGCATCATGGGCATTCTTGACCCGATAGAACGTGTCCCGGCTGTAGCCCATCACGCGGCAGGCTTCGGAGACGTTCCCCAGGAACGTCGCCAACTCTAGCAATCCCATCTTGTTCTTGATAAGTTTCTGTTGGACGGTCATGGCGATACCCTTTCATTCTGAGTTCGTGGTTGTTCTCAGAAAGGGTCGCCGTGATCGTCCTTTCATTGAAGAACGATGTGTCAGATTAAGTCGGAGCTAATTCAGTTCAGACAGAACTTGCCTGCCTTTTTCGACATCTCAGCCGTGATGGTGACCGATGGTTGGCTCGATTCTCGGGAGGTCTGGAGTTCCAACACAGTAAAGATAATCGCCCACCTCATCCCAACAAAAAAATCTCCTGCTCCAGCCCACGACCATATTGATCCAGCCAACCTACTACCCGCCGTACATCCGGGTCGTCGGTTTCGCGAATCCTCGCCAACACTCCAGCCGATCGCGCCAGCAGGCCGGAATTCCCAAAATCCCGGATCATTTGTTCCAGGTTTTCCGGCATGAGCAATCGCACCCGGTTCGGGCAGGTTGACTTCAGTTTCAAATACTCGTCCAGGCCCACGGGGTCGTAGTCCCCGCAGTGTAGGAGCAGGCACGAAGCGAAGGCTGGAGAGCCAAGCCATTTCAATACGCGGCCGCTGAGACGCCCGCCGGCATAAACGGCCATATCCATCTCAATAGGCAGGGCCTCACAGCGCAGAAACGCCTCAAGGTTTTCCACCACGGCCACGGTTGCGCCCAACCCAGGGTTCACCTCGGTGTCAGTCCCGACAGCCGGTGCCCAATACTCTTCTCCTTCCTTCAAAAGGAAGGTTGCCAGCCCCGCCTTGCGCGTCAGTTCAGCCACTGGGAGAAATTCGGTGCCGCGACGCAGCGTTGTGAGGCCGAACCCGCGCACGAGTACTGGTTCGCCTCCTGCATCTCCGCCTCGCTTGGCGTTCCTCCACAATTGCACCGCGAGCGATCGACTGATCGGCTGGTCGTTTTCCGGGTCTTCAAGCGTTGTCGGGAAATGCCGCTTCGCAAAGGCAGCCAATGCAGCCGGGTCTATCACTTCGATTCGCTGCCCCGCCCCTTTGCGCACCACAGCCAGTACACCTGATTCGACCAATCCGGCAAGGTCCTCGAAAACTCTTTGCCCAAGCTTGGACCGGGGAACGGTCCCTTGGGCCAGCAATACCCGCAGCACCCTGGCCAGTGAATCTCCGCGGTTCATTCCGTCTCCGAATCCGGGGACGCATCGGACGTCGGCTCGATCGCCGCGGCCTCGGCCGGCTCTCCGGGGTGTACTTCCTGCCGCCGCCGAACCCGCAGCAACGACGTCTCCGGATCCAATACCACCCGGCCGTTTTTCTGCTCGGCCAGGAAGTAGAGGTGCTCGGCGGCCTCGAGTGGGTCGGGGCTGGCCAACACGGGAATGAATCCGCGCTCGCGGGCATGGTTCACGATGGCCTGAAGATTATCCTCGTCCAGGCTGGAGGCCTCGTCCAGATAGAACGGAATGCGGACAGTGTCTTTCCCCAATAACTGCTGCAGCAGGAGAAGGTTCACCAGCACCTTGATGGTAATGGTTGTGCCGTTGGACTCAATGGTGTCCAGGTTGTCGTACCGGCGAACATCTTCGTTGATAGTGGTGATTTCGAAGCTGAGGTCGAAGAGGTCGCCGATCGAGACTCGGCTCTGTTTCTCCAAAAGATTACCGATTCGTTCCACTGCCTCCTCGGTTTTGCGGCTATCGGCGAAAAGGGGAGCGTCTTCGGTTTCCAGCATCTGGTCGATGCGGTCCAACCACTCGGCTCGTCCGGTCACCAGCAGGCGCAAGCGGGTAAGGTTGGAAATCCTAGTCTTCCCCAGCAGCCGATTCAATGCCTCGATTTGGCTGTGCAGGCTGTCCAAATCCTGTTTCAGTGCCTTGAAGGCGCTTTTGAGGCTGACCGCCAGGCTGATCCACAGTTCTTGTACGGCCTTCTCTTTCTCAGGAAGAGCCTGCAACTGCTGAAGAAGTTCAGTGAAAGTCTTCGGTTCGTCTGTGGCCGGGAGGCGGCCGTAGGTGCGTTCGTCGATCAAGCGAAGCAGCTCTTGGGTCTGCTGGTCGTGGCGTGCTTCTCGCTCGCGACCGCGGCGATAGTCCGAGATCAGATCGTCCAGATTCTTTTCCGATTCGTCCGTGGGTAACGAGTCGGCTGTTACGACCGTATCCGACCAATGTCCCGGAATAGCCGGAAGGCGGCCCACCCGTTCCTTCAGGTCAGTCAATTCTTCTTCCATCTGACGGATCAGAGCGGAGACTTCGCGTAGCCTCAGGTCAAGGGTGGCCCGCTGGGTCTCAATCTCACGTTCCTTGAGGGCGCATTCCTTTTCTTTTTCGACGAACTGTTTCAGTTGACCGCGCCAAGTGTCGGATTCCGCCAAATTCTGTTGAAATTCGTCCCATTCCGACAGTGTGCGGATCAATTTGTCACGCTCACTCCGCAGGGTCTCACGTTTTCGGTTGAGCGCTTCGCGATCGGTTAATGCGGCAAGAGCGACTTCGTCCTTTTCGATAGCCGAACGAAGCTCCCCCAGTCGCTGCTCAATCGTGTCCGGATCCGTGAACTGCTTCAGGTCCGGCGCCCGGACACCGTCCAGGGTTATCTCCAGACCACGCCCGGAATATCGCCCGGCCCGCAATTGGCGACCCAGGCTTTCCAGTCCCTTCCGCGCTTCATCCCGCGCCTTCACATCAACACCATCAGTGCCGAGAGGAAGCTCCAACAGGGCTGGATTCAAGAGGCGGAACAGCTGCTTCCGGTTCTCGGCATCGGGCAGAAGATCATCCAATTGGGAGCCCGCGACGCCGGACAGGTTGTCCAATAATTTTTGCTGCCGGGATAGGACGGCCTGCGAAGATTTCAGTCGCCGGCGCACGATTGTCTCTGGCTCCTGGTGAGCCGCATGGAGACGAACATCCAAGTCTGCGATATACCTTTCCAGGGTTCGTCGTCTCTGCTCCTCGAATTCCGAGACGAAGCCTTGGAAACGGTCCTGCTTCTTCTGCAGGCCGAGCAGTCGATCTTCCAGGACGGCCCGTGATTCGGTGGCCGACCTGTGCCGGATCCGCTGCGCCTCGCTTTGGTTCTGAAGGTCCGTCTCCTGGGCGGCAAGGATTTCCAGCTCTTCCGCCCAACCGGCCAAACGCCTATCCCCTTCGGCCCGCCTACCTGTATAGGCCCGACCGATAGCCTGCCACATCTTCGGCAGTCCGCAGCGCAGGGTGTTCCTCTCGTCCACTATTCCCAGGAGGCGCTCAATGTCCCGCGCAATGGCCTGGAGGTCCAGAACCGCCTTACGGTCCTTGCGGATCCGTCGCAAACGATCGCTGTATCCCCGCTCCAGATCAATCTCCCGCTGGCGGAATTCGCCGCGATATATGTCCAGGAGCAAGGCCTTCAATTCATGCTGTCGCAGATGCGAAAGGCGCAGCAACTGCTGAAAGACGCTTCGAAAGCGGGTATAATGTTCCCGGTTCTTTAAGGGAACCAAACCCAGATGTACTCCCTTGTTTTCTCCGATGCCGGTCAGAGCAGCCCGCAGGTGTTTCGGCTCCAGTTTCTGGAAATCGCGGCGGCCAAGGTTGCGATAGACTTCATCGTGGCCACGGGGCGTTCGCTTATCGTCCAGATAATCGGTACGGTCAAAACGCCCTTGATAGGCAAATCGTTCGAAGCCGTATTGCTTCACCGGACCCAGGCCGCGCACACCGAGGACCTGAAAACCGGTGGGAGTCAGGCACTCGAAGAGGACCCAACTTTCGGAGTCGGGAAAATAGTACCTGCGCGTTTCTTCTAGACTTCGCCCGAAGTGCATTTGGCGTTGGTCGTCCACATACAGGAACTGCAGGAGGGCGATTAGGCTGGTCTTGCCCACGTTGTTAGGCCCCACCAGATGCACGGAATCATCCAGCTCCAGCTCGGCGTAATCATACTTTCCAGATCTGATGACGATCAGTTTGCTAGGCCCCTGACGAGTGATCACGGCTGGACCTCCCCAGCCTCGGCCGACTCGGTTTCGTCGGCTTTCGTTTCCTCGTCGCTTTCGGCCAGGACATCCAAACAGATATCGAGAAAGCGACACACCGGTGGGCGAAAGCGGAATGTGTTTTCGCTCAGGTGCTCGGCGAATCCGAACCGTACCAAGTTGCGCACAATACCAGCCAACTGGCTTTCGTCGCCCGCGTCGGCCTCGGCCAGGGTAGCGGCGTACCGCTCCTGTCCCAAGTGCGGCAATTCGCTCATGGTGAAGACGTGGGTCAGCAGCGTGTCTTCAATCGGTTCGCCGCGATCGGACAGCCATTCAGCCAGGATCATAACGAATAGAGCCATCTTGGTGGCTCGTTCGCTGGGCGAATGCCGCGTGTGGAAGTAGAAGAAGTCGCGTCGATGGGCCACCATGGTGAAGCCCAGTTTCGTGAAGAGTTCCGTAAAGCCCTCGCGGTGATCGCGGAGGGAACCGAATAAATCGCCATCCTCGGTGCAAATGTGATGGCCGCGGCGCAGCTTGTCGAAGATGCGATCCAGGTGCGGCAGATCGATCGGCGAGAGTTCGCCGTTTGTATGGTCATTGAGAGCCATCAGTTGCGACGACCTCCATGGGATGGGCGGTGATCTCGTGGGTGGGCGTTTGATACGAGCGGGCCTGGGCAGAAAAGCGAACCGACCCGTAGGTTTCCGATTTCATGCGTGCGTATGCCTTGAGCGCCTGAGCCAGCGGCGCTTCGGGGAAGGTGTGAAGAACCCAGTCCAGCGCATCGGCAATCGGCAACTCTGCCTTTATCCGGTCGGCTAGCTCACTCTGGTCGATACGCATCTCCCGTGCCGTTGGCAATCCCGCCGGCAAAGGCTGAGGAACAGGGGGAGCATAGCCGCGAATATCGTGCAGATAGGCGAGTAAGGCCAAATCGTCCAATTGCCCGTCCATACGCCAAACAGGCAGGCCGAGGCGGCGATGAAGCTTGAGTTTCCCCGGCCCCTGACGGCGGTAGCGATCCAAGACCAGTGCCGCACCGCGGGCCAGCCGACTTTCCCGGTGCAGCTCTTCGTACAGGGGGGTTATTTCCGCCAGGCTTTCGTTGAAATCCACTACCGAGCGTCGTCGCAGTCGCTTCAGCCGTACTTTGGCGTCATCCACCGCGTAGTTCAATGAGGAGTCCCGCTGGAAGATTTCACGGGCGCCTACGAGGGACCGGTCAAGTCCGTCCAGCGTGGCGTCCAGCGCCTTGCCCTGGTCGATCATGTCGCGCAGCGGAATGATATACCGCGTCCACAGGCGGTTGATCTGCTCATAGCGTTCAAGCAGTGACTGTCGTTCGCGGTTCACTTTGGCCTTGATTGCCTCGGCCACGATGGCGTCGCGATTGTTGTTCGATTCTTGACGCATCTGCTCAATTGTGTCGGTGATTTCATCCAGAGCCCGCACCGCATGAGCGCCGTTTGCGGTTGACGCCGAATCATCCAGGTCTTTGGCCAGATCACGCAGAGTAAGAATCCGCGCCTGGATGACCTTGACGCTGGTCAAGCGATGCCGGCGCAACAAGAAACCCATCAGGTTGGCGAAGGTACGTGTCAGGTCGTACGCGGCAGTTGCGGCCGGAGAAATCTCCACGAAGCCAAGTTCACTCAACTGGGCGAGAATGTGATGCGCCGAAGCGTCTTCATCTCGAGCATGCCGCCGGATCAAATCCAGCAGTTCGGCCTCGCCGATTCCCTGACCCCTATAAGAGAGATCAATCAACAGATCGGGATGCCGAGCTGCAAAGTTGAAGAAGGATTTTGGGCTGATTTCCAGCATAGGGGATTAATGCACCACGGGAGGGGAGGGTCAACCTTAAGGTGGAGAGCAGTCTACGTTATTTTGAGGGGAGTGGTAAAGTCCCTGTATCCGCCACATCCACGGCCACATATTCCGCCTGGCCTAAACCGCATCCACCAGCGCCTGCCGCAAAGCATCCCCGTGCCCATCCAGCCGCGTTCCCCTTTCCTCGATGCACTTGGCACCGGAGAACCCACCCATGGAGGCCAGATGAATCCCAAGCACCCGCAAGGCCCCTTCCAGGGGCTTACCGTGCTTGAGGCAGGAAACCACACAACCGGTTCCTCCATATTCGGGGTCCGACCACAACTCATCCTTCTTCCGGGTGCGCCGAAAGTAGAGGCGCACGTCATACGTGGCCACGTGGAAATCCATTTCCACGAGCAAAATTTCCTCGGCTGTTCTCGGAATGGGCTTGCTTGGCTTCTTCAACCAGTGATCCACCTCAACCGACTCCGGATGGGGATAGGTCGGCTCGGCCGTCGATGCAGGAGAGTTGGTGTATATGTCGTTGACGATTCTCTGGATCAGGTCGTGGTCGATGGATGGTGTCCTGGATTCCCTGATGAACGCCTTGTTGTCCAGGATGAACCTGGCCAGAACGCTGCGGAACTCCTTGCGGGCGGCAACGGGGTCCTCGGCGAAACCAACGTAAGCGGTGCCCGACAACATGGGGGCGTCGGAACCCTCACTTTCGATTTCCAGCAGAGTGCAGTCGTAGGCTATATCGCTCAGGGCGCTTGCCCATTGGTACAGGCCACTGTCCTCCCAGACATCTCCGATCTCTGCCCAGGCGAGGATTTCCCCATCGATCATGTCGTCCATTCCGCAAAAAACTTCTTCCATATCGTGTCCTCCAGTTCAAATCGATAAATGTTCAAATATGAAAAACAAACTCACTCCCCCTTATCCTCTCTCGACCTCTCTTTCAGTTCCGCCAACTCGCGCAGCAGGTCATCCGGCACGGGCCTCTCCCGCTCACTGACCCGGTGGAAATGCGGCTCACTCCGGAACGATATCTCCGCCGCCCTAACAATCCCACCCGCTCCCCACGGCGTCCCCTGCCGAGCTTCCTCAGCCCCCTGCCCATCGCCCCAGCCTGTCTCCTTCCAAAACCCCGGCCAGTCCACAGGCCCGTGAATCAACCGCGCCAGTTCGTCCTGCCGGGTCTGCATCTCCGCGGGGTCGCTCCCCTTGAGCAGCATCGCGCGCAGTTCGGTGTGGATTATCTCGCTGGCCAGCCCCGAGTGCGCCTGATACGCCAGGAACCGGTTGCCACTCCAGAAGGCCTGGGGTACGGCGGGGTCAACGCCGGGCCTGGGGGACTGCCAGTCGGAGGTCAGGAAGGTCGACAGCTGGGCCCGGCAGTCGAAGGCGCCGTGCAGTACCGGCCCGGGCATGATCATCAGCGCGGACGGGCCGAAGGGCTCCACCGTCCAGGTCGTGCCCGCGAGGGCGATCAACTGCTCAGGGGTGGGCTGACGGTAAAGCCGCATCACCACGGCCACCCCGCGCCCGTGCGCGGCGGCGATGTGCTCCAGGAACCGATCCAGCAGGTCGGGCGCCAGTTGGATCAGCGCGACCTTCTCGCAGCCGTCCAGCAATTCCTCGAACCGCTGTAGGACCTGGGACTGGGTGTGGAGGCGGAGCACCTCGTCGTACTCGGTTTCCTGGTGGAGCGACGTCAACTGCTTGCGCGCCTCTTCGGCCCGGGCCTCGAAGTCCACGCTGAGCTTCTTGGTGAGGGACTCGGGGGAGATGGGCCGGAACTGCCGGCCGCGGCCGGCCACGGTCTCCACGGCGCCCCGCTTCAGGAGGTCCTCCAGGGCGCCGTACACGGTGGTGGGGTTCTTCCCCAGAGCCTTGGCCACCTGGTATCCGGTGGCCGGGCCGGTCTTGGAAAGCTCCAGGAGGGTGATGTAGGCGCTGGCCTCGGTTTTTCCAAGTCCAAGATCCATAAGCAGTTGGGTTAGGTCGTTTGCGCTGGCCACGGTTTTTTCTCCC
>Ga0209475_10004913_pt1 | contig 11238 bp, 11 predicted proteins | sample tdDd471_FD_187128 | JGI IMG/M metagenome (GOLD analysis project Ga0209475, IMG submission 187128) | Marine sediment microbial communities from the Atlantic coast under amendment with organic carbon and nitrate - tdDd47.1 (SPAdes)... | ecosystem: Environmental > Aquatic > Marine > Coastal >...
GTTCGCCCGCTTGATTCGAAGTGCAAGCTGGAAACGCCGCCGGGCACGACCGCCGGTCAGCGCCGTGGGCGCTTGTCTGACTACGGTCTGCAGTTGCGTGAGAAGCAGAAATTGCGTCGTATGTACGGGGTGCTGGAGAAGCAGTTCCGTAATTACTACAAAAAGTCAGCCCGGCGTAAGGGATCTACCGGTGAAAACCTGATCCGCATGCTGGAAGGGCGGCTGGATAACATTGTCTATCGCATGGGCTTTGCCACCACGCGTGCGGAGGCACGCCAGCTGGTGAGCCATAAGGCAATCACGGTAAATGGCAATGTTGTAAATATTGCTTCTTACCAGACTGCTGCCGGTGACACGATCAGCGTCCGCGAAAAGGCACAAAAACAGATGCGCATAACAGGCGCAATGGAAATATCCAGTCAAATGGGCCTTCCCGACTGGGTAGATGTGGATGAGAAAAAACTAACCGGTGTTTTGCGTTCTTTACCTGAGCGCGAAGATGTCCTGCCGGACATCAATGAAAACCTGGTTGTCGAACTCTACTCCAAGTAACAGCAGGAGCAGTACCAAATGACAGATATTAATGATTTCCTTAAGCCCCGCACAGTGCGGGTGCAGTCGCATACAGATAACAAGGCACGTGTTGTGATCGAGCCTTTCGAGCGCGGTTTTGGCCATACGCTGGGCAATGCTCTGCGTCGTGTGCTGTTGTCCAGCATGCCAGGCAGCGCCGTAACCGAAGTTGATATTGAAAGCGTACTGCATGAATACAGCAGTATCGAAGGAGTGCAGGAGGATGTCGTAGAAATCCTGCTGAACCTTAAAGATCTGGCTATCAGCATGCATACGCGTGATCGTGCAGAATTGATTCTGCATAAAAAGGGTCCTGGTGCCGTCACAGGTGCTGACATCCAGGTTGATCACGACATTGAGATTATGAATCCCGATCTGGTTATTGCGAATCTGACCAGCACTGGCGAGCTCAAGATGAGCCTCACCATCGAACGTGGTCGTGGCTATCGTCCGGCTATACAACTGGTGAACCTGGAAGATCACGCCGGCAACATCGGCCAGCTGCAACTTGATGCGTCATTCACGCCGGTTCGTCGAGTGAGCTACACCGTTGAAGCAGCTCGTGTCGAGCAACGCACCAACCTGGACAAATTGCTTATCGATATCGAAACCAACGGTACTATTGATCCGGAAGAAGCGATTCGCCGTGCCGGCGCTATTCTGAAGGATCAGCTGGATGTATTCGTTGATCTGCAGGGCCAGGATGAGGCCGATGCCGCAGCCGCTGAATCACAGGTCGATCCGGTGTTAATGCGTCCGGTAGATGAGCTTGAGTTGACGGTTCGTTCGGCAAACTGCCTCAAGGCAGAAAACATCAACTACATCGGTGATCTGATTCAGCGTACCGAGGTTGAGCTGCTCCGCACGCCTAACCTGGGTAAGAAATCACTCACTGAAATCAAGGAAGTGCTGGAAAGTCACGGACTGGCCCTCGGCCTGCGCGTGGAAAACTGGCCCCCGCCAAGTCTTGTTGCGGATGATGACGTCGCCGCTTAAGCAGGATTAGTAACAGATAACGGTAGAAACAGACCATGCGACACCATAAATCAGGCCGCACCCTCGGGCGCAAAAGCAGCCATCGTAAAGCCATGTACAGCAATATGGCAGCGTCGCTGATTCAGCACGAGACCATTCGCACCACTTTGCCGAAGGCCAAGGAACTGCGTCGGGTGGTAGAGCCGCTGATCACGCTTGCCAAGGAAGATGGCGTGGCCAATCGTCGGCTGGCGTTCTCGCGGTTGCGGGACAAGCAGTCTGTGGGCAAGCTCTTCACTGAATTGGGTCCGCGTTTCAAGGCACGGCCTGGCGGCTACCTGCGTATTATTAAGGCGGGTCACCGTCCGGGTGATGCAGCGCCGATGGCGATAGTGCAGTTGCTGGATCAACCCGAGCCTGCTGCGCAGGCTGAGTAAAGACTTACTCGTCAGCGTTTGCGGATGCAACGCCGATACAAGACCCCGCCGTGTGCGGGGTTTTTTCTGTCTGGTCGCTCAGCTCGCAAACTGCGTCGATCAGTTTTATCACTGACTCAGCTTCAAGTGCGCTGCCACCGGCTTGTTCCGTCACGGGCATTTTATCGCCGCCGGCGGGTGGCGCCTGATCGGTTTGTATGACCAGTGCCGGATTACCGGTTTCGTCGCTTACTACAATTTCCTGTGCCACAGGCTTTTCAGCTTTTGCCTTTGGCGCGGCCGCCGCGGCGCTGGTCTTCTGGCTGCTGCCGGATTCCGATTCGTCGGCAATACCGCTCAGATAATTACTGTTGACCCAACCGGTCAAATTGCTCCCCTGCCTGCCCGGGCGATAGTTGACGAATGCCCAGCCTGGCATGGTCGTGATCACTTCAACTTCGTCGCCGTTTCTCAGGTAGTTAACGATTTTGCTGTCCGAATTGGGGGCGCCTCTGACATTCAAGGCGCGGGTCATCACCGAACGCTTCTCGGGCCCTTTGCCATCCGGGAAAATAACCTGGCTGACATTACCTAAATCATTGGCATCTGCCAATTCTCTATTATGTTCTCGCAGTGCTTCCTTAACGTTCTCGAGGTTCTCGTAGGCCTTTTCGTAATAGGTAGGCGATAGCCTGATGGCCTCTGTAAGTAGCTCGGTAGCTTTCTCGTAGTCACCATTTCGCAGGGCAATGTAGCCTACGTCGTTAAACGCCTGAGGTTTATCTACTACCTTGCTGAATGTTCTAACGGCCTCGTCATACCAGCCTTCCCGGGCATACAGTAACCCGAGGTTTTTGACCGCCGGCTTGTAATCCGGTGTAGCGAGAACGGCGCGCCCAAACCAGCGGGTAGCTTCTTCTAAATCGCCCGCGAGGTAGTAGGAGTAGCCGATGTTGTTCATTAGCAAAGAAGAGTTTGGCGCACCAATCAGCCCCGACTGGTAGAGCAGGACGGCCTCCGCATAGCGGTGGTCGATATCAGCGATAACGCCGCGGGCATTCCATGCTCGCCAGAGGGTCGGGTCAATTTCGGTGGCCTTCGCAAGGTGCAATTCAGCCTGCCGTGGATCACCCATTGCCATGTCGATAAGTCCGATTTCCTGGTGGCTGAGTGCGTGATCAGGATTCAGTTCAATAGCTTGTTTCAGGGCCTGCCAGGCATAGGCTTTGTCGCCGAGACGCGCCTTGCCGATTCCTATCCGGTACCATGTCTCGGCACTTTGCTCGATTTCGAGTGCCTGCATGTAGATAAACACCGCACGCTCGTTTTGACCCGAATCGAAGGCTGCGTCACCGGCCTCGAGGATCTCTTCAACCGAGTAGGCCGCCCAGATATCAGTTTCTTCAGTCTCTTTCGCGCCGTTGGTGGTACAGCCATTCATTACTAGCGACGCGGCAACGACGATCAGCAGTTGAGCATGGCGGCCGAGTAGAAATTTAAAAGGCTGTGGGAACACAGAAACTCTCACCAAATAGAAGTACAACAGTGATACTAGTTCCTAATAGTTCGGCAGACCGCCGAACCCGTCACAACTGGGCAAACACCTTGATAAAGGCAAGAATTGCCGGGCCAATGGCCACAGTGAAAAATGAGGGAAACAGGCAGAGAACCAGCGGGAAGATCAATTTTGTGCCGATTTTTGCCGCCATTTCTTCAGCTTTTTGCATGCGCCGATCACGGAATTCCTCTGAATAGACACGCAGCGTTTCGGCAATACTTGTGCCAAAGCGCATGGCCTGTATCAGCATGCTGACCAGCCCGCGTATGTCTTCGAGTCCGCTGCGGTCTGCAAGGTTCCGTAGCGCCTTGGCCCTGTCCACTCCAGCGCGTGTTTCTGCGTTGACAAGTGCGAGTTCCATGGCGAGCTCAGGATGGCTGACACCTAATTCGACCGATACACGCTGTATAGCCGCGGCGAGACCCAGTCCCGATTCGACACACACTACGAGCAAATCGAGCGCATCCGGAAAACCGTCGCGCAATGCCTTGACTCGGCGTGATACCAGTTTCTCAAGTACGAAATTCGGCCCAATGACACCTAATGCGGCTGCGCCAAAAGCGGCGAATAAAACATTCTGAGTCGTAATATCTGGAAACCATCGCAATGCAAAAATTGTTATCGCGGGTAGTATGATCGTTACTGCGGCCTTTATGCCGTAGAACGTTTCCATGGAATTCGGAGCGCGGAAACCGGCATAGGTAAGTTTCTTGTTGATTGCGCTGAGCTCAATGTCAGAGCTGGGTATGATCCATTGCTTTACTGGACCGATGAGAGTCGGGATATCGACCAGCCGCCGCTTACCGCTTTCGGAGGCATCCTCTTCGCGCCGGATTTTGGCCTCCAGGCCCATTCGTCTTTTTACGGGGTTGGTCGTGCCCATAAAGACTGCAGAAATACCCATTACGAAAATCGCTATGGTCGCTCCCACCATCAGCATAAGTAACACTGGCTGATTAGCCGGGTTGGTGAACCAGGTACCTATTTCCATTGCAAAGGTTTCCATGACTGTTCTCTATACGTCAATTTGAATAATTCGTCGGATCCAGAATATTCCGACGATGCCCGCGACAAATCCGCCCACGATCATCTGGCGCCCCACCGGGTCTTCTAACAACATCGGCAGGTAAGTTGGACTGGTAAGCATTAGCATCGCGGTCAGTGCAAAAGGGATCAGTGCAAGTATCCAGCCCGACAAACGCCCCTCGGCGGACAGGGTCTTAACTTTTCGTTGAAAACGGAAGCGCCCACGTATGACGCTCGATATCTCACCCAGAATCTCGGCCAGGTTGCCACCGGTTTCCTTCTGCACCAGCACCGACGTTACCAGCGCCATTACATTCATACTGGGTACCCGCTGCAGTAGGCCCAACATTGCGCGACGCACATCATTACCATAGTTAATGTCTGCAAAAGTCATTTCAAACTCGCGAGCTATGGGTTGTTCCATGTCTTCTGCAACCAGCTTGATCGCGGCATTAAAAGGATGCCCGGCCCTGAGTGCCCTGCGCATTGAATCGATTGCATCTGGCAACTGTTCCTCGAATTGTTCCAGGCGTTGTGCGCGCGCTTTAAATACCTTCATAAAGGGGATTACGGCGCCAATTATAGTGCCGGCAAGCGCGGCCAAAGGCATGCGTGTGTAGTGCCAGGCGATTGACCCCAAAACAATTGCTGCGACGATGGATATCGCTACCAGTCGATAGGCAAGTATTGAATAGCCAGCCTGTTCTATCATGCGGCGAAGCGGTTCCAGTATCTGCAAGGATTCAAGTGCCCGTTCCCATGGCGCCAGACTGCTCAGATGCTTTTTGCGCAGAAGCGAAGCTATCTCATCATTCTCGTCATCTGAATCGAGTTCCGTCAGGCGTTGCTTGAGACGCTTGCGCATCTTGCTGCCTTCGCCGAACGCAGGTACGACGAGTCCCTGCGACAGTAAAAATACTGTCACGAAAACCATACCCAGAAATATCATTACACCATCAGACATGGTTTTGCTCCTTTAGCCGGCCTCATGGCCTTCCAATCCAAATACGCTGACGGGTAAGTCGATACCTTTGCGCCGCAATTCCTTGTGGAAGGCCGGAATAATTCCTGTCGGCACAAGTTCGCCGATGACCTCGTTGTTCTCATCCATACCTTGTCGCTCAAATTTGAACAACTCTGACATCGTTATGATGTCGCCTTCCATGCCGTTGATTTCCTGGACGCTGACCAACCGGCGACGACCATCTTCCTGGCGTTCAATCTGCACAACGATCTGAATCGCTGAGGCGATCTGTGCGCGCAGGCCCTTGGCCGGAAACTGGATGCCGGTCATGGCAACCATATTCTCAATTCTCGACAGGGCATCGCGGGGCGTATTGGCGTGAATCGTGGTGAGTGAACCATCGTGGCCGGTGTTCATAGCCTGGAGCATGTCCAGCGCTTCGCCACCACGAACCTCACCGACGATGATTCGCTCCGGACGCATACGCAAGCTGTTGCGTACGAGTTCCCGGGCGGGGATCGCACCCTTGCCCTCGATATTTGGCGGGCGGGTTTCCAGTCGAACCACGTGCGGCTGTTGTAACTGTAATTCGGCCGAGTCTTCGATCGTCACGATGCGCTCATCTTCAGGGATAAAGCCAGAGAGCAGGTTCAATAACGTGGTTTTACCAGCTCCTGTACTACCGGAGACCAGCACGTTCATCCTGTTCTTAACCACGGCTTCCAGCAATTGGGCGGATCCATCCGTCATCGAGCCGAGCTCTATAAGGTCCTGGACGGTCAATAATTCCACGGCAAAGCGTCGTATCGACATCATCGGACCATCTAGCGCGAGCGGCGGAATGATGGCGTTCACGCGCGAGCCGTCGGCCAGCCGGGCATCAACCATGGGCGATGACTCATCTATTCGTCGGCCAACGGCCGAGACGATGCGATCAATGACCCCCATCAGGTGTCGGTCATCATTGAAGCAGACGTCGGTAGCTTCTAGTTTGCCGCGACGTTCGACGTAGACCTGGTTTGCACCATTGACCAGAATATCGGAGATGGTTGTATCTGCCAGCAATGGTTCGAGCGGGCCAAGCCCCATCACGTCATCTTCGATGCAGCGGATGACCTGCTGGCGCTGAGCCAGACTGAGCGGAGCAGACTGTTCATCAAGCAGCTTTGCGGAAATGGAGCGTATCTGGGTACGCGCATCCCTTTCGGCAATGGTGCTGATCAGCGAAAGATCCATGACTTCAAGCAGCGCTTCATAGACCTGCTTCTTCCAGACCATCTCCTGGGGGTCGAGCATGCGCGGCATAACGTCGTCCTGAGTAGCGCTAGCCTGCTGGGGCTGCTGCACAGTTTTGTTGAATATGCCAGCCCTGCTCTTGGGCATTTTTCCAGCAGTTCTTTTGTCAGTGAATACCGCGGCCATGCTGTTATCCTTTTACCAAGTTTGACAGAACATTAAAGTTCGACAATACACGGCTTACGACGCCGGTTTGTGTATCCAGTTCACGTCCTTCAAGTTGATGGCTTGCCGCAATGATTGCTTTGGTCACCTGCGAGCTTGGAGAGTGCTCGAGCATGGGAATGCCGATATTGATGCTTTCGGCCACACTCTTGTACGAGTTAGGGATCAGGATGAAATCCTTCTTATCTATTCCCATGGACCGGCTGATGTCGCTTAGCTCGACCGCCGAGTTTTTGTCGTAGCGGTTGATGATCACCGATATGCGGTTTGCCGGTACCGCGAGCTCAGTCAGAATAAGATTACGCAGTCTGTTGGCATCTCTCACGCTGGCAAATTCCTGTTGGGTAACCAGCAGGATGTGGTCAGCCCGCTCGTAAACGTCAGCGCTCAACTCGTCAATTTGCCTGGGCAGATCTACAACAATTCGGCTATAGCTTTCATTCAGCAAATCGAGTATCCGGCCAAACCGTGTGGAGTCGATGTCTCGGGGCAATATGATTTCATCATCGAGCGGGCTCATCAGGGCAAGGCCACTCGAATGTTTCGCCATGTATGCATTCAGCGCCGTGCCGTCCAGTTGATCGGCCATATCCAGCGCAGTGACCAGGCCGTGGTTCGGCTTAACATCCAGATACTGGGCCAATGACCCGAACTGCAGGTCCAGATCAAGTAGAGCGACGCTTCCCTGGTTCTCGCTAGCCATGACATGAGCCAGATTAGTTGCCAGAAAGGATGCTCCACAACCGCCCTTGGTGCTGACGACCGCGGTCATCATGGTCGCAGACGTCTTACTTACTGCATCGCTGCTACCTAGATCAGTGCAAATGCGGTCCAGCGAAGCCTGTAACTCTTCCTCATTGAGGGGTTCTTCCAGGTAGTCACGCACACCGGCCTGCATAGACAGCCGTATGCATTTCATATTGTCCGCAGGGCCAATAATGATGGTGGCAGGTCGACTTTCAGCCGGATTTTCGAACAGGCTGTTGACCTCATCCTCACCCAAAGCACTGAGGTGGAATACCAGAATATCCGGTAATTCGCTAATGCCGTAGAGCGGGTTCGAGTGGCCATTGCTGACGTGACGCTGGCGCACATTGTAATTCGGGCTTTGGAGTTGTTTATCCAGAACTCCTAAGACCGTTTTTGACCGGCCGGCAACCATAATATCTATTTTGTCGCGCACTTTTTACACCAATTAGTCAATTTAAAGTTTTGTCTGTAAGCAGACACAAATATTTACGTACAGGTACTGGTTCGATTGTCCTCATACTTTCCCAGGCTCTCTCGCGGGATCGTTGTGGCATAGCCGCGGGTCTGAAAAGAATAAATAAAACCAGGTATGAGCATGTCGTGCTGGTAGTTGATAATCTGCACCCGAACAAAATCGATTGCCCTGTAGCGATCAGCGTCACCTGCGTAATCAGTTACAGCCACGCCCGCGCTGTCCAGGTACTGCACCTCGATATTGGCGGTCGTCAGATTGGGCAGAATCGGACTGGCGGTACCCGCCCCCGAAGAATTGAATATAGAGGCACGGTTGATTGCCGGGCTGTCCACGGGGCATACAGCCGCTACCCGTGCGCCGCGCCGGGTGGCTTCCTCCAGCATGTTTACGGTGAAAAATACACGAGAGACTTCCATCGTGCCGAACAATACGGTTAGAACGAGAGAGCCGACGATCGCAAATTCAACTATATACACCCCGCTTTGTTTGCGGCGTGCATATTTAGCCGATTGATTTCGAATGTGAGTAATCATCACAGGATCCTCATAATGACTTCGGTACGCAGGGTGTATACTGTCAAGTCCACATCGTCCGTACCCACGAGCGAAGGAATACTGGGCGCAAATATGGGTTGATAGTCGTAAGCGACGGCTACCGAAACATTTTCCGTGTCGACGACGGATACCGTTACATCCGCAGGCGTCAGCCCGGGCAGAATGGCTGTGCCACCAGTGGAATTTCCGTATGACACGAGATTTTGCGCGATGGATATATCGCCTGCGGTCAGGTCAACAACGCCTGCTTGACCCCGAGCCATTTTGGATGCGTAGCGAGCAGCGTCGCGAGCAGCGTGCGTCAGGGCATTGTATTGCTGGATCGCATTGCCCAGTTCTGCTACTGCCAGAATCAAGAAAAGCACTAGCGGTAGTATTATCGCGCACTCGACTACGGCTATACCTTTTTGGCGGAGCGGCCGTGCTAAATTTTGTGAGTAATTGTTCATGGCTGAATTCTTGCTCTAAGAGTCTATGCTGCTGATGTCTTTGTAGAGTTGGATTGTGCGGGGCCCTGGCACATTGGCCGGGACCGGCCCAGGGTTGCCACTGCCCGAGCATGTCTTTACAAACTCTCCATATATTTCCGATTCGTTACCTTTCTGCGAGACCTCCTGCAGAATGAAGTAACACCCGAGACCCAGGATAGGCAGTTCCGTTTGCCCGGTGTTTTTGCCTTCACAATCGGCTATGACAATGGCCATGTCGCGCCGACCGGGCACGCCGTCCGAAATGTGTTCTCCGGTGCCAAATTCCAGATCGTCCAGATAACTTTGGTAATTGTAATCAAGGTCACCGGTATCATTCACAACGCGTGAGCCGTTCTCCAGGGTGATCGTCCCGTCGCTTTCTTCCAGTTCGGTATCTTGTTGCCGGATGATTTCGTCGGGTGGATAGTCTTCCCGGCTCAGAGGGCCGTTATACTTGTTGAAGCGCGTGTTCATGCCCTGTGCGACGGGGCCGACTACATTGCCCGGCTCGGTTGGAATGAATTCGCCGTCGGCGCACAATGGCGGATCAAACTTTTTGCCAGCCAGGATATCGCGTATATCGGCACCGCCTGCCATGCCAGGCAAGCGCGCCAGTTGAAAGTTTCCTGGCCCGATAGGTCCGGAACTACTGCCGCTCTTGGAACTGGCTTTCAGTACATTGACGTCACCCTCTTGATAGCCCCAGTAAGGTCCGCCTGCATCCGGGTCACCGCAGACAATCAGCGGTGCGATATTGCAGGGAACTGTAGGGGTGGGGCCGGCAACCGCACTGGCACCAATGATTTTCTCGTTGAAGCCAAGCAGTTGTATCAGCCAGGCTCCCATCGAGAATTCATCCACACGCACCCGTATGTACATGGCCGGCGTAGTTCCATTATCGAAGGGCTCGAGTGTCGAAGAGAATTGCACGATGACGTTACTTGCATCCGCAGAGTCTACGCCTGCTGCGATCTCGCCACTGCCACCGGTCGCGTAGTTATCGGAAAGCATTAATCTGGCAGCGGCCTCGGCATCGCCGATATTTCCTGTGTCATTCAGTACTTTGGCGCCACCGAGCGCCGCGGCATCAACCATATTCTGCAATTTCGATTTGTTGAGCAGTGCATGAGATACATCGAGCGTCAGTCCGGCCATAGCGAGTAAGACCAGCATGCCGATTGCGAAGAGGGGCAGAATCGCACCATGCTGTTTCCAGCGTCTGGTGTTTTTTTCTGCCTGACTTTGTGATCGTTGTATGTGCATGTTGATATCCTCGTTAGCCGGTCTGGCTCGCGTTGTCATTGTCTGCTCTTAGTCGCCTATTTCGAAGTCAATGGTCCTGGAGGTTTCTGTAGGGCTGCCGACGCTTTCACGATAGGTCTGCAGCACAGCTTCCATCCGCTGGCCATCTGTGGACGTAATCGGTGTGGTATCCACGGTTGCCGCGGCGACCGGGTCCAGAACCTGTGCCTGCTGCATGGCCCGTACCGAGTTGCCGTAGTCTTCTTCGACTCGGGTTGGCCCGCTGGCGCAGCCCGTGCTGAGCGCTATTGCCATCACGATGCCGGTCAGGAGGCAGATGTTCATTGTTTGATTGCTTTTCATTGCTCTATTCCTTTTCTAATTCCGTATTAATCCGGATTACTGAACCTGGTGGCCAAAATCACTGTCGGAACCGCCGCGGTTGCTGTCTTTGGGCAGGTTCTTTTCCATCCGACCCAGAAGGTAGAAGTCAGCATCACTAGGCTCGATAAAAGCATCGGTCGGCAGCGTAAGCTTGCTTGGATCAATCGGCTTCGCCAGACGCGGCGTGATAAGAATCATTAGCTCGGTCTCGCCCTTGAGGAAACTTTGGCTGCGGAACAAGTTGCCCAGTACCGGCAGGTCGCCAAGTCCGGGGAACTTGTTGATGGTCTCACGCAGATTCTCATTGATCAGCCCGGCAACACCGATAGTCTGGCCATCGCGCAACTCGTAGGTTGCTTCAGCGCTGCGTTTGGTCAGCGCCGGAATAAC
>Ga0209475_10004914_pt1 | contig 11218 bp, 9 predicted proteins | sample tdDd471_FD_187128 | JGI IMG/M metagenome (GOLD analysis project Ga0209475, IMG submission 187128) | Marine sediment microbial communities from the Atlantic coast under amendment with organic carbon and nitrate - tdDd47.1 (SPAdes)... | ecosystem: Environmental > Aquatic > Marine > Coastal >...
GAGGAAGAACTTGATGTCGCCGCCGGCCATGTAATGGTCGCCCTCGCCGCGCAGGACGACGCAGCGGACGCTTTCGTCGAACTCGGCCTCGCTCGCGGCGGCGACCAGATCGTCCACGAGGTCGGCGTTCAGCGCGTTCAGCGCCTTGGGCCGGTTGAAGCTGAGGGTGGCGATGCCCTCGGAGATGTCGACCTCGACCGCCTTGCTCATCTGCTTAGTCTCCCTAAGTCTCGCGGGTCAGGAATGGCGACGGATGAAGGCCGCCGCCGCCTTGCCGATTTCGCTCGGTGAATCCTCCTGGACGAAATGGATGCCGGGGACGGTGATCTCCTGCTGGTTGGACCAGGTCCGGCAGAAATCGCGCTGCGGGCCGACCAGGATCGAGCCCGGATCGGCGTTGACGAACAGCTTCGGGATATCGCACCCGGCCAGCCATTCGGAATAGTCGAGCACGATCCGGTCGACGTCGGCGGGCGCGCCGTCGATGGGGATCTCGCGCGGCCAGGTCAGCATCGGCCGCCGTCCCTCGCCCGGCGCCAGAAACGGCGCGCGATAGGCGTCCATCTCGGCGTCGGTCAGCTTGCGCAGGACGCTGGCGGGCAGGATGCGCTCGATGAAGACGTTCTTCTCCAGGATCATTTCCTCGCCCGCCTCCGAGCGCATCGCCTGGAAGATCCCGCGCGCCGATTCGGGCCATTCGTCCCAGGTGACCGGGCGGACGATGGCCTCCATATAGACCAACCCGCGCACCCGGTCCGGATGCCGATGCGCCCAATGGAAGCCGAGCGCCGACCCCCAGTCATGCAGGAGCAGGGTGACCTGGCCGTCGGGGACGACCGCGTCGAACCAGGCGTCCAGATAGCGGACATGATCGACGAAGCGATACGACCCGTCCGGCGCCTTGCCCGAGTCGCCCATGCCCACCAGGTCGGGCGCCAGGCAGCGCCCCAGCCCCTCCAGCTCGTGGATCACGTTGCGCCACAGATAGGACGAGGTCGGATTGCCGTGCAGCAGGACGATGGGATCGCCCGCCCCGGCCTCGACATAGGCCAACTCGGTATCGAGGACGGCGGCGCGCTTGCGCGCATAGGGATCGACAGCGAGAATCGCGGATGTCATGTGACCCTCCCAATTGGCGGAACTTGCCCGCCGATGTCACGACGAAACGATTTTTTGTTTAAGCTTATCATTGCCGGCCGCGCGCGGTAAGCCTGACTGAAATCCGGGGCCGTTCCGCGCCCGCAGCCCAGCCCGAGGAGATGACCGGTGCCCGACGCCTTCCTTGCCCGCGCGCCCCACGACGCGACGCCCATCGAGACCGTGCCGGCCCCTGACTTCGCCACCTGGCTGGCCCGCCAGCCGGCGCCGGTACGCCGCTGGATCGAACCGACAGGGTTCACCGGAGCTCCCGGCGATTTCTGCCTGGTTCCGGGACCCGGCGGCGCGCTCGACCGCGTCGTCCTCGCGACCGGGACGGAGACGCTGTGGGACTTCGCCGCCCTGCCCCGCGACCTGCCCGGCGGCGCCTATCGCCTGGCCACCAAGCTGGACCGGCGCGCGGCGACCGACGCGGCGCTCGGCTGGGCCCTGGGCGGCTACCGCTTCGCCCGCTACCGGGCACCGGCCGAAAGGACCCCCGCGCAACTGGTCTGGCCCGCCGGCTGCGACCGGGACGCGGCGACGCGGACGGCCGAGGCGATCTTCCTGGTCCGCGACCTGATCAACACGCCCGCCGCCGACATGGGGCCGGCGGAGCTGGCCGCCGCCGCCCGGCACCTGGGCAAGGCCCACAAGGCGCGGGTGACGGTGACGACGGGCGCGGCGCTGGCCAAGGCCAACTATCCCGCCCTGCTCGCCGTCGGCGGTGGCAGCGCCCGCGCGCCACGGCTGATCGACCTGCGCTGGGGGCCGGCGAAGGCGCCGAGGGTCACCCTGGTCGGCAAGGGCGTCTGCTTCGATTCCGGCGGGCTGGACCTGAAGCCGCCCGCCGGCATGAAGCTGATGAAGAAGGATATGGGCGGCGGCGCCCATGTGCTGGGGCTGGCGGCGATGGTGATGGCGGCGAAGCTGCCGATCCGCCTGCGGGTCCTGATCCCGGCGGTGGAGAACATGCCGTCCGGCTCCGCCTTCCGACCCCTGGACGTGATCCGCATGCGCAACGGGCTGACCGTCGAGGTCGGCGACACCGACGCCGAGGGCCGCCTGGTCCTGGCCGACGCCCTGGCCGAGGCCAGCCGCGAAAAACCGGACCTGCTGATCGACTTCGCGACCCTGACCGGCGCGGCGCGGGCGGCGCTGGGGACCGAGCTGCCGGCCCTGTTCTGCAATGACGACCGCCTGGCCGCCGAGTTCCTGGACCATGGCGCGGCGGCCGGCGATCCGCTGTGGCGCCTGCCCCTGTGGGGTCCCTATCGGCGGATGCTGGACAGCCGGATCGCCGACCTCTCCAGCACCGGCACCGGCCCCTATGGCGGCGCGATCACCGCCGCCCTGTTCCTGGAAAGCTTCGTCGGCGCCGGCATCCCCTGGGCCCATATCGACCTGATGGCCTGGAACGTCGCCACCCGCCCCGGCCGCCCCGAGGGCGGCGAGGCCATGGCGCTCCGCGCCGCCTTCGCCCTGATCGCCGGGCGCCACGGCAAGGGACGCTGAGGCCCCTGCGGGCCCGTCCCTTGCCCGGTTCGGCGGCGCGCCGCTAGACTGGGGGTCGATACGGAGCCGAAACGGTTTCCTCGGCGGACGGGCATGGGATGGCCTTCGACCTCAGGTTCGATCAGGCGCTGGAGATCTGGCGGCACGCCATGGTGACCGGCGTGCGGCGCGACGAAAGCGACTTGTCGGCCCGGCAGATGGCGATCCTGTTGACCGTCTATCTGGGCGAGCCGCCCCACACCGTGCGCGGCCTGGCCGCCGGCCTGGCCATTTCGAAGCCCGCCGTCACCCGCGCCCTGGACCGGCTGGAAGCCCTCGGCCTGGCGGCGCGGCGCAAGGACGACAGCGACAAGCGCAGCGTCCTGGTCCAGCGCACGGTCAAGGGATCGGTCTATCTGCGCGACGTGGCCGAGACGATCATGGAGGGCGCGCGTCGGGTCTGAGCCGGCGCCGTCAGGCCGGCTCTCGGTCCGCGTCGGCGACCCGCAGGTCGAAGGCGGCGGCGATCAGCGCCTTGGTGTAGGGATCGGCGGGGGAGTCGAAGATTTGGGCCGCCGGGCCCTGTTCGACCACCTTGCCGTCGCGCAGGACGAGGATGTCGTCGGCCAGGGCGCGCACCACCTTCAGGTCGTGGCTGATGAACAGATAGGCCAGCCCGTGGCGGGCCTGGAGGTCGCGCAGGAGATCGACCATCTGGGCCTGGACCGACATGTCCAGCGCGCTGGTCGGCTCGTCCAGGACGACGAGACGGGGCTTGAGGACGATGGCGCGGGCGAGCGCGATGCGCTGGCGCTGGCCGCCGGAGAATTCATGCGGGTAGCGATGGCGGCTGTCCGGGTCGAGCCCGACCTCGGTCAGCGCGTCGACGATCATCGCCTCGCGCGCCTCCGGGCTCTCGCCCAGCCCGTGCACCGCCAGCCCCTCGCCGACGATCTGGCCGACCGACAGGCGCGGGCTGAGGGCGCCGAACGGATCCTGGAAGACGATCTGCATCTGCCGGCGCAAGGGCCGCATCGCGTCGGCCCGCAACCCGTCGATGGGGGCGCCGTCGAAGCGGATCGCGCCGGCGCTGGCGATCAGCCGCAGGAGGGCGAGGCCGAGGGTCGTCTTGCCCGACCCGCTTTCGCCGACGACGCCGACCGTGTGGCCGGCGCGGACCTCGACCGACACGCCGTCGACGGCGCGGACATGGTCGACGGTGCGGCGCAGCAGGCCCTTGCGGATCGGGAAATGGACCTTCACCGCGTCGCCGGCGAGGACGACCGGCGCGTCGGCCGGCGCGGCGTGGGGCTTGCCGCCCGGCTCGGCGGCAAGCAGCGCCCGGGTATAGGGATGGCGGGGCGCGTCGAACAGCGGGCCGACCGGGCCCGCCTCGACGATCTCGCCGTCGGTCATCACGCAGACCTTGTCGGCCATGTGGCGGACGATCCCCAGATCGTGGGTGATCAGCAGCATCGCCATGCCGAGCCGCGCCTGGAGGTCCTTCAGCAGCGCCAGGATCTGGGCCTGGACGGTCACGTCCAGCGCCGTCGTCGGCTCGTCGGCGATCAAAAGGTCGGGCTCGTTGGCCAGGGCCATCGCGATCATCACCCGCTGGCGCTGGCCGCCGGACAGCTCGTGCGGAAAGGCGGACAGGCGCCGGTGGGCGTCGCGGATGCCGACCATGTCCAGAAGCTCCAGGGTCCGCGCCCGCGCCGCCGTCCGGCTCATGCCCTTATGCAGCATCAGGACCTCGCTGACCTGTTTCTCCACCCGATGCAGGGGATTGAGCGACGTCATCGGCTCCTGAAAGACCATCGAGACGCGGTCGCCGCGCACCCGCCGCATTTCGCGATGGCCGGCGCCGATCAGCTCCTGGCCGCGGAAGCGGACCGAACTGCCGGGCGGATGGCTCGCTTGGGGATAGGGCAACAGCTGGAGAACCGACAGGGCGGTCACCGATTTGCCCGACCCGCTCTCGCCGACCAGCGCCAGGGTCTCGCCCTTGTCGATCTGGAAGGAAGCGCCGCGCACCGCGTGGACCGCGCCGCCGGGAACCCGAAAATCGACGCCCAGATCGCGGACCGCGAGCAGCGGCGCCCCGGCGTCGCCCAGCTCGGACCCGGCGCTCATTCGCCGGCCTCCGACGCCGCGTCGCGCGCCGCGCGCTCGGCCGGCGGCGGCATCCCGGCGAACAGCTTGCGCGGGTCGAAGGCGTCGCGCACCGCCTCGCCGATGAACACCAGCAGGCTGAGCATCACCGCGAGGACGACGAAGCCGGTCAGCGCCAGCCAGGGCGCCTGAAGGTTGGCCTTGCCCTGGGCCAAAAACTCGCCCAGCGACGCCGAGCCCGGCGGCAGGCCGAAGCCGAGAAAGTCGAGCGCCGTCAGGGTGGTGATCGATCCGGTCAGGATGAAGGGCAGGAAGGTGACCGTCGCCACCATGGCGTTGGGCAGGACATGGCGGACCATGATCACCCGGTCGGTGACCCCCAGCGCCCGCGCGGCGCGCACATAATCGAAATTGCGCACCCGCAGGAATTCGGCCCGCACCACGCCGACCAGCCCCATCCAGGAAAAGGCGAGCATGATCGCCAGCAGCCACCAGAAGTTGGGCTCGACCACGCTGGACAGGATGATCAGCAGATAGAGCACCGGCAGCCCCTGCCAGATCTCGATCGCCCGCTGGAAGATCAGATCGGTCCAGCCGCCGAAATAGCCCTGCACCGCGCCGGCCGCGATCCCCACCACCGAGCTGGTCAGGGTCAGCGCGATCCCGAAGATGATCGAGATGCGGAACCCGTAGATCAGCCGCGCCACCACGTCGCGGGCCTGGTCGTCGGTGCCCAGCCAATGGACCGAATCGGGCGGCGACGGCGCCGGCTCGGGCAGGTTCCAGGCGACGGTGCGGTGGTTGAACGGCACCGGCGGCCAGACCATCCAACCCTTGTCGCGGATCAGCGCATCGACGACCGGATCGCGGTAATCCGCCTCGGTCGGAAACTCGCCGCCGAACGCGGTTTCGGGATAGGCCGTGAAAATCGGCATGTAGAGGCCGCCGTCATAAGCGATCAGGATCGGCTTGTCGTTGGCGACGAACTCGGCGAACAGGGTGACCAGGAACAGGACCAGGAACAGCCACAGCGACCAGAAGCCGCGCCGGTTGGCGCGGAAATTCTGCAACCGCCGCCGGGTCAGGGGAGAAATCGCCACCCCCAGGAACCGGTCGCGGGGCGGGGCGGCGCGGGCGGCGCGGGCGGCGCGGGCCGGCGGCGCGCTCACAGCTCGCGGGCCTCGAAATCGATGCGCGGGTCGATCACCGTGTACATCAGATCGCCCGCCAGATTGAGCAGCAGCCCCACCAGCGAGAAGAAGAACAGGGTCGCGAACATGATCGGATAGTCGCGGTTGATCGCCGCCTCGAAGCCGAGCAGCCCAAGCCCGTCCAGGGAGAAAATCACCTCGATCAACAGGGCGCCGGTGAACAGGATGCCGATGAAGGCGCCGGGGAAGCCCGCGATCACGATCAGCATGGCGTTGCGGAAGACATGACCGTACAGCACCCGGCGCTCGGTCAGCCCCTTGGCGCGCGCCGTCATCACATATTGCTGGTGGATCTGATCGAGGAAGGAGTTCTTAGTCAGCATGGTCAGCCCGGCGAAGCCGCCGATGACCATGGCGGTGACCGGCAGCGCCATATGCCACAGATAATCGAGGATTTGCGCCGGCCAGGAGAGATCCGCCCAATCGTCCGAAACCAGGCCGCGCAACGGGAACCAGTCCAGATAGGAGCCGCCGGCGAACAGGACCAGCAGAAGGACGGCGAAGATGAAGTTGGGGATCGCGAAGCCGACGATGACCACGCCGCTGGACCAGACGTCGAAGCGCGAGCCGTCGCGCACCGCCTTGGCGATGCCCAGCGGGATCGAGATCAGATAGACCAGCAGGGTGGTCCACAGGCCGAGCGAGATCGACACCGGCATCTTCTCGACCACCAGATCGACCACCTTGCGGTCGCGAAAGAAGCTGTCGCCGAAATCGAACCGCAGATAATTCCCCATCATCAGGAAGAAGCGTTCATGGGCCGGCTTGTCGAAGCCGAACATGGCCTCCAGCTCCTGGACGAATTCCGGGTCCAGCCCCTGGGCCCCGCGATAGGGTCCGCGCTCGCCGGCCGCCGCCGGCGCGCCCTCGCCCTGGGACGGCGCCGCGCCCGCCTCGCGACCGCCGGCGCGGGTGACCCGCTCGGTCGCGGCGACGCCCTGGCCGGTGATCTGGGCGATCATCTGCTCGACCGGCCCGCCGGGGACGAATTGGACGACGACGAAATTGGCGACCATGATCCCGAACAGGGTCGGGACGATCAGCAGCAGGCGGCGAACGATATAGGCGAGCATGCTAGTCGGCCTCGGCCACGCCGGCGCGGCTCTCCAGCCGCCGGGCCTTGTCGGCGTCCCACCACCAGTAGTCGAACGAGGTCCCGTTCTTGGGGACCGTTTCGGGCATGCCGAACTTGTCCCAATAGACGATCCGGTCGCGGGTCAGATGCCAGTTCGGGACCACGTAATGGCCCCACAGCAGCACCCGGTCCAGGGCTCGGGTCCGCGCGACCAGGGCCTCGCGGTCCGGCGCCGCGATCACCAGATCGACCAGCGCGTCGACGACCGGATCGCGGACGCCGGCATAGTTGCTCTGCCCCTCGATGTCGGCGGCGGCGGTCGTCCACATGCCGCGCTGTTCGTTGCCGGGCGAATCGCTCTGCCCCCAGCCGGCGACGGCGATGTCGAAATCATAGGCGCGGACGCGGTTCACATACTGCGCCTGGTCCACGAGGCGGATGCGCGGCTCGATCCCCAGCCGCCGCAGGTTGCGGACGAAAGGCAGGACGATGCGCTCGAACTCGGGCAGGAACAGAAGAAACTCGAAGGTCATCGGTTCGCCGGTCTCGGTATTGACCAGTTTCAGGTCGCGAACCTCCCAGCCGGCCTCGGCCAACAGCTTGAAGGCGGCGCGCAGATTGTCCCGCGGCCAGCCCGACCCGTCGGTCGCCGGCGCCGTGTAGGGCGTGGTGAAGACCTCCGCCGGCAGCCGGTCGCGGAACCGGTTCAGGATCTCGAGCTCGGCGCCGTCCGGCAGACCGGTGGCGGCAAGCTCGGAGTTGGAAAAATAGCTTTCGGTCCTTGTGTACTGGCCGAAGAACAGGTTCTTGTTCGACCATTCGAAATCGAAGGCATGGGCGAGCGCCCGCCGGACCCGGCGGTCCTTGAACACCGCGCGGCGGGTATTGAGGACGAAAGCCTGCATGCCGGTCGGGCGGCGATGGGGGAAGGCGGTCAGCTTCAGCCAGCCCTGGCGCACCGCCGGCACGTCATAGGCGAGGGCCCAGGCCTTGGCCTGGTTCTCGCTGCGCAGGTCCAGATCGCCCGATTTCACCGCCTCGCGGATAACGGTGGCGTCCCGGTAATATTCGTAGATTCGGGTGTCGAAATTATACTGCCCCTTGTTCACCGCCAGCCCCGCGCCCCAGTAATCCCTCACCCGTTCGTAGCGGACGAAGCGGCCGGGCTCGAATTCGGCGATTCGGTACGGCCCGGACCCCGGCGGCGGCTCCAGGGTCGTGCGGGTGAAGTCCCGGTCCCGCCAATAATGGCTGGGCAGGATCTGCATTTCGGCGACGATCAGCGGCAATTCGCGATTGCCGCCGCCGACGAAGGTGAACTTGACCCGCCGGGGGCCGACCTTCTCGGCCTTGGCGATCTCGCGGTAATAGAAGCGGTAGGCGGGATGGCCCTTGGTCTTGAGGGTCTCCAGGGTCCAGATCACATCCTCGGGCGTGATCGGCATTCCGTCATGCCAGCGCGCTTCGGCCCGCAAGGTGAAGATCGCCCAAGACCGGTCCTCGGGCGTCTCGATGCTTTCCGCGATCAGACCGTATTTGGTAAAGGGCTCGTCGGCGCTGGACGCCATCAGGGATTCGTACAGCCCGTCCAGCCCCGCCGCCGCGTTGCCCTTGACGATGAAGCCGTTGAAGCTGTCGAAGGTCCCCTGGACGCCGAAGCGGATGGTGCCGCCCTTGGGCGCGATCGGGTTCACATAGTCGAAATGGGCGAAGTCGGGCGCGTATTTGGGCGCCCCATGCATGGCGATGGCATGGCGCGGCGCGGGCGCCGCCTGCGCGCCGGCGGGCAACAGGAACAACAGCGCGGCGAGCACCGGGGCGAAACGCGAGAAGGCGGCCGTCATGGCGCCGACCCTAGCCTATTCGCCGCCGATGGGGAATCGGCCGCGCGCCGGAATCACCGTCCCTTGAAGTCGGGCTTGCGGCGCTCGTTGAACGCGGCGACGCCTTCGTGGCGATCCTCGGTGGCAATCAACTGGTCGTAGCATTCCAATTGGAAGGCAATCGCCGTGCGCAGATCGACCCGCATATTGTATTCGATGCTCTTCATGATCTGGCGCACCGACAGGGGCGCGTTGGCCGCGATGTCGCGGGCGAGGTCGAACACATAGGGCAGCAGCGCGTCCGGTTCGTGGACGCCGTTGACCATGCCCCAGTCCTCGGCCTGCTCGGCGGTGAAGGGCCGGGCCGAGGTCGCGATCTCCTTCGCCCGCGCCGGGCCGACGACGCGGGGCAGGTTCACCGTCCCGCCGCCGCCCGGCATGATGCCGAGCTTGGCCTCGGACAGCGCGAACTTGGCGCCCCTGGCCGCATGGATGAAGTCGCAGCCGAGGGCCAGCTCGCAGCCGCCGCCGAAGGCCGCACCGTTGACCGCCGCGATCACCGGGATCGGGCATTCCAACACCGCGTCGAAGGCGCGGCGGAAGATATGGTGCTGGTCGAGCCATTCCTTGGTGGTCATGCCCAGCCGCTGCTTCAGATCGCCGCCGGCGGAAAAGGCCTTGTCGCCGGCGCCGGTGACGATCACGACCCGCATCCGGTCGGCGCCCGGCAGCTTGTCGAGGAACAGGTCGGACAAGTCCAGCCCCATCTGGGTGTTGAAGGCGTTGCGCAGTTCCGGCCGGTTGAAGGTGACGAGCAGGATGCCCGGCTCGCGCTCCTCGGCCAGCATGGTCTCGTAGGTCAGGTTCATCATCTCGCGCCCCCTTGGCTGTCAGCCTTCCCCGTCGCCGCCATAGCGGGCGAGGAAGTCGTCGTTGAAATCGCCCAGCAAGGGCGGCGCGCACCGCATCGGCGGGCGGGCGCCGTCGAAGCTGAGCGGGTTCTGGATCAGTTGCACGTCCGGGCGCCCCGGCGCCGGCGCCAGGATGCCGCTGGCCGCCGTTTCCGGATCGGCCAGCATCTCGGCGACATTCTGGACCGGCCCGGCGGGGACCCCGGCGGCCTCCAACTCGGCGGTCCAAGCGGCGCGGTCGCGGCCGCGCATCACGTCCTCGATCATCGCCACCAGGACGGCGCGGTTCTCCCAGCGCGCGGCCGGGGTCGCGAAGCGCGGATCCTCGGGCCAGTCGGGATGGCCCAACACCCGGGCGAACTTGCGCCAGATCCGGTCGTTGCCGGCGGCGACGGCCAGGTCGCCATCGGCGGCGGCGAAGGCCTGGAAGGGCGCCATCCCCGACGAGCCCGACCCCCAGCGATGCGGCACCTCGCCGGTGAACAGATGGAAGGCGATCGGGAAGCTCATCATCACGGCCGAGGTCTCGAACAGCGAAGTATCGACGGTGCAGCCGACGCCCGTCGCCTCGCGCCGGCGCAGGGCGGCGAGGATGCCGATGGCGACCCACAGCGCGGTCGAGAAATCGACCGCCGGCACCCCGACCCTGGAGGGCGGGCGGTCAGGCTCGCCGGTGACGCTCATCAAGCCGCCGAACGCCTCCATCAGAAAATCGTAGCCGGGCTTCGCCGCGTTCGGGCCCGTCTTGGAGAAGGCGCTGACATTGACGTAGATCAGCCGCGGGTTCAGGGCCCGCAGGTCGGCCTCGCCGACGCCGAACTTCTCGACCACGCCGGGGCGCAGGTTCTGCACCACCACGTCGGCCTCCGCCGTCACGAACCGCTTCAGCGCGGCGACATGGGCCGGATCGGCGAGGTCGAGCACCAGCGAGCGCTTGTTGCGGTTGACGGTATGGAAGAAAGCGCCGCCGCCATGCTTCGGGGCCGTCCCCATCTGGCGCGTCGAATCGCCGCCGTCCGGGTTCTCGAGCTTGATCACTTCGGCGCCGAAATCGCCCAGGATCTGGTTGGCCAGGGGACCGGCGACATTCTCGCCCATCTCCAGGACGGTGATTCCCGACAGGGGCATGGACCCGGCGCCGTCAGTCCGCGCCGCCATAACGGGCGATGAATTCGGCGTTGAACTCGCCCTGGTCCGGCGGCGCCGAGCGGATCGGCGGGCGGGTGCCGTCGAAGGAAAGCGGCAGCAGCGGTACCTGGATATCGGGACGGCCGGGCACCGGCGCCATCATGCCGCTGGCCGCGGTCTCCGGGTTGGCCAGCATCTCGGCGATATTCTGGACCGGCCCGACCGGCACGCCGGCGGCCTCCAGGCGGGCGATCCAATGATCGCGCGGCTTCTCCTTGAGAATGGGCGCGATCAGGGCGAGCAGGTCCGCGCGGTTGGTCCAGCGCT
>Ga0209475_10004915_pt1 | contig 11218 bp, 5 predicted proteins | sample tdDd471_FD_187128 | JGI IMG/M metagenome (GOLD analysis project Ga0209475, IMG submission 187128) | Marine sediment microbial communities from the Atlantic coast under amendment with organic carbon and nitrate - tdDd47.1 (SPAdes)... | ecosystem: Environmental > Aquatic > Marine > Coastal >...
GAGTTCCGGACAGCTCTGAGCCGCTGCCGGAAGCGAGGACAGTACGAGGACGGCGCCGATGATCAGCGCCAGGACAACTCGGCCGCGAAGACAATATGTCATCACTTCCCCCTGGGTTTGGCTGTTATTTCTCTTAGTATAGCCACACCGGTGGTGAAATGGCATGGAAACTCACCCGCGTCCGTCGGATCTGCAGACAAGTCTCAAAATACACGAGGCGGAATTCAGCGGGGATGTTCCGCTGCACCCGGCTGCTGCGACGACCGCTTCAGCCGGGCTCGCGGCGCACGATCGCTTCCTTGATGCCTGCGACCTGTTCCACCGGCAGGACGAAGACCACGCCGGTGCCGTGCTCGTCGAGCCGGCCTGCGGTGTGGATGGCGGCCATGACTGGATCGACCAGGGCGTCCTCGGTGAGAAAAATCACGATATCGGTCTGCATCTCGAGGACGAGACCGAGAAAGGTCTTCGCTTCGCGGACTCCGGTTCCTCGACCGGGCACGATGGTGGCTCCGGAAATCCCGCACTCCTTGGCGGCATCGACCACGGCGTCGGTAACATCCGGTTTGAGGGCGGCAATGATCGCCTTGTAACTCATGGATTCATCCCTTTCTGATCACCCTTGAGACCACGACCGGCCCGCCAGTTGGCGAGCTGCGCGTAGCCCATAACGGTGATCATTGGAAACAGACTCGCAAATGCGATCAGGCCGAAGCCGTCCAAAGCCGGGTTGCGCCCGGGAATGGTTGCGGCCAGACCGAGGCCGAGAGCGGTCACCAGCGGCACCGTCACCGTCGAGGTCGTCACTCCACCTGAGTCATAGGCGAGGGGGATGATCGACTTCGGGGCGAAGGCCGTCTGGACGATGACGACCAGATAACCGACGGCGACGAAAAGCACCAGCGAAGAACCGGTGACGATTCTGAACGCTCCAAGGGTGATGCCTGCGGCGACGCCAAGAGCCACCACCAAGCGCAGGCCCCATGGCCGGATGGTTCCCCGCGAGGCCTGCTCTGCTTTGAACGCGACCGCAATGAGGGCGGGCTCGGCCAACGTCGTCGAAAAACCGATGATCGCGGCAAATAGATACACCCAGCCGTACTCCCACCAGGGCGGTGAGTCGGGAACGGTGTCGCTGCCGAAGACAAACTGGGGAGAAGACAACTCGGTCGCCATGTGCTCGCCGAGTGGGAAGAGCGCGAGCTCCAGCCCGATCAGAAAGAAGGCGAGCCCCACAATCACCAGCACAAGTCCGGCGATCAGACGGCGAAGGTTGGGGATCGGCTGGCGCAGCACCAGATACTGAAAACCGAGCAACAGGGCGCTGACCGCGAAAACATCGCGGCCGGTGTCGAGCAGCGCGGTGATGAGACCGTCAATCATGAGCGTCGTCCCTGCGACATCATCAGCCAGCCCCTGAGGCACGAACGCCGAAACGAATGACGCCGAAAAGCATGACGAAAATCATCGGTGTCAGCGAGGCGAGGGCGATCATTCCAAAACCGTCGATGAGCGGATTGCGGCCGCGGATCGAGGTTGCAAGCCCGACCCCAAGCGCCGTAACCAGCGGGACCGTCACGGTCGAGGTGGTCACACCGCCGGAATCAAACGCGATACCGACAATGGCCTCGGGGGCGATGAAGGTGACACCGACGACGATGACGTATCCGCCGATGATCAGGTACTGAATGGGCCAGCCGCGGAGAATACGGAGAACGCCGATGACGATCGCAGCCCCGACCGACAAGGCAACTGTCAGTCGAAGCTGGAGCGCATAAGTCGACTGGGTGGCGGAGTCTGACGCGATGTAGCCGGCATCGGACGCGACCGAAGCTGCCTCGCCGGCGATGGCGATGAGCGCCGGTTCGGCCACGGTTGTTGAGAAACCCAGCAGGAAACCGAAAACCAGCAGCCAGACCAGACTGCCCTTGCGGGCGAAGGCGTAGGCCATGGCCTCACCGATGGGAAAGAGACCCATCTCCAGCCCCTGCACGAAGAGCATGAGCCCGACTACGACAAAAACGGCCCCGACCAGAACCTCCGCGACATTGGGAAAGGGCTGACGGAGGACGAGGGTCTGAAAACCGATGACCACGACAACGATAGGCAGCAGATCTCGGACCGACTCCCACAGGCGGTGGGCCAGCATCCGCGCGTACGGCGCAGCAAAATCGAGTCCTTTTCGCACGCCTTGAAGTCGCTCCCTTCCGTGACAACCCGTGGCTGAGATCCGCACTCAAGCTACGCGAGAGTATCAGGATTTGACTCGATCTCGCGTCGAACACGCCAAGGACATTGGTGGGGGCTCAAAGCAAAGGCGGCCCCGAAGGGCCGCCCGTATCGAATCACGAAATGCGGGTTAGAAGTTGAACTGAACGCTACCGAAGATGTAGCGACCAACGGGATCGTAGATGCCGTACATGTTGATGTTGTTGTTATCGGCGTGGTCTCCGGCGCCAAGCGGCGGCTCTTCGTCGAGGAGGTTATTCACACCGACGGTGAACTTGAGGCCGTTGCGGAGGGTGTACGACGCCGCGAGGTCGAAGTAGTTGTAGGCATCGATCTTGTCGATGAGGTTGTTTTCCCAGAGTTCATGGTTGCCCTCGTTGCGGAGGTCGGGGTTGGGGCTGAAGTCGTCGTTGATGACCTCACCGACATAGCGCCAGGACAGCGAAAGATTCAGGCGGAAGTTGGATTCCCAGGTGGCGCGGAAGCGGTGCCGCCATTCGGGGATCGGCTGAAAGCACTGGAATCCGAAGTAGCCGGCGCAATCATAGTCCACCAGGGGGTTGGAAAAGTTGTTTTTGAGCACATAGCTGCCCATGAGGTCCATGGCCAGGTAACCGGAGTTGCCGAGGCCGACGAGGTAGTTGGCGTTGAGGTCGACACCTTCGGCCTGGAGACGACCGATGTTGTTGTTGGCGGTGAAGGTGTAACCGTCCAAGGTCGCCCAGAGGGTGCCCTGAGAATCACGATGGATGAGTGAGCATAGGTCCGGGTCACCGGTATTGGCGCAGGTCTGGATGACGTCATCGGCGCCGAGCGCTCCGATGACCTCGTTGATGTCGATGTTGTAGTAGTCGACGGTGATGGACAGACCGCGGATGGACTGAGGCGTCCACACGATGCCTGCTGTGATGGTGTCGGCCGTCTCGGGATCGAGGAGGGGGTTACCACCCTCGAGGGTGTTGTACTGGCCGGCGGGGCTTTCGGCGATGTGGCCGTACTGTCCGGGGAGCACGCCGGTGTTGGCGCACTGAGCTTCAGTGGCCGTCGGGACGTCGCCGGAGCAGATGTCCGTCGATCCGCTCAGGTTGAAGCCCTGCACCCGGAAGAGCTCGGAGATGTTCGCCGCGCGGACGGCGCGGTTGTAGCCGCCGCGGAGGCGCCAGCTCTGGGTCGGGGCGTAGCTCGCCTGGATCTTGTAGCTGCTGACGCCGCCGGAGGTTGAGTAGTCAGAATAGCGGTAGCCGAGTTCGAGAGAGAGGTCCTGGGCGCCCTTGACGTCCTGGACGAGGGGGATGAGCATCTCGATGAAGGCTTCCTTGACGGTGACGCGGCCGACGATTTCGTCGTTCGCTCCGCCGAAACCGGCGGCGTTCGCGGTTCGATACACCTCGTCAGGGGTGTTCTTCAAGTACTCTTCGCGATACTCGGCGCCGATGGCCATCTGGACGCCTTCGCTCGCGGACGGGAGGGCAACGCCGTAGTTCTCCCAATCCGAGGTGAAGGTCAGGTTGAAGACATCGATGGCGGTCACCGCGTACCGCACGGCACTGATCGACAAGTAGTCGATGGCTTCCTGGGTCACGCCATTACGGTAGTCGTCGACAACCGCCCCGGTGCCGCTGTTGGTGAAGATGTTCCAGGGCACGCAGCCGTCGCCTCCGCCATTGGCGCAGACCCATTCACCGGTGTCGGGATCCTCGATCACGTTGAGGGCGTTGGCGAGGCCGGTGATGCTGAGGTAGCCGTTGGCCGAGTTGTACTGGTTGTTCTGGCCGTGCATGTAATAGAAGTCGTAGCTCCACTCTTCGTTGATCTCGCCACGCAGACCGCCGAGCATGCGGATGTTGCTGTGGCCGATCTCGTCGTACCGCGGGGGACCTTCGACATTACGACGAAGGATCCACAAATCTGCCATGTCGGTCGGTCCATAACCGCCCTGGACGCAGAGGAGGTCCCGCTGCTGATCGGAGAGCATCGGGTTGTCGCAGTTGGTCTGGGTCCAGTTGTTGAAGTTACCCGACGGCGCAATCTGCGCTCGAGTGAGGTTGTTCATGTACATGACTTCCATGTACACGTCGAAGTGCTTATTGATTTCGTAGTTGCCGAAGGCGCCGGCATTCCACTTCGTGTCCGGCCGCTGGATGTAGTTGTAAGGAGCATAGTTGAAGACCGGGAAGCCGGGAACGAATTGGTTTCCGTTGGGGCCACCGAGGGTGTGGTCACCCTGGGAGGCGCCGTCTGCGGTGAGCGGGCGGAAGCGTCCCATTGGGCTGGTCGAGGAACCACCACACTCCGGACCGGTGTCACCTGCGGCGACCGAGCAGTTCATATAGTCGCGCGATCCCTTCCGGAGCGCCTCGAGCTTGCGATAGTCGAGATAGACCGACGCGTGGCCCTTGCCGTCGGCGAACTTGCCGCCAAGAGCGATGTTGGCGTTGACCGCCTCGCCGTCCCAGACCGAACCGGTCGGCACGTCAAAACCGTTATCGAGGTTGATATCCTGGGCCAGCTGGTTGTTGTTGTTGTGCTGGTAGGTGCTGTACTGCACCCCGCCGCGAACACCCTCGAAATCGGTGTCCATGACGAAGTTGACCACGCCGGCCATGGCGTCGGAACCGTAGGTGGTCGAAGCGCCACCGGTCAGCACGTCCACGCGCTTGATGAGCGGCGCGGGGATGACGTTCAGGTCAGGGGCATAGGAAAAACCGGTGCCGTTGCCCGGGGGCAGCCGGCGGCCGTTGATCAGCACGAGGGTGCGGACGGTGCCGAGCTGACGAAGGGCGACGGTGGCCGTACCCGTGGCACCGTTCGAAACCGTCGAGTTCTGCCCGGCAAACGCCTGCGGCATGGTTGTAACGAGGTCTTCAATCCGGACGGTTCCGGAGTAGGTCAGCTCCTGCGGAACCTCCATGACAGTCACCGGGCTCAGCGCCGTAAGATCAGCGCGGGGAATGAGCGAACCGGTGACGGTGACTTCGCCCTCGAAGGAGCGTTCCATGGCCTGATCGATCAGGGCCTGTTGTTCATCAGCGGTGAGTTCAGTGTCTTCCTGTGCGATAACCGGCGAAACAAGGCTCGCGATCGCAATAATGGTAACGAAAAGAAGAGACCAGGACCGTTCGACACGAAACGGGCTTCTCTCCCCGATTCTTTCTGTTGAATACATCTCCGTTCCTCCTTAGTGAATTCGATGAGATACCAGGCATCTCGCGAGCCAACCGGTAGACCTCTTCGCCCATCGAAGAAATCTAATTTCTTGAGCCATTCCATGCCGACCTCCTAATTACGGCGAAAATGGCTAACGGAATTTCCGGTGATCTCGGTCCTGCTTCTTCATCCTTGGTCACGTTACGTCCAAAAGAGGGTGGAGTTGTTACCAAATTGCAAAATGTATTTTGAGATTACATCGTTCACAACTGATTCGGTTTTTTTCACATTATTGACACGATTCTTCGGCCAACGCGCGACGACATGGGTTTCGATTGAGACAAATAACAGCTCCGATTACTCCGGTCTTTCCCCTACCGACAGCGATCGGCGCCGCCAACGACGAACGAAACGAAAAAGAGATCGTGTCCGAAAACGCGGACACCACGGGGATCGGAGGAGGCCTGGTTTCGAGCTTTCCAACGACGATCCGATTACATCCGTGACCTCAGTGCACAATAGGAAACGAAACGACCGACCGGCTGGATTGTCGGAAACACTTGCCCTGTTCGCCGGTTACTTCGAACGGTTGGCCGCTACAACTCCGTGTAGGGTTCCGCGTCAGACGTCCCCGAACTCCTCTTTCGCAACGCATTGAGGAATGCCGGAATCGCCGCGCCGAGGTCGTCGAACAAGGTGTAAAAAACCGGCACTACCAGAAGAGTCAGCAGCGTTGCGGTGGTGAGTCCGCCGATGAGGGTGAGACCGAAGCTGGTGTAGCTCAGTCCGATGGAGTTGGTGCCCGACAGCGTCACCGGAATCATGCCGCAGATGGTCGTCAGAGCGGTCATCATGATCGGCCGGAAACGACGATTTGCGGCGGTGAGCAGCGCCTCGTCCCGCTCGATCCCTGAACTTCGAAGCCGATTGATGTAGTCCACCAGGACGATTCCGTTGTTGACGACCACGCCGATGAGCAAGACCAGCCCGACTCCGCCGAGGAAATCGAGGTTGTAGCCGAAGATGAAGTGGGTCCAGTAGACCCCGAGACCGGCCAGCGGGATGGTGAAGATGATGGACAACGGCAGCGAGAAGCTCTCGAAGAGAAAGCCCATGAGAAGGTAGATGAAGACAACCGACAGAGCCGCGGCCAGCCCCAGGCTCTTCATGTCCTCGGCCAAGCTGTCCGCCCGCGGCGGCCGGCCGAGCCGGACACCCTCGGGCAGTTCAATGGCCTTTTCCAAAGCGCCCACCCGCTTCCTGGTTTCTTCCTCCTTACCCTGCTCGAGCTCGAGGGTGATGGTATGCGAGGTCTGTTTGTCGCGCCGGAAGATGCGCCGGGCGGTCTTGAGATATGAGGTGTCGGTCACCGAAGACAGGGGAACGAAACCACCCGAACCCGTCGGCAAATAAAAGCTCTTGAGCTGGCTCAAGGTCTCCCGATCCTCCTCGGCGAATCGAATTCGCACCGGGATATCGTTACCATCGGTGCGATAACGATTGAGTTGTTGCCCGCGGAGGGCGTAGCCCACCATCCCGGCCACCACACGGGGACTGATGTTCTGCTGCTGCGCCCGCTCGCGGTCGATGACCAGGCCGATTTCCGACGGCGCCGGATCGCCGGTGGCCTTGACCCCGAGCACGCCCGGGATCGAAGTGAAGAGTGCCTCGAGATTCTCCGCCGTTGTCTCGAGCACCTCTGAATCATCACCGTAGAGAGCGATAACGTGGACCTGCTCGCCTTTGGTCTCGGACTCGGATTCGGATCCGGTGTAGTAGTTCACTCCCGGGCGTTCGGGCATCCGCTCGAGGATGATCTCGGTCACCTCCCGCGGGGTCAGGTCGGTGGTCCGGGGATTGTTGAAAAAACCCTGGATCTGGCCGAATGTCTCGCGGTGAAAGATGAACCAGCCCGAAAAGCCGAGTTCGTCGGCCGAGTCTTCGACGATGGATTCACATTCGAGAAAAAAGGTTTCGGCCTCTTCGATGGTCGTGCTCCTGGGCAGTCGGACCTCGAGCTCGAAGCCACCTCGTTCCTCCTCTTGGATCTCGACGAACTTGACCTGTTTCATGGGCACCGCCGCCGTGATGGCGAAGACCACAAAAAGGCCGATGACGAGATCCAGCCTTCGACGGAGAAAGACCGCGAGCAACCGACCGTAAAGATCGTTGATGCGACCGAAGGTGGCGCGGTAGATTCTCTCCATCGTGGCGACAAACTGCCGATAGGCGGGACGAAAGAACCACTCGCGTCGCGGGTCGCCATTCGTCAGCGTCAGGTACACGCTGAGCGGAACAAAGATCCCCGCCACCACCAACGAGGCTAAAAGGGCCACCGAGATCGGGATGGAGAGCCGCAGCAGGAAGAACTGGGCCTGTCCGCCGATCAACGAGACCGGCAGGAAGACCACGATGGTGGTCAGGGTCGCCATCACGATGGCCAGCGCGATCTCCGCGGTTCCGCGGATGGCCGCCTCGCGCCGCGGCACCCCCGAGCGGTGGAGCCGATGGATGTTCTCGGCGACGACGACCGAGTTGTCCACCAGGAGCCCGACCGAGATCATCAGGGCCAGGAGCGACAAAATGTTGAGCGACTCGCCGGTAAAGTACATGGCCGTCAGCGCGATGAGCATGCTCAACGGGATGGCCAGGGTGATGATCAAGGTCATCCGCAAACGTCGGAGGAAGAAATAGAGCACCAGAACCGCGAAGATCCCACCGATCTTCCCGCTGTCCAGCAGGGTGTCGAGACTCTCGGTAATCACCCGCCCCTGGTCAAACAGCGGCACCATCCCGATACCTTGGAGCGACGGGGTCTCCCCCATGTCGCGAAGCTCACCTCGGATGGACCGCGCCACCTCGAGGGTGTTGGCGTCGCCCTCTTTGAGGACCATCAGGGCCACCGCCGGGCGTGAGTTGGCCCGCACCCGGAAACGAGCCTCGGGTTCCTTATAGGCCACGGTGCCGATGTCCTTGAGCCGAACCCGCGGTGCGACGAACCGGTTCTCAAGCTCTTCGAGGTCACCGTAGCGCGCCACCGACCTCAGAAGGAGCTTGCGTCCAGAATACCGGACATCACCCGAGGCCATGGTGAAATTGTCGGTCCCCAGCTCGGTGGCCAAAGCATAGATATTCAGACCCGCGGCCTCGGTGCGCTCCCGATCGAGCTCAATGAAGATTTCTTTCTCGAGTGCCCCGTTCACATCCACGGAGGCGACCCCGTCCAGACGTTGGAGGCGGACAACAATCTGCTTCTGAACGAGGGTATACGGATCGGTCAGCTCGGGATCGATGGCGAGACCGACGACAAAGACCGGGATCGCCGACTCGTCCTCCTTTCGGATGTAGATCCGATCAGCATCCTCGGGCAACAGCGCACGCGCACGCTCGATCCGATCGCGGACCTCGCGGTATGCAACATCCATGTCGGTGCCGCTCTTGAAGTTCATGAAACAGCGGCCGAAGCCTGTGGTGGAGAACGAAACCAGGGACTCGAGACCACGGACGGTGCTGAGTTCGTCCTCGAGCGGCAAGACGACCTTGTCGAGAACTTCCTGGGCGGGAGCGTCCCGCCACGGGACGTTGACCGCGAGGAAGGGCGGTGAGAACCCGGATGGAATCAGTTCGAGGGGGATACCCAGCGCCGCCACCACACCGACGACCACCATCGAGGCGAGGAGGACGAGGACCCCGATTCGGCGATTGAGGGAGAATCGGGGCAGGGCCTCCTCGATGTGGTGCTTGTCACCGCTCACGCCGACGCCCCATCGATGGCGGTGCCCTTGACCCGGCCGAGGACGCGATCACGCAGACCGTCGACGGCTGCGTACAAACTCGGAATGATAATCAGGGTCAGAACGGTGGACGCGATGAGCCCGGAAATCACCGCAATAGCCATGGGCGTCCGGATCTCGGCGCCGTCACCGAGTCCCAGGGCCATCGGAAGCAGACCGAGAACCGTGGTGGCGGTGGTCATGAGAATGGGCCGCAGCCGAACCGATCCGGCCGTCATCACCGCTTCTGTCCGATCCAGCCCTCGCCGTTTGAGCCGATTGATGTAGTCGACAAGGACGATGGCATTGTTGACCACGATCCCCGCGAGCATGATCATCCCGAGGAAGACCACCACCGAGAGCGAAATCCCCAACAGCTTGAGAGCGAGAACCGTACCGAAAAAGGCAAGCGGGATGGTGAGCATGATGACCAGAGGTTGGAGCAGTGACTCGAACTGGGCCGCCATGATGACGTAGACCAGGAAGATCGACAGTGACAGAGCAAGCAGCAGGCTCGACTGGCTTCGCTGCCACTCCTGGTTCTGTCCGGTGATGAAGAAGGTCATATCGGAGGGCCACTCGATCTCACTCTCGAGGGCGGCTTCCAGAGAGGCAACCGCGCCACCCAGAGAGCCATCCCCGAGATTGGCCGACAGGACGGCGACCCGACGACTATCGATCCGCCGAACCTCCGATGGACCCTCGGCCAGGATCACATCGGCCACAGCGCCGAGCGAGATCGGCCGCTCGCCACCCGGATTGACCAGGAAATCGGCGACGTGAGTCACCTCTCGCCGGTCGGGCTCACGGAATCGAACGACAATGGGTATCCGCCGGTCGCCCAAATTGTAAAGCGAAGCCTCGGCGCCTTTGACGGCGTCTCGCACCTGAGCCGCGACGAGCCCGATGTTGAGGCCATAGCGAGCGAGTTGCTCTCGGTCGTACTCGATCTGAACTTCGGGGGCGCCCGCGCGGAGGCTGGTTTCCACATCCGCGAGTTCGGGCATGGAGGTCATGACCTCGGCCACCCGCTCCGACATCCGCCGCAATTCGAGCAGACTATCGCCGTGGATCTCGACCTCGATAGGGGTCCGGAAGCTGAAGAGCACCGGCCGGACCATCCGCGCCTCGAGATCCGGTATCTCATCGAGTCGGCGGCGGATTCGGGCGAGGACCGCCGCTTCAACGCCGGGATCCGAACTGTCCAGAATCATCTTGAATCGTGCCGAGTGCTCGCCTTCGTCAGATCTCTGAGACGTCGCCGGGTCGAAACCGAAGGTGACGATCAGTGCCTCGATGTGTTCACGTTCGGCCATGATGGCCTGCTCGACCGGGGTCAGTATCTCCACCGTCTGCTCGAGAGGGGTACCCACCGGCATGGACACTTCGACGGTGAACTCACCCTGGTGGACCTCGGGCAGGAGTTCGCTGTCGAGACTCACGGTGACGACGACGGTCGCGGCGAGAGTCGCAAGACCGATGATCGCCACGGTCCCCGGCCGCAGGAGCGCCCACCGCAGGGATCGAAGATACACCCGGCTGATGAACTCGAGAAACGGTTGCGTCGTGTACCTGGTGACCCAGAGAAGCCCTCGGACCACCAAGGAGAAGACCGGCATCAGCAGCCATCTCAGGAGGGCGGCGAGCACCATCAGAACCACGAGGAGGATTGAACCCACGAGCTCGAAGACGGTGCCGATGAGGGCTCGGATCAAGAGGTAGATTGCCGCCGGTTTTTGCCACCACGCATTCAGTCCGGCGAGGTCGAGTCTGAAGCGGCGATAGCTCCGGAGCGGAACAAGGACCGAAAGACTCCCCACCGCACCGCCAAGACTGAGACCCTTCCGGCTCGCCAGCATGGGGATGAAGACCAGCGCCACCACCAGCGCTGCGAGGAGTGAGATCACCACCGCCAGCCCGAGATCGCCAAATGCCTGACCCGCGACACCCTCGACAAAGACCATGGGCGCGAAGACCGCGATGGAGGTCAGAGTCGAGGCCAGCACCGCCATTCGCACCTCGGCGACGCCCCGCACCGCCGCAATGGCGGTGTCGTCACCCTCTTCGCG
>Ga0209475_10004916_pt1 | contig 11218 bp, 7 predicted proteins | sample tdDd471_FD_187128 | JGI IMG/M metagenome (GOLD analysis project Ga0209475, IMG submission 187128) | Marine sediment microbial communities from the Atlantic coast under amendment with organic carbon and nitrate - tdDd47.1 (SPAdes)... | ecosystem: Environmental > Aquatic > Marine > Coastal >...
TTATTGCTATTTTTAGGTATATTAACGTTCTTTGTATTTTTACTATTTCAATATAGTTTTGATCATTTCAGTTCTATAGACATGAAAAACACCATCATCCTTCTTTGCTCACTCCACTCACAAAATATCTTAAAAGGACAATGTAAAACTGCCACCTTAAAACAAGATGACAGTATTTCTATACATACAAATATTAACCAACCATCAAAATGGTTTTACTGGTAAATATATATCTACAAAGTGCTTTCTTTCTGGATGTGTATTAGGATCGTTTACATATACCTCAAACACCGGGCTATCATCTGGTTGATATCCACTTTGTGGCAACCACTCACCATACATGTATTGCCATGCACATCCATGTTGTTCTTGAGCCTTGTCATCGTCAATCTCAAAATGTCCAATTGCATACTTACCTGATGATAATGACATCTTGCCTAAATCTCCATCCACTTTGGTGTCCTTAGGAATAGTTATGCATATGCTTGTTTTTAGTTTGCTTTCTTCTGTAATATTAGGATTGTCATGATAAACTGCTAATACCTTTGTATCCTTATCCATTATTCTCTGAGCTCCAGCCCATGACCCTAATCTAGCAATCATACTCCCAAATACTTTACCAAGTTCTTCATATGTACCTACATGGCGCAGATAAGCTACCGTCATTTTATCCACACTAACAACTTCTACATCACATTTTGATTGCATTTTATTATGCCTCCTGTTAATCATATTTTCTTCATGATTATACTCTAAGTTGGCATTATTCTCTTTGCTTATATTGCTTTTTGCTTTGCTTATTTTGCTATGTTTGCGTTTATACTCTGTAGCACTTATTCCATAATACTTTTTAAATGAGCGTGCAAACATAGCTGAGTCAGCAAAACCATAATCCAATGCAATATCTGTAATTGGTTTGTTTGATGAATATAATAGTTGAGCAGCAGATCTTTCCAATTTTATTCTTATGATATAACTGTATAATGATTCTCCCATAAAAGCAGAAAAAATTCTGTGGAAGTGGAACTTTGAAAAGCCAGAAACCCGTGACAGGTCATCTAGTACAAAGGACTTGTTAATGTTTTTCTCTATATAGTTACACACCAAATTTATTCTATTAATATATTCCTGATTCAATATGCTTCCTCTTACTGTGCTCATTTTCATATACCTTTGAATGTAATGTTACCATTGTATCATACATCATTCTAATAAACTTTTCATATATTGCTTTTTTAACAAATATCAAAAAAAGCCTCAAGCTTTTACACTTGAAGCTCTTCTATGTCTATTCGATATCAATAGTCCTATTAGTTATTATATTCTCATCATCTTTCGGTAGTTCAATGTGCAACAATCCATTTGTATATTTAGCTTTTATTTCTTCCTCCTTAATATTGTCTAATGCTATTGAGCGTTTTATTGCTCCTTGCTTACGTTCTCGGTATACGTAATTTTGACTTTCCACATTATTTTCATATTCTTCATTTGCACTTATTGTCAAAACACCATTATGAACATCAATACTTATTTGATCTTTTGTTAATCCAGGCATCTCAGCCTCTACAACATACTTATCTTTTTGATCTTTTACATCAATGTTAATATTTCCACTCCAATATGCATCGCCGAAAAATGAATGAAAAAATTCATCATTTAGAATATTTTGTACAAAACTACTGGGAGACATATATTTGCTTCTTCTTTTATAAGGTGTTAGGTTATTAACAGACTTCCCTCCATGATTATTATCACTTTTCTTCATTTATTTACCTCCTTGAAGTATTTGTTTATATAAGGTTTTAGTTATTGCTCTATTTTATTCTACGATTTACAACTAAATTTTGATAATAAAAGTTTATCTGTTTTTTTACACAAAAAAACTACTGATAGAATACAGTAGTTTTAATTTGAATACATTTATTAATTTTCTATTTTCTTCTATTTAGTAACGGTCTTGCAACTGTAGCAATTCCCTTTAATAATGGACCTTCCAGATCCTTTCGTACCTGTTTTAACATCATTCTTATTTCAATATTCTGTGGACACTTGTTTTCACACTTTCCACATTCTATACATGAACTAGCATAATGAGGTTTACCATCGTCAGTCATAATTCCACTAAATGCAATATGAAATAATTTTGCCTGTGATTTAGAAAACATATGGTAATCATTAAGCCCTTTCAAACTTCCTGGAATATCTATACCTACAGGGCAAGGCATGCAGTATGCACATCCAGTACAACCAACTGTTAAAAGCTCATGATATTTAGCGCGCACCCCTTTTATAATATTTTCTTCTTTATCAGTTAATGAACTTGGCATCGTTTCACTTGCAACCTTAATATTCTCATTAATATGATCCATATTATTCATACCTGATAATACAATCGTTACCTGAGGATGATTGTAAATCCATCTTAAAGCCCAATCTGCCGCACTTCTCTTAATATCAGCAGTATCATATATCTTTTTCACATCATCTGGTATTTTCCCAACTAATGAACCTCCCCTCAGAGGTTCCATTACTATTACACCTAATCCTTTTTGGCTAGCATAGTCTATACCCTTTATTCCTGCTTGATAGTTTTCGTCCAATATATTAAATTGTACCTGTACAAAATCAAAATCATAGCCATCAACAATTTTATTAAAATCAGCTTGTTTCCCATGAAATGAAAAACCCATGTGTTTGACTTTACCTTCAGCTTTAATTTTATTCATCCATTCTATGATACCTAGATCAACCATCTTTTGCCATAGAACACCATTTAAAGTATGTAAAAGGTAATAGTCAATATAATCAACTTTCAACTTTTCTAACTGTTTATTAAATATTTCATCAAACTTACTAGTTTTGTTAATTGCAAAACAAGGAAGTTTTGTAGCAATAAAAACTCTTTCTCTTACTGACTTATCACTTAATATATGCTCGCCTAAAAAGCTTTCAGATGAACCCCCGTGATATGGCCATGCAGTATCTAAATAATTTACTCCATTATCTATAGAGTGTAAAATCTGTTTTTTCGCTTCTTCAACATCTATATTTCTGCCTTTTGCAGGCATTCTCATGCATCCAAATCCCAGCACAGATAGTTTATCTTTCGATTTTGGCATTTGCCTGTATTGCATCGTCAATTCTCCTTTAAGTTTCGTTATGTTACTTATTATAAGTTACACATCGTTACTTGTCAAGGGTTGCTATTTGTTATATAACATAAAAAGCACACTCTCTTAAGAATGTGCTTAACCCTATTAACATTATTTACAATAAAAATATTAATTAATATGCAAAAGTTTTATTTGCATTACTCACTAAACTCTATCAAATCCCACTCATCAACTTCACACTGGCCATAATCATTATCTCCAAAAGCTACTACTGTTCCATCTGCTAACAATAAAGCTCCATGTGCTCCACCTGCAGCAATAGCTACAACTTCAGTGTATCTATCAAGCTCTACAGTATCTTGATGCCGGAAAAAATTTGCTTCAATACTTCCATCAGATTTAATGCCTAAGATAGTTGTACTACCTGCTGATATAGCAATTATATCTTCCCATTGTTCAACTTCTTCAATAGATGTAGATACCGTTCCATTAGGCATCAATGTTAAAATGTACCCTGTCGATACATCAACATCTACAGCTCCTATGTCATTAATATACAGAGATTGATGACTAGTTAGTACAGTTCCATCTTTGTTAATACATGCTGCTGCATAAGAACCTGCACCTATTTTTTTAACATTGTTGGCTTCACTTAATGTACTACTGGTATTATATCCAGTTGATACTATCGTACCGTCTTGCAGCAAACCATAAGTGCAATATGCAGATGCAGCTATCATCTTTACATTTCTCCATTCATCTACTTCGCATTGACCATATTCATTATTACCTATTGCTACTACTTTACCACCTTGCTTCAAGCCTACAGTATGATTATAACCAGCGTCTATAGCAATTATATTATCCCACTTACTAATATCACATTGATTATACTTGTTATCACCTACAGCAATTACAGTTCTATCCCTCAGCAAACCTACTGTATGATGTGCACCAACTGCTAGTACATTAGTAGGTAATTCATCCCTTACATCTGTTAAATATGCAACTTTTTGCATTTCTTCTACGTTCATACCATCTAATATTTTGTAAGCTTCTATAATATTGCTTGCTCCAGTTACTTCAAGTGCTATTGCATCAGCCTTTTTCTTTGCATCACTATATTCTTTAAGTTCCAAAAACAACTCTAGTGATTTAGCAATTTCACCTTCATCATATATACGTTGTGCTATTGAATATCTACATAATAGTGACTTTTGATCTGCATCTTTGTATTCTGATAATACTGATAACATTGCTAAAGCTTCTTCATAGTTTTCTACTTTAATCATAAATAGAGCATCAATGTAATCACATTCTTTAAGAAGGTTTTTAGTATCTTTATAATCATCTAAAAGCTTAAGTCTATAACGTGCATTCTCTGTATTATTTTCTAGTATGGATTCAATAGCTAGGTTATAATTGCACTCAATTTTGTACTTACTTAAATCAACATCTTCAAGACGTTTTTCGTATTCTTCTATGAGCACTTCAGCAGATGAATATTTAGCATTATCTATTTTTCTTACTATCTTATCTAATGTTCTCTGTGGCCATGTATTTACAAGAACAACCGTAGTAATGATTAAAATAACCATTACTGCAGCAGATAGAGTAACTGTAGTTTTCACAAAGTTATCTTTGCTATTTTTTTTCTCTTTCATATTAATCATCCAAATATTTAGTTAAGTAGTTAAGCATGTACCCAGAATTCATACTTGAGGATGTGGAGAGCATAATGTATGCATCATCTATTTCATAATATTCTAAATATTCTCTTACACTTGCCCCTGCAATGTATTTATTATAATAAGCTGGACGTAAATCCACCATATGAACTTCATCATAATACGCAAACAAATATGGAGCAAAAGCATTTCCAAATGAATCTGTTACAATTATTACCTTTCTACCTGTATCTGCTCCGGTAACAAATCTACGGTATGGTCCAACAGTGCCACCAACGAACGCCAGATAGCTGTTTAAATTATAATACATCAAAGGTGCTTCATTTTGCTCTGTTAGATTGTCTATCTTATAACTTGCAGTAGGAAACAGAGGATACATAACTTCAAGCCTATCTGCCATTGACTTAACCTTTGAACTAGGATCTTTCCTGTATATAGATCCCAAGAACTGTTCATATACTTTGTAATCGTAATCTTCATATTTAGTATACGGTAGCCCTTGGTTCTTTCTTATACCTTCATGACCATAATATGCTCCTAGTGCAGACCAATGGTAATCTGTTCTGTAATACAATAGTTCTCCATCTAGCAGATAAGGCTCTAAAATTTCAGGACCATTATGAATATATACCCCTTCAATAGCTCTTTGCTGCATATACTCTTCTGCATTACAGCCCCACCCAGTATATTTATTAACGTCGTCATATATAATCAAATTTGCTAAGTAACCATAAGGTATCTGAAAGAAATGTAGTTCTCCATCTTCCGGTAAAACTTCTCTATATTCATTTAAAGCTTCAATGGAAGTATCCAAATGATCTTTTGGATAGGTATAGACAGTTCTTGTGCTACCATCAGTAAAATCTAACCAAAATATATATTCATCATTATCAGGTATTTGATCCTGTTCATCTATTTCAGATTCGATAGTTTCATTTTCTTGAAAGTCTATACTTTTAATATCTTTATTATCTTTTAATTCACTTTCTTTGGAATCACCTTCCTCTGCTTCATCCATAAATTCATTTACTGCTTTCTCCATATCCACATCCAGTACATTATTAGAGGTGTTTATCACAAATATACTTTTCATATTAGAGGACAGCTCTATAAGCTTACCCCTTAGAAAAAAACCATCTGATAAAAAATTTTCAGTACCACTCATATAAGAACTATCTAAAATACTTTCAAAACTTAATACAGGTGCACCTGACAAATTTCTATTTTCTGCCTCGCTAACTCTCTCTTCCTTAGGTGCTAGCCAGATAATCATACCTCCTAAAAAACCTAAAAGCAAAACCCACCAAAGTGTTATAACAAATGAAAATCTATACTTCATACAAATCTCCTAAAACCTAAAGTAAATGAAAGGATTGTAACTCTCACCTACCAAGAACAATAAACACAATACTAAAATTGCTGATAAAAGTACTGTACTTGCAATACTTCCTGCTAAATGCAGCTTTTCTCTTTTTCTAAAACTTTGCTTAATCTTAGGCAGTATCGGCATAGATAAGACAGCTGCAACTAATGGAAATATTGTATATGTCTTAAGCACACTAATTGTTGTTTCATCTATTATTTCAACTCCAGCACCCACCATTGCAAGCAAATGATTAAACATATTGCTAGTATCTGTATGATAGAATATAACCCACCCAAAAAGCACAGCGATTATCGTAAATACATGCCTTAAAGCTTTGGGAGTTTTATCTAATAACTTAGTAAGTATAAATTTCTCAGCGAGTAGTAATACACCATAATACATCCCCCAGAAGACGAAATTCCAGCTTGCACCATGCCATAGTCCAGTCAATGACCATACTATTATTATGTTTAATGCAGTACGTCCATTTCCCTTTCTGTTTCCTCCTAATGGAATATAAACATACTTACGAAAGAATCCTGACAAAGACATGTGCCACCTACGCCAAAACTCTGTTACTGATGATGAAATGTAAGGATAATTAAAATTCTCTTTATATTTGAATCCTATAACCTTTCCAAGACCGATTGCCATATCTGAATAAGCAGAGAAATCAAAATATATTTGTAAAGCATATAATATTGCTGAAATCCATGCTCCTGCAAATGACATCTCATTCGAAGATGTAGGTAATGCTAGTAATGCTTCACCACATATATTTGCAATTAATACCTTCTTTGCAAGGCCAATTGCAAAACGTTGCATACCATTGGAAAAATCCTTTACTGTAGTTTCCCTATGAGATATTTCATTTGCAACATCTCCGTATTGTACAATAGGACCTGCTATAAGTTGTGGAAAACAACTTACATAAAGTAATAACTTTAATGGATTTTTTTGAGATGGTGCTTCGCCTCTATATACGTCAATAGTATAAGTTAAGATCTGAAATGTATAGAATGAAATACCAATTGGTAATGTTAAAACTGGCAATTCAACTGACAATGAAAAGAACGAAGTGACAGAGTTAACAAAAAATGCAGCATATTTAAAATACACTAAAGAAACTAATGATATAATGACACCTAACGCTAGTATAAGTCTTCTTACTATTGGAGATGTATTTTTTACAATAATTTGTGCACAAAGATAATTAACAGCAGTTGAAAATAGCATGGATAATATCCATACCGGCTCTCCCCATGCATAAAACAATAATGAAAAAACAAGCAAGACACCATTGCGCCAACGAATGCCCTTAAAAGCAAAATACAATATTATAAATGCTGGTAAAAATATTAATAAAAACGTAAGGCTCGAAAAAACCATTTAATATATTCCTTTGTATATTGGTAAAATATTCATCTAATTATACATTTCAATATATTATAAGTCAATAATATACAAAAATCACTATTGATAACTTTTAAAATATATGTAATCTAGAATTGTTAAATTAAAAAAAGTAGCTCTTAGCTACTTCTTTATCATTGTATTACTTAGGGTGCTTATCAAAATACTTACTCATATCTTTTAACTGCTTCTCCTTTGCTCTGTCCATAAGGTCAATAATTAAATAATAAGGTGCATCTCTATAATCAATTTTAATAGCGATATTCGACTTTGTTAATTCATCATATCCTTCGATTATTATAATTGACTTCTCTACAGTTTTTAAGTAATGCTTTATTTCCTTGGTAATACTAATACATTTTATATTCACTAGCTTTATTCTTGATACAGCATTTTTTATTCTTATTGTAGAAATGGATTTATCTGTTATTACATTCCTGCTAAACATACCTAAAAATGCAAAGTGTATATTAAATAAAAGCCCAAAAAAGAATAACGAAAAGAGCACCATACATGTAAAATCAAGAATGTATTGACCATTCTCTTGTATAGATTTACACGCTATTATAATAAATATAGAATTCGTTATAATATTTAAGCAAATAAAAACCATTGTATTGATTGTACTGGTAAAAAATGTTTTTTTCATTCATTCTCCATATATATTGTAAAATATTTATTTAATAGTAGCATAAATAATACTATTTCATTTCATTATTGTAATTTGATAATTCTAACATACATTTTTAAAATACATGCAACTAAATTGTCACAAATTTGTAAATCCTTATAATTTACAAAAAATAACATAATCAAATTAAATTATGTTAGTTTTTGATTCAATTGTAATATCTATTTAACTATCTAAGTTTTCTAGCAATTCTAAGGCATTTTCACATATAGTCTTAGCTTTCTTATATTCATTTTGTCTTATATACTCATCTACTAAATCAAACATGCCTATTATGTTTTTATTATCAATTTTATTTTTATAAGCATTTATTAAGTCAAGTACTTTTAAATTATCAACATTAATTAAGTTAATGATTTTTCTTAAATCATCATATGATTGTTTAATATTCTTTTTATCATCTCCTTCACTACTATGCAAATAGTCATTTGCAAATTTAGAATTTAGAATGCCTATTTGATTGTGCACATTATTCAAAGCAGTCTTAAGCTCATTCAATTTGCTTTTTATTTTTATACTATCAGCACAACTTTCTAAAAGCTTTTCAGTCTCAGCAAACAAGATGCTTAAATTTTTAGCTCCAATATAAGATGAAACACTCTTTTGAGAATGTACTATGAATTGTAATCTATCATATTCCTTATTATAATAACTCTGATTTAATTCCTCAACTAAATTGCTAGTCTCCATTACATATTTTTTAAGTAATTTAACATAAAACCTTAGATTATTGCCCACATTCTTTATAGATTTTTCTACATTAAAGTCATTTAAAATATTTTGTAAGACATCAATAACTTTTTCATCACCATCATTATTATTTGGCATGTTTAATACACCTTTTATTTTTAACCATTTAATCAACTTTTCATATAATTTGTTAATATCTATAGGCTTGCTTAGATAGTCGTTCATGCCAATATCAAAAACTTTATTTCTAGTTTCTACTACAGCATCAGCTGTTAAAGCGATAATGGGCAGTTGCTCTTTTGAAAATTCTTGTCTTATTAGCTTTGTGCTTTCATATCCATCTAATATTGGCATTTGTATATCCATTAACACCAAATCGTATTTATTTGCATGTATTTTCTTTATTGCTTCTCTACCATTTTCGGCTTCTTCTACATTAAAACCTGTGTTTTTTAAAATATCTTTTACTACAAGCCTATTTATTTCATTATCCTCCACTACCAATATGCTAGACTCAGTAAATTTTTGTATTTCAATAGTATGTTCAGTATGTTCTATATCTGTATGTCTAATTATACTAACACTATCTAGATTATCACATAGTATATTGTATAAGCTAGATGGAAATACTGGCTTAACTAGAACTCCATAAGCTGCATCATCCTTATTTATAAGTTTGCTTCGATGATTACCACTTTGCATAAAGACTATTCTTGTGCTGTTATCATCTATATGTAATTCTCTTATTTTATTCCAAATAGCCCTACTCATTACAGTAGTAGAGTTGCTTATTAATACTACATCAAAGCTACGCTCCTTTAACAACTCTACTGCATGTTTTCCAGATGAAGCTAACATATATTTATAACCAAATTGTTCTAGATATTTCCCAATAACTTTTCTTGTTAAAATATTTTTTTCAATTACTAGCACTTTGATATTCCCTACCAAATCAAAATACTTGTTATTATCTTTTACAATATCAAATGGTAAATCAAACTCAAAACTACTTCCATTGCTTTCTATGCTAGAAACTCTTATTTCTCCCCCAAGCATATCTACCAGCTCCTTAGTTATAACTAGTCCTAACCCTGTTCCTCCATACTTTCTGGTCGTCGAAGTATCTGCCTGAGAAAATGGCATGAATATTTTTGAAATCTGACTTTTGTTCATACCTATACCAGTATCACTTATTGAAAATCTAAGCTTTACATTTCCTTCATGTTTTTCTATTAATTCTATACCTATAACAACATGACCTTCTTTAGTAAACTTTATAGCATTATTTATTAAATTACCTATTATTTGACCTAACCTATGAGGATCACCTTTTAAAATATATGGTACATTCAAATCTTTATCAAATATTATTTCAATATCCTTCTGATATGCATTTAAGGAATTAATACTTATTTGGTCTTTAATAACTTCCTCAATGTTAAACTCAATATTCTCAATATCCATCTTCCCAGATTCTATTTTTGAAAAATCTAAAATATCATTAATAATATTCATTAGTTTAGAAGCAGATCTTTGTATCTTATCAACATAGTCCGACTGTTTTAAAGATAAGTCGGTGTTTTTAAGCAAGTTGTTTAATCCTATTACAGCATTCATTGGAGTTCTTATTTCATGACTCATATTAGCTAGAAAATCACTTTTTGCATCTGTAGCAGCTTCAGCAGCTTCTTTTGCATAAATTAGTTGCTCTTCAGCTTTTTTAATATCAGTTATATCCATTAACCAACCCAATAACCCATCTTCACCTTCAATATCTGTCTTTATAACTGATAGCAAAACATGTATTATTTCTCCATCTGCATTGTAGAACTTTGTTTCAAAGTTTGTAACTCCTTGGCCCTTTCTCACTTTCTCTACCATCTTATATCTGTCTTTTGGATTAACATAGGCTTCTACTGATGATTCCTTAACATCTAATCCAGTCATGTTTACAAAGTTTGAATTTGCATAATATATAATACCTTTAACTGTTGTTACTACAGCAAAAGGTGTGGTTTCAAATATAAATCTTAATCGTTTTTCATTTTCTTCTATCAACTGTTCTGCTCTTTTAGATTCAGTTACATTATCAAAAATTGTTGCAAATGTATTTTCACCAGTTGGAAATGTTGTAACTCTGAAGAATTTCTCTAGAGTCTCTGAATACTCCTCAAAAGTTTTTGCTTTCTTTGTTTTAACTACATTTTCATAAATATTTATCCATTTAATCTCTGAATTTGGCAATAGTTCTAGTAAG
>Ga0209475_10004922_pt1 | contig 11209 bp, 6 predicted proteins | sample tdDd471_FD_187128 | JGI IMG/M metagenome (GOLD analysis project Ga0209475, IMG submission 187128) | Marine sediment microbial communities from the Atlantic coast under amendment with organic carbon and nitrate - tdDd47.1 (SPAdes)... | ecosystem: Environmental > Aquatic > Marine > Coastal >...
GTTGAGCAGGAAGATGGAGCCTCTTCCGATCCGAGCGCGTGAGTACCCGGTGGGACGTCCCACGCTCCTCGACTCGGGGCTCACCGTGGTGCTCGTCGGCGCAGTCGTGATGCTCCCCGGCCTGGTCGTCGTCGGCCTGCGGGAGCTGATGGCGCCGGTGAGCCCGGCGACCGCGATTCCCTTCTTCATGGGGCTCTCCGTCGCCATGTACGCGGTGGTGAGCGTCGGGATCGTCGCCGTGCTGCAGATGACGGTCGAGCGCGCGCAGATCGGGTTCGACGGGATCGAGCACCGCAGCCCCGACGAGCGCACGTTCATCGCCTGGGGGGAGGTACACGACGTCCGCCGGGTCGAGTCCCGCTGGGGCGTCGTGCGGGCCGCGGGGCCGCCGATTCACCTCGGACCGCAGGCGTGCAGGCGGGCGCGCCACCACCTGGACCGGCACGACGCGAGCGGCCCCACCCCCGAGCTCGTCGAGCACCTCTCGCCGCCGGATGGCGACGCGGACGCCTGGCGCGAGCGGCTCGAGGCGCCGCTGCCCAGCGGCTATCGATCACAGCCGCGCCGAGACGGCGTCCGCGCAGTGTTGCGACACCCCAGGTCGGCGCCGCTCGCCCGCATCGGAGCGGCCGCGCGGCTCTCGGTCGACGCGACCCGAGAGGAGCGCCTGGAGATGCGCGCAATCGGCCGAGCCTGCGCGTGCACGCGCGTGCGTCGGGCGCTCGTGGAGCTGTCGGTGCAAGACGCCGACGTCCGCGCGATCCTCCAGGCGGCGCTCGGGTAGAGTGCGATCGTGGCGGGAGGACGCGCGCTGGAGCCGGCCGACGAGTACCCGGGCGACGTGTCGCCGCGGGCGCTGCTCGCGTCCGGCGCCGTCGCCGTGTGCGCCGCGGCCGGCACGATCTGGCTGGTGCGGCAAGCCTCGCTCGTCGGGTCGACGCTGCTGTGGGTGACGCTCTTCGCGGCGGCCGCCGCGATCGCGCTGGCGCTCACCCCGGCCATCCTCAGCGCGCCCACCATCCGCGTGGGGCACGACGGTGTGTCGCTGATCCGCCCGCGCGGCGTGCGCTGGATCGCGTGGGCGCGCGTGGAGTCGGTGATTCGCCCCGCGAGGCTGAAGCTCGTCGAGGGGCGACCCGTACACCTGTCGTCGCCGGGCAAGGACGCCTACCGCAAGCGGTTCCACGCGCTCGTCGACCACCTCGAGCGCGCGCTCGCGGCCTACCGTGAGGCACCGACGGTCGACGCCGACGCCTCACGCGTCGAGCCGGGCCACGACGGCCCCGTCCATTGGCTGGCGAAGCTCGAGGCGGTCGAGCGGGGCGCGGACTACCGGAGCGCCGGGCTGTCGCGCGACCAGCTGATGGCGCTCGTCGAGAGCCCGCACACCGCGCCGCTGGCGCGCGTCGGCGCCGCCGCCGCGGTCGCCCGCGACGCCACCGGGGCCGAGCGCGATCGGCTCGTGATGGCCGGCTCGGCGTGCGCCTCCGTCGTCGCGTTCTCCGCGCTGCACGCGCTCGCCGACGAGGACCCGGACGTCATCGCGATCCTCGCGCTGGCGCTGCGTGGGTAAGCTCGTCCCGTTGCGCTTCCCGTTCCGGCTGAAGATCGCTTTGCTCACCGCCACGGTGGCGGCGCTGCCGCTGATCGTCGCCGGCTGGCTGCTCATCGACGTCAACGCGCGCGAGGTCGAGTCGGCGAACCAGGCGCTGCAGCTCGCGCTCGTGCGGCAGGTCGCCGATCTGGCCGACGCGGAGCTCGCGCGGGCCGAGGGGACGCTCGACGCGATCGCGGCGACGCTGGGCGACGGATCGCTCGACGACGACGCGCGCCTCGCCACCTCGCTTCGGCTGCTGGACGCCGACCCGACGGTCGACGTGGTCGCGATCTACGGGGCGGACGGCGCGCTCATCGACCGGATGCACGCGCCCGAGCTCGAGGCGCGCACCCCCGACGCGCTCGACGCGTCGCTGCGCGAGGCCGCCGCCGAGGGCCGCGCGCTCGGCGCTCCGTCGGCCGACCACGGGGTCACCCGGGTCCTGCTCGTCGTGCCCATACGCGCGGACGGCGAGCTCACGGGCTACGCCGCCGCGCCGTGGTCGCTGACGCGCATCCAGGACCGTGTCGAGGCGCTGTCGACCTCACAGCTCGCGTCGCGCGAGGGCCGCGTGACGCTGGTCGACGCGGCGGGTGTCCGCCTCGCGCACCCGGACGTCGCGCGGCTCGCCTCCTCGGGCGCCGCTCCCGACGCGGGCGCGCGGCGCGCCCCGGTGAGCGGCGAGCGCGGCGATCGGATCGAGACGACGGCCGGCGCGCGATCGGCGCCGTGGTTCGCGGTCGCCTCGATCCCGACCGAGGTGGCGTACGCGTCGCTCGCGCAGATGCGGCGAATCGTGATCACGACCATCGGCGCGGCGCTGGTGCTCGCGCTGCTCGCGGCGTTCTTTTTCGCGCGCCGGCTCACCGCCCCGATCGAGAAGCTCGTCGGCCTGACCAAGGACCTCGCCGCCCGCCGGTTCGATCGACGCGTGCAGGTGACTACCGGCGACGAGCTGTCGACGCTGGGCGACGCGCTCAACGACGCGGCCGCCGCGCTCGACGCGTCCGAGGCGCGCATCCGCGAGGAGATCGCGATCCGCGGCGATCTGGGCCGCTACCTGCCGGCGGAGATCGTCGAGGAGATCGTCGACCGGCAGCGCAGCATGGAGCTCGGCGGGCAGCGCCGCGCGATCACCGTGCTGTTCGCCGACGTCGTCGCGTTCACCCCGCTGTCGGACAAGCTGCCGGCCGAGGAGGTGGTGGCGATCCTCAACGAGCTGTTCACCCTGCTCACCGACGCGGTGTTCCGGCACGGGGGCACGGTAGACAAGTTCGTCGGCGACTGCGTGATGGCGCTGTTCGGCGCGCCCGCGGCGCACGAGGATCACGCGGCGCGGGCGCTGAAGGCGGCGCAGGACATGTTGCGGTTCCTCGAGAGCGCCAACGCCGGCTGGAAGGACCGCTACGGGATCGAGATCGAGCTCGCGATCGGGGTGAACAGCGGCGAGGCGGTCGTAGGCAACATCGGGTCGGCCAAGCGCATGGAGTACACGGCGATCGGGGACGTGGTGAACGTGGCGGCGCGGCTCGAGACGATCGCGCGGCCGCAGCAGATCCTCGTGACCCGGGCCACCGTCGACGCGGCGGGCGACGCCTTCGAGGCGCTCGAGGTGGGCGAGCGCGCGGTGCCGGGCCGCGGCGAGCCGGTGGAGCTGCTCGAGGTGCGCTGGTGATCGGGACGACGATCGCGGGGCGCTACCGGGTCGACGCGGAGCTCGGGCGCGGCGGGATGGGGGTGGTCTACCGCGCCGCGCAGCTGCCGCTCGAGCGGCCGGTGGCGGTGAAGGTGCTGCGGCGCGAGCTGACCGATCAGCCGCGGGCGCGCGCGCGCTTCGAGCGCGAGGCGCGCGTCGCGAGCGCGTTCGACCACCCGGCCGCGGTGACGATTCACGACTACGGCGAGCACGCGGGCGGGGCGTTCCTCGTGATGGAGCTGATCGAGGGCGACACGCTCGCGGCGCGGATCGGCCGCGCCCCGATGGCCGCCGCCGACGCGATCGAGCTCGCCACCCAGCTCGCCGACGTGCTGTCGGCGGCCCACGGCATCGGCCTGGTGCACCGCGACCTGAAGCCCGAGAACGTGATCGTCGACGAGGGACGCGCCCGCGTCCTGGACTTCGGGCTCGCGTTCCTGCGCGCCGACGGCCCCGCCGGCCGCATGACGCGCGACGGCGTGGTGGTCGGCACGCCGGCGTACCTGTCGCCCGAGCAGGCGCGCGGCGAGGCGGTCGGGCCGCCGACGGACGTCTACGCGCTCGGCTGCATCCTGCACGAGATGCTGACGGGGCAGCCTCCCTTCGGCGGCGCCGAGATGGACGTGCTCACCAAGCAGATGTTCGCGCCGCCGCCGCCGCTCGGCGCGATCGATCCGGTGCCCGCCGCGCTCGACGCGCTGCGCCGCGCGATGCTCGACAAGGCGGCCGATCGGCGCCCCGGCGCCGCCGAGGCGCGCGACCGGCTCGCCGCGCTCGACCCGGACCCCGACCGCGGCCGCGTCCGGGCCCGCGAGGACGGCTACCTCGGGGCGCGCGCGCGGCGGATGGTCGACGCGCCGGACCGGCCCACGCCGGCGCCGGTCGACTCCGGCGCCGAGATCGGTGTGGTGGGCGCGGTGGCGCCGCAGCTCCTGCTCGGGCTGAGCGCGAACGGCTACGCCGCGTTCACCGTCACCGACGCGTCGCCGGTCGAGGCGCGCACCCGCGCGCTGTTCGCCCCGGGCGCCACCGAGACGGAGATCGCCGCGCTGGCGAGCCACGGGATCCCGATCGTGACCGACGCCGACCGCGGCGACGTCGAGCGGCTCTCGGCGATGCTCCGCGCCGGCGCGGCCGACGTCGTGCTCCGCCCGGTCGGCGCGGCCGAGCTCGCGCGCAAGCTCGCGCGCCTGGTGCGCTGATGCGGATCGCCGCGCTGGCCGTCGCCCTGGCCCTGCTGGCGAGCCCCGCCGCCGCGCAAGACGAGTTGATGGACTACACCGTGCGCCCGGGCGACACGTGCCGCGGGATCGCGGGCCGCCTCTACGGCGACGAGGAGGCGTACCGGGACATCCACCGCCACAACCCGGGCCTGGGGCCGACCCCGCACGACCTCGCGACCGGATCGACCCTGCGCGTGCCGCGCCCCGAGCCGCCGGCGCGGCTGCGGTCGGTGTTCCGCCGCGTGGAGCGGCGCGCGCCGCGGGCGCCCGGGTTCACCGCCGCGCGCCGCGGCCACCCGCTGCCGCGCGGGACGCAGGTCCGTACCCACGACGACGCGAGCGCGACGATCGAGTTCCGCGACACCGAGCAGGTGCAGATCCGCGAGCGGACGCTGGTGATCGTGTGGGGCGGGACGCGGCGCTACACGCAGCGGCCCGTGACGCGCGCCGAGCTCGAGAGCGGCGCCCTGCGCGCCCGCCTGCCGCAGCTCGCCGGGCGGCGCCCGCTCGAGGTCCAGACCCCGAGCGCCACCGCGAGCCTCGACGGAGACGGCGTGGTCACCGTCGAGGAGGACGGCACGAGCCAGATCGCGAACCACGGCCGGCGCCCCGCCACGGTCGAGGCCGGCGGCGCCCGCGTGCGGCTGCGGCCCGGGCAGGGCACCGTGGTGCGCCGCGGGGAGCGCCCGTCTCGGCCTCGCCGCCTGCTCGACGCGCCGCGCTGGCGCGCCGACCGCAGCGGCGCGGTGATCGGCTTCGTCGGGCGCGGCGCCACGCTGAGTGGAGGGTTCGAATCGGTGGAGGGGGCCGAGCGCTACCGGGTCGAGATCGCGAGCGAGCCCGACGGGAGCGACCTGCTGACCACGCTCGAGCTCGGCGGGCGCGCGTCGCGCTTCGAGGCGACCGGCCTGCAGGAGGGCACGGTCTACGTCTCGGTCGCGAGCATCGACGCCGCGGGGCTCGAGGGCCGGCGGTCGCCGTGGCGCGCGTTCAGCGTGCGCCTCGCGCGCCTGGTCGAGCCGGGCGGCGCGCACGCGGTCGCCGACGAGGTGGTGCCCCGCGTGTGGCCCGGCACGTGGGTCGTCGCCCCGCGCGGCATGGAGTGCGCCGACGCGGACGGCGAAGCCTCCGGCATCGTGACGCTCGCGACGCCCGGCCGGCACTCGCTGGCGTGCCGGACGCGGACCGGCGCGGATCCGGCGCCGCTCGAGGTCGAGGTCTTCGAGGTCGCGGTCCGCACCGACGCCGGCGGTCTCGAGCGCGACCGCGCGACGCCGGTGGCGCTCGAGGTGACCGCCCCGCGCGTGCCGCCGCCGCGGGTGCTCGTGGTCGACGCGGGCGACGCGTTCCGGGTCAGCGGCGCGCGCGTGGTCGACGACCGCGTGGTGGTGGACGTGTGGGCCGCGCACGACGCGCCCGACGAGGCGACGCTGCAGATCGCGGTCGCCGCCGGCACCGAGCGCATCCCGCTGGGCGCGCTGACGCTCCCGGTCAACGATCCCACCGGCGCCGACCGCCCGCCGACGCCGGACGCCGGCGAGCTCCCCGACCGCCTCGACCCGCGCCCGGCGCAGTCCGCGTGGGGTGACGTCGCGTGGCCCGCGCTGCTCGGCCTGCGCGACGAGCGGCGCGGCGGCTTCGGCGCGTGGACGTCGCTGACGGTCGCCGAGGCCGGCGACGAGCCGCAGCTCCGCCTGGCCGTCGGCGCGCGCGCGCAGCTCCCCGAGACCCCGATCCGGCTCGGCTTCGGCAGTCAGCTCGACTTGCTCGCTCGACCCGCGCCGCCCGGCCGCCGCGGCGACGCGGATATCGTCGGCTCGATCGGCGCGCTGCTCCTGGACGAGGACGCGCTCGGCCTCGCGATCGACGTCACCGGCTGGTTCGGCACGCGCGGCGAGCCCGAGAGCCTCGGCCGCGTGCGGCTCGCCCCGTCGCTCGAGGGCTCGTGGCGACCGATCCCCGAGCTCGCGCTGCGCGCGCGCCAGGGCGCGGTGCTCGACGCGCGCCCCGACGACGCCGCGCGGCTGTGGGCGTGGGCCTTCGGCGTGGACGTCGCGCCGGTCCCGTGGCTCACGATCGGCGTCGAGCTCGACGCCTCGATCGGCCGCTTCGCCGACCGCGACGGCGCCGCGCTCGCGCTCGGCGGCGGGCTCGAGGGCCGCTGGGGCCTGTTCGAGGCCGCGCTCGGCGCCCGCTTCGGGCTCACCGATGAGGCGCGCGCGCTGAGCGGCGATTGGGCGGCGACGCTGTCGCTGCGCCTCACCGCGCGATGAAGCCCTTCTACAGCAGCGACATGCAGCGCTCGGTCGTGGACGCGGTGTTGTCGTCCTCGTCGCACTCGACGATCGGCGTGGTCGCCGCCGCGCCGTCGACGCGGACCTCGTAGGCGAGGTCGACGTCGTACTCGACGTCCTCGGCGAGCACGGTCACCCGCTCGCTCGCGCCGGGCAGCAGCGGGCCGGTGGTCATCGCGGTGGCGATCGTCGCCATCGTGGGCGCGGTCTGGACGAACTCGATGAGCACGCCGGCCGGGACGCCGCGGCTGCCCGCGTTGGTGACGACGGCGCTGAGGCGGACGTCGCCGGCGCCGCACAGCGCGACCGCCTCGAGGGTGACCGTGAGGTTCGGCGCGTTGAACACGCCCTCGCCCTGCACGTTCTGCCGGTAGTTGTTGAGGCCCGCGGTGGTCCAGTTGTCGGCCTCGGTCATCGGGATCGCGCCCCGGTCGCCGACGTTGGTCACGTGGTACGTGAACTGGTTCCAGATCGGCCGCGTGCGGACCCAGCGGTCCATGGGGTCGCCGAACGCGTAGATCCCGAACGTGCCGTTCGCGAACTCGGCGGGGAGCATGTCGACCGGCACGCCGAGCGCCGCCGCGTACGCGGTGGGGCAGTCGTCGCGGGTCACCGCCTGATCGTCGTTCGCCGGGACCACGATCTCGGAGTTGCCGTCGCGGTCGACGTCGACCACCAGCGGGTACTCGAGCCCGGTGCGCGACGAGTTCGGCCGCGGCGTGCTCAGCAGCTCTCGCCCGTCGTTGCCGTCGTAGACGTGCAGGAAGCACTCGTCGTTGTAGACGACCTCGGAGACCCCGTCGCCCTGGAAGTCGAAGACGCTCGAGCCGGTCACCGACGAGCTGATGTCCTGGGTCGGCCGCGCCCACCGGACGAGCTCGCCGAGGTCGTCGTCGCAGGTGCTCGTCGGGTCGTCGGCCGGGCGCGTGCAGTCGCCACCAGCGCGCGGCGGCGTGGTCATGCAGTCGACGTCGTAGACCACGTAGCAGCCGCGGCCCGCGGTCGAGACCTCGGGCAGCCCGTCGCCGTCGAAGTCCGCGACGGTCGGCGCCCCGCCGAGCCCGCCGCCGGGGATGCCGACGGCGGCGTCGAGCCACGTCCCGCCGGGCCCGACGCGCATGGCGCCCGTCGCCCCGTCGCGGATCGTGAACGCGCCCTGGCGCAGGCTGATGACCTCCGGCGCGCCGTCCAGGTCGAGGTCGGCGACGGCGGGGAAGCCGTGCAGCGGGGTCTCGCCGGAGGGCGGCCACATCAACGACCCGTCGGTGTCGTACGCCGCGCCGCCCGTGGTCAGCTCGAGCTCGGCGTCGGCGTCGAGGTTGGCGACCGCGACGCTCGCGAAGCTCTGGCTCGGGGCGTTGCACGCCCCGGCGTCGAAGCGCTCGCGGAGCGTCCACGCCCCGCCGGTCATTTCGAAGCTGAACGCCTGACATCCCGCGAGCACCTCGACCACGCCGTCGCCGTCGAGGTCGGCGAGCGTGGGCGAGATGATCCCGGTCGTGCTGCCGCTGCCCGTCGTGCTCCGCGCGAGCACCGTCGTTCCGTCGCCGTCGAGCACGACGAGCCCGTCGTCCTGCGTGCGGTAGACGATCTCGAGCGCGTCGTCGCTGGGGTCGAGGTCGCCGAGCGCGACCATCGCGGTCCACTGCGGCTCGTCCGTGCCGGGGCCGACCGACCAGTGCAGGGTGCCCGTGCCTCCGTCGATCGCGACGAGCACCGTCGTGGCGCCGCTCGCCCCCGTATAGACGGGCACGACCACGTCGGGCACGCCGTCGCCCGAGACGTCGCCGACCGCGGGCGGGGCGATGACCCGGTTGAACCGCTCGCCGCCGACCGTGACGCCCTCCCAGTGCCACTCGACCTCGATCTCGACGTCCTCGAAGTCGGGGCGCACCTCGCACAGCGGCGGCGCCGGGTTGGGGAGGCAGCGGCCGATGGTCGGCTCGCAGTAGGTGTCGTCGACCAGGCAGTCGAAGTCGTCGCCGCACGTCTCGCCCGGCGTGGCGCAGGCGTCCGCGACGCACACGTCGCCCGCGTCGCAGCAGGTGTCGAGCGCGGCGCCGCACAGCGCGCGGTCGGCCGCGCAGTCGGCGGCGCAGACCACGCCGTCGAGGCAGATCTGCGCCGCGTCGCAGCAGGTCAGGTTGTTGTCTCCGCAGCGCGTGTTCTCGCACACGGGCGCGCACGCGAAGTCGTCGACGCACTCCTCGCCGTCGGGGCAGCACATCGTGCCGCCGCCGCAGACCTGCGCCGCCTCGCACTCGCCCGCGTCGGCCCCGGCGTCGAGGCCGCCGTCCCCGGTCATCGGCCCCGCGTCGGGCCCGGCCCGGCAGGTGCCGTCCCGACACAGCAGCCCGGACCGGCAGTCCGCCGCGGTGTCGCAGGGGCCGCCGACGTCCTGCAGCGGCAGATCGCCCTCGCAGTCGCAGCCCGAGGCGGCGACCAGGAGCGCGACGGAGACCAAGAACGAAGGAAGGGAGGCGCCGACAGCTCGCATCGCCTCCATGCTGACCGGAGCGCGCCGGTGCGCACAAGGGGCAGCCCTCGCGCGCCTCGAGCGCGGCGGGTCGGGTTGCGAACCGCGCGCTCGGCACCGCACAGTTGCGGTCCGGTGTCCGAGCCGACCGAACCGCGCGCGATCGTCGCCGCCGAGCCCGAGCTCATCGCGGCGCGGCCGCCTCGGCGCTGGGTCAAAAACCCCTCGGTCCTCCTCTTCGTGCTCGTCGCGGGCCTCATCACGGGGCTGGTGTTCTGGCTGCGCAGCATCGGCGGCGCCGACGCGCTCTTCGAGCGGTACGGCCTCTGGGCCCCCATCCTGAGCGTTCCGCTGCACGCGGTCATCGCGGTCGCTCCCATCCCCAGCGAGGTCTTCGCGGTCGCCGCCGCGACCGCGTACGGCTGGCCCATCGGCACCGCCATGGCGTGGGCTGGCTGGACGCTCGGCTCGATGATGCAGTGGGCGCTCGCGCGACGGGGCGCCGTCGACTTCGACCTCGACGCGAAGCTGGACCAGCTCCCCCGCTTCCTCGCGAAGCTCCCGGTGCACCACCCGCTGTTCCTCATCTGCGTGCGCTGGGTCCCGGCTGGCTTTCACATCGCCAACATCGCCGCGGGCGTGCGAGGCGTCCCGTGGCGCCGGCACTTGTGGACGGCGGCCGTCGGCTCGTTCCCCATCGCGGTGCTGTTCGCGGGGATCGGCGCCGGCATCTCGCTGCTCTGACCCGCCGCACGCGATCGGTGTTGGGGTGACGACCCGCTCGCCGCGGGGTCGCGCCGCGGCGACCGATCCACCGAGGCCCGGGGACGCGCGATATGCTGGCGCCGGTGGTTCGCTTCGAGCCGGGTGAGCTCGTCGCCGGGCGCTTCGTCCTCGAGGGCAAGCTCGCGGCGGGGGGGATGGCGACGGTGTACGTCGCGCGCATGCGCCTCGCGCGCGGCGTGGAGCGCCGGGTCGCGATCAAGCGCGTGCACCCGCACCTGGCCGAGGATCCGCAGTTCGTGGCGATGTTCGTCGACGAGGCGCGGCTCGCGAGCCAGCTCCGCCACCCGGGGGTGATCCCGATCCACGACGCGGTCGAGGTCGAGGGCGAGCTGCTGCTGGTGCTCGACTACGTGCCGGGGTGGGATCTGCACGCCGTGCTGGCCGAGGCGGGCGCGCTGCCGCCGGCCGTCGCCGCGCGGGTCGCGCGCGAGTGCCTCGCGACGCTCGCGTACGTGCACGAGGCCACCGACGAGGACGGCGAGCCGCTCGAGGTGGTACACCGCGACGTGACGCCGTCGAACGTCCTGCTCGCGGCCGACGCGACGGTGCGCCTGCTCGACTTCGGGGTGGCCAAGGCCACCTCGCGCGCCGCGCGCACGGCGACCCGGACGCTCAAGGGCAAGCTCGCGTACCTGTCGCCCGAGCAGGCGCGCGGCGAGCCGGTCGACGGCCGCGCCGACGTCTACGCGGTGGGGCTGACGCTGCACGAGATGCTCGCCGGCCGACCGGCCCGCGAGGGCGACGAGCCCGCGCTGATCCAGGCCGCGCGCGACGGCGCGCTCCCCGCGCTCGACGCCGCGCTGCCCGACGGCCTCGCAGAGGTCGTGACCGCGCTGCTCGAGCCCGACGTCGAGCGCCGCCCGGACGCCGCCGCCGCCGCCGCGCGGCTCGCGCCCTTCGCCGGGCCCGCGGAGGACCAGGCCGCCCTCGTCGCCGAGGCGATGGGCGCCGACGCCCAGCCGTGGTCGAGGGGAGGAGTCGGCGCCGCCGTCGACGACGCCCTCGCCGCCCTCCTCGGCGACGACGACGCCCCGACGACCGCCGCCCGCTCCCTCATCACCCGCGCCGCGCCGGCGCCCCCCGACCCGACCCCGGACCCGAACCCGGACCCGAACCCGGACCCGAACCCGACCCCGG
>Ga0209475_10004925_pt1 | contig 11208 bp, 6 predicted proteins | sample tdDd471_FD_187128 | JGI IMG/M metagenome (GOLD analysis project Ga0209475, IMG submission 187128) | Marine sediment microbial communities from the Atlantic coast under amendment with organic carbon and nitrate - tdDd47.1 (SPAdes)... | ecosystem: Environmental > Aquatic > Marine > Coastal >...
CTGCACCCGAGAGCGTAAGTAGGTCTGGGAACCCGATTTTGTTGCGTGACGCGATTGCAAGCCGAGTCGGTATGATCTGAGTGTTCTCAACTTCCACAGTAAGTTCCCAAAGCCCATCTCCCATGTCCTTGATTCCAGCCCATTTGAACTGAAGCTCTGGCATGCTGCTCGCGTGGAACATCGTAAACGCAAAGTTACGATGGCACCCTTCCTCCAGCATGAACGGCGGCGTGACACGCGAGGAGTATTTCGTCCCACCACCGATGAGCACCTTGCCATGCTGAGGATGGTCATACTCTGTGTAGTCTGTAAAGGTCTGACCGAAGAGCATCCGATCCTGCCAATGCATGCGTTCTTCTTCTGAGAACTCCCGATCCGGATCGGGCATAATGCGGCGGTTCGTCCACAGTTCGTTTGTGAAACTCGCAACCCCGAGGCCTTCCGCAAGCCAGTTTACGAACCCCCCGTGTACGGTGTACAAATCTGAGTGAATAACCCAGTAGTTGTAGAAGGGAAGCAGGTCCTCGCCCGCTTCACCGAGCTTGTCATACATCTGACGATCAGAACGCGGGTACAGGTTCTCGAGATATGAAGCACCAGGGCCACGAAGAAGCATGCCACCGGTATTGTGATAGCTCTGTCCCGCTGCGATGTTTGGTCGCGTCAAGATGAAGTCAGCGACGGCCTTGGTCTCAGGTCGATCGAACGGGTGATCGCCAGCACCATACTGGACATGGTTGGGCTGCCAATCGCTCGCCCAGTTCCTATTCATGTCGTAGCCACCGGGGCCGTCTTCATTGATGCGGCCATCGCCGTCGTTGTCGATTCCTTCGGAACCAAGGCGGGTCAGTTCACCCTGCTCACCCTCGGGGACGCGCTCGATGATGCGTGGATCGAGCTTGTTCCGACGCCAACGGCCGTTGGGGTCGAACTTCCACATCTGAGTGATGTGGCCGTCACCATCAAGGTCTTCATACCCATCTTCATCGAGTTCTCCATCGTAATCATTGTCGGTCGGGCGCTGACCAGTCCGCGCGCTGTGAGGCGTGTTCGGATTGGCGAACCATTCCGCACGACCGTCTGGATTGATCGAAGGTACAAAGTAAAACGCGGTGCGATCGATCAGTTCTGTCAGTTGATCGACCTTGCCATAGCTTTTGGTCAGGTACCAAATCGAATACAGCACAGTCTCGGTTGCTTGAATCTCATTCCCGTGGACATTCCCATCGATGTACATCGCGGGTTTTTCTGTATCCTCGCCCGTTGCCGGGTTATTGAGGATGATCATCCACATATCGCGTCCCTGCTCGCTCTTGCCGAGGGACACGAGTGTGAGCAGTTCCGGGTATGCATCAACCAGATTCTTGATGATCTGCTCCGTCTCCTCGAAGTCATAAAACCGGTTCCAAGCGACATCAACTTTAGATGGGATTTGCTGCTGCGCAATCGCAGAAGTGGCCCCTGCACCCATCACGAGTGCCAAACCTGCAAGGCGAACGAATGAGTTCTTCAATGTGTACTTCTTCATGGTGGACTCTCCGTTCAGTTCGTGCCGAGCTTGATGACCTGCTTGCCCATGCGTGGATCATCGATTGTGATGGTTTCGTTGTTGATATCGTCCGTACGAAATAGCCAAGTGTGAGCGGATCTCCCGCCATTACCGTCTATACGCCAGACGCGATCTACACGCTGCCCACGGATGACTTGGTCTACCGGCACAGAGAGCCGAACGATGATCGGCTTAACGCTTCGGTTCGTGCGTGAAAATGAAGTTGTCGTCGGTAGCTCACCGTTGTTCTGGAGAACAAGGCGCACCTCATACAACCCGCCTCCAATTTCTTCGATCTCCGGGCCAAGCACTTCGACATCCGCTTGTGCCTCAATGATCCGGGTCACGAAGTCTGTGTGCTTTTCGGCCAACTCATCGAGCAGATTCGCGGGCGGGTTGATCTTTGCGCCGGGGATAAACCCACCGATCTCAACCTTACCGAGCGTCGGATGTTCGAGCGGCTCCCAATCAACGAATCCCTCAATGTCCGTTTCCTCAAAGTACTTCAACCACTTCGCGTCTTCACTGAGCTTCTTCTTTTGGGGTTTGCTTTTATCAGAATCTGGCGTTTCTGTGGGAGTGTTTTCCGGTTGCTTAACGCGTCGGACCTCGATCCCCATCTGAGCCGCGAACTGCTCAACCATCTCCGGCGTAATCTGGCTGAGCATCGAATCGTCAGGCTCCTCACCAGTCATCTGGGTGTAGGCCTCGCGGAGCTCATCGAGGGTCTCCATCGAGATATCCCCCACGGGCGAAGGGGTAAGTTGTGGCTCATCATCCGTCTGCTCGGGCTTTGGTGCGGACTTGTCGTCACGATCTCCCTCTCCCTTTGACTCCGATTCGTCTGAGCGTGCCCAAGCGTTCACTGCGAAGCTCGGCAATCCGCGTTGAGCGTACAACCAAGCGTGGAAACTCCCCGCGCTGTCATGCTTCTCCGCACTCGCGAATGCGGCTGCGTCCTTAAACCACTCCCCCGCTTCCTTATACAAATCTGCGTCACCCGCGTCGATCTCGAGGGGCGACCTGCTCGTGATGTCCTTCTTCTTCGCGTCCGGCTGATTGATCAGGTTATCATGCTTGCCGATAGTCACGGCTGCGACGATATCGTCATGATCAAGCACAAACCGGGCGAGTGCGTACGCCTCCGGTTCTGACAATGCGTACCGCCCAGCGTGTGGGTCATGCTCCGGCCAACGGTGCATGAAGTTCATATTGATGTCAACCGCACCGAATCCATCCTCATTAATCTGTCCGTCACCATCATTATCGAGCCCCTCGGGGTACAGCGTGAACACAGCCCGCTGCCCCTCGCTCGCATCTGGTTTGATGTTCAGTCGTGGATCATCCGGATCAGCGAGGTGCGAGGGGGTCTCACTGAGCGTCGGCTCGAGGCGACGCATCATGGTGATGATCCCGTCACCATTGAGGTCGTCCGCGTGATCCTCATCGAGCATCCGATCCCGATCCTCATCGACGAGCCGCGCGTTCCCGGAGTGGGCACTCAATATCTTGCCCATATTGCGTGCCGCACCGTCCGGGTTCGCCCGAGGGACGATATAAACCGTCATATCCTCGAGCATAGACGAATGATGCTCGAGAAGTTCTTCAGCGATGCGGGTCGCAACTTCTGTGCTGACAAGATACTCCGCATCGATTCCCGCGACAACCAGTATCGCTGGTCGCTCCCCTTCACCTTCGGAGAGAGTGAGCAAATGCAATGGCGATCCCCCCAGACTCGTACCGATCGTGCTGAGTGAAGCGCGAGCATTCGAAGCGATCTGATTGAGTCGCGATGTGAGATCATCGTTGCTCATGTACCCCTCGGGCTGAGCGAACGCGGATGAGCCGGCAAACAGCGCAATGGCAGCAGCCGATCGAAGAATGATGCACTTGGACATACAAAGCCTTTGGTATGACATATTTCGTGTGTGAGAGCTCAGTGATTCGACCGAATGGCCGTGTTCGTGATACCAAGCACAACGGACAAGGTTGCACTTGCGATCATACAGGAACCCCACCCATTCTTGCAACAACCCCGTTTTTTCACCCGCCCGACCAGATTCGAGCGAGACGGGTCTAGGGTTTAACTGAACCGAACTGGTTTTCAGGAGTGAGCCATGCCCAGAGTCACCCGTGCCGCGATCATCCAGGCGACAAACGCCCTCCCGGATTCAGATGATCTACCCAGAATCAAGCAAGCGAATATCGAGAAGCACATCGAGTTGATTAAAGAAGCCGCTGATCGCGGTGCTCAGGTCTGCTGCCTTCAGGAACTTTTCTACGGCCCCTACTTCCCTGCCGAGCAGGATACCCGCTGGTATGATCTTGCAGAGCCCATCCCCGATGGTCCCACGATCCAACTCATGCGACAACTCGCGAAACAGCACGGCATGGTGCTGATCGTCCCCGTTTACGAACAGGAGATGCCGGGCGTGCTGTACAATACGGCCGCGGTCATCGATGATGAAGGCAACTATCTCGGCAAGTATCGCAAGCATCACATCCCTCACCTCTACCCAGGGTTCTGGGAGAAGTTCTACTTCAAGCCCGGCAACTGCGGATACCCCGTATTCAATACGCGCTTCGGGAAGATCGGCGTGTACATCTGCTACGATCGCCACTTCCCTGAGGGCGCCCGCGAGCTCGGACTCAATGGTGCAGAGATCGTGTTCAACCCCTCTGCGACTGTCGCGGGATTGAGCGAATATCTCTGGAAGATCGAACAACCTGCACACGCCGTCGCGAACCAGTATTTCGTCGGAGCGATCAACCGTGTCGGCACGGAGGCCCCATGGAACATCGGCGAGTTCTACGGAAACTCTTATTTCTGTGATCCGCGCGGGCAGTTCGTTGCTCAGGGCTCCCGTGACAAAACCGAGGTTGTAGTCGCGGATCTGGACCTCGACCGAATCCAGGAAGTCCGCAATGTTTGGCAGTTCTACCGAGATCGCCGGCCAGAGACTTACGCACGCATAACCGAAATCTGACCAGGAGCACCCGAATGCCTCTGCTGATTAAAAACGGACGCATCATCACATCGGACGCGGACTACCACGCTGATATCTACTGCGCAGACGAACAAATCACTCGTATTGAAAAGATCATCGACGCGAATGCACTCCCGTCGGACACCGAAGTCATCGACGCGAAAGGAAAGTATGTCTTCCCTGGCTTCATCGATCCGCATGTCCATGTGCACCTCCCGTTTATGGGCACCTTCGCGAAAGACGATCATGAGAGCGCTTCACGGGCCGCGATCGTCGGTGGTACGACGACATTTATCGAGATGATCTGCCCCGCCCCAGAACAGGAACCAATAGACGCGTTCAACGAGTGGCAATCCAAGGCACAAACCAGTTCGCACTGCGACTACTCGTTTCATCTGGGCGTCGTCCGATTCGACGATTTCGCGAGAGAGCAGATCCGATCGATCGTAGCCAACCATGGGATCGCGTCATTTAAGGTGTTCCTCGCGTATAAGGGTGCGCTGGATATCAGCGATCAGAACCTCTTTGATCTGCTCAGAATGGGCAAGGAGTTGGGTGTCATCACGACCGCACATTGCGAAAACGCGACGGCCATCGACGCGATGCAGAAGAAACTCCTCTCCGAGGGCAAGACCGGCCCTGAGTGGCACGAACCATCCCGTCCCGTCCGGGTCGAAGCAGAGGGCGTGCATCATCTCGCTACCTTTGCGGAGCTAACCGGTGCGCATGTGTACGCCGTACACACTTCGTGCGCCGCAGCGATCGATGAAGCCCGCGCCGCCCAGGCGCGAGGCGTTAAGCTCTGGGTCGAATCCGTCATCCCCCACTTCACGCTGGATCACACCTACGCAGAACGCGCAGGCTTTGAGGGCGCAAAGTATGTCATGTCGCCACCGCTCCGTGATCGCGACAACCACGACGCGCTCTGGGCAGCACTCGCTTCTGGTGTCACCTCAACCGTCGGCACCGACCATGCCCCCTTCGATTTCAACGGCCAGAAAGACATGGGCAAGGGTAACTTCACCAAGATCCCTAACGGTATCCCTTCGATTCAGGAACGAATCGATCTCCTGCACACGCTTGGCGTAAAGACCGGACGCATCGACCTCAACACATTTGTGCGGGTCGCCTCAACGAACGCAGCCCAGATCTTTGGGCTGAAAGGCAAAGGCACGATCTGTGTCGGCGCGGATGCGGACATCGTGATTTACGATCCCGATCGAACGCATACGCTCAGCGCGAAGACGCACCAGTCGAAAGTCGACTACAACGGGTTCGAGGGCTGGGAAGTCACTGGACAATCATCAGTTGTCACAGTACGCGGCAAGGTCATGGTTCGAGACGGCGCCTTCGTCGGTGACGAGCCAGGCCGCGGCAAGCTCATCCATCGCGAACCGACCCATTTCTAAACATGGATCTCACTTGTTTGACACAAGCATATCCGATTGCTCAACGAAGCGATCCCCCTCCCACTGGGTGTCCTTGCCGATCTCGCGTTCCTGCTTTTTCTTTTCTCTCGCATCGCGTTGACGCTCGACGAGCTCAGCATGCGTGCTGAAATACTTCAACGCGTGCCCGCGGAACTCTTCGATCGATTCAAATCCGTGCTTATCCATAAAAGATTCGAGTTGATCGCACATGGGTTTCACATGTCCATACCCATGAATCATCACGCCTGTACACACCTGCACCGTGGATGCTCCGAGGAGGATAAACTGGGCCGCATCTTCACCAGACTCAACGCCGCCAATTGCCGAAATGGATCGGTCCAGGAATGCCTCGCTCTCGCCAAACATCATCGTCGCAAGTTCCATGACCATCCGCAGGGCGATCGGTCGCACCGCCTTCCCAGAGTACCCACCGGGCAATGAATATCCCTCGACCGTGGGCTCGGGCCGAAGCGTGTCCAGATTTACACCCATCACACTCAGGATCGTGTTAATCGCCGCGATCCCATCCGCGCCTGATTCCAGCGATGCACGAGCGGGCTCAGTGATGTGCGTGATGTTCGGCGTCATCTTCGCCCAGAACGGCAAGTCTGTGGCCTCGCGAACCCACGCACAGACCTCCCTGAGCAGTTCCGGGTTCTGCCCCATCGCAGCGCCCATTGCACGCTCGGGCAGCCCATGCGGACACGAGAAGTTCAGCTCAAACCCATCAACACCGCACGCTGCGCATCGCTCGATGATCTCAGACCAGCGGTCTTTGCCATACTCTTCCATCACGGACGCGATCAATACCCGATCAGGGTACGCGTCTTTGAGTCTCTTGAACTCATCCTCCCAGACCTCGATCGATCGATCAGAGATGAGCTCGATATTCTCCCAACCGATGACCTCTTTGGAGTTCTGCGCCCGCATCCGAGCATACCGGGGAGCAACATTGATGATCTTGTCGGCCTCGAGACACACAGTCTTGCAAACGACCCCGCCCCAACCTTCGTCGAAGGCCTTGGATATCACATTCGCGTTTGTTCCAGGCGGGCCAGAGGCGATCACAAACGGGTTGGGTAGCTTGAGTCCATTGACCTGCACACTCAGATCGGGCATGGGACGAGGATCCTTTCCTTGAAAACCAGTCTCATGAAGATCGTATGCAGGGTAGAGCGATTTATGGGTGCGTTGGCACGGGTTCCTCGAATGCCCAAGGCACAACCGCGTCGGGAAACTCAGCCAGCAGATCCAGGATTGGCCCTGGAGAAAGAGTCCCGATGACGATCGACTCGGCCCCGTGGTCAACAATGTCACAACCCAACTCCGCAAGCTCGGACTCGATGATTCCCCTTCCTTTCGCCTGAGCAGAACCGACTACCCGCACAGGAACAGGACGGCTTGCAAAGGCCGCACGGAGCGCTTTTCTAGCTGCTGCTCGCCCTGTGAACCGATCCCAGAGTTCTGGATGAAGAGGGGTCCGTATCTGTTCGTTGAGTGTCTTCTCGATCTCATCTCGTCCACGCTTATACCCCGCGATCGCATTCTCTTTGCGTGCGATCGTGTGATACCGATCGAGTAAGCTGTCCATTTCCTCTCGCAAAACAGTATCCGGAGCATACCGCTGCATCACCCACGCATTATTGCGGACGAGGCGTCGGATGATCTCATTGAAATCGCGTGCAACAGCCGACTTCCGATGGAGAAATCGGATCGATCGCGAGTGCGCAACCCGATATCCCGATTGTATCAACTCGGCGCAGAACTCATACTCTTCCGCGTAATACCCAAATGAGGCGTCATACCCGGACAGTTCAAGGAAAACGCTTTTTCTGATCGCGCAGCCGCAGCCTACGAAGACCTCGGGAAGCCCACCTGCCTCGTGATTTCCAGCAGGTAGAATAATCTCACCACCAACAGCACCAATATCCTCATCAATCTGATCGAGTATCCGCCAGTTCGACTCCACCAGTGGCGATGAGTCATCATCCAGCATGACAAGCCAGTCACCCTCAGCCTCGATCGCAGCAATATTCCGCGCGGCGGTATTCGCATTGAAATCAAGACGAAGCAGCTTGACTGGAATGCCATTTTCGAGCTGAGCGGGTGCTTCGACTGGTGTTTCCGAAGCGTTATCAACGATTAGCAGTTCGCAGCACCCTTTCATTTCGGCAGTACTGAGCAAACCAACTCGCTTGAGTGTCTCGGCGAGAACTTCATGACGATTCCGAGTTGGCATAATGAAACTGATTGACATGAATCATCACGCCTTGACCGAGTTCAAGTCGCAGAGTCGCGGTTCGACTACGGCAACAGACCGCGAGGCTTGCTCACCCGCCAACATGGCACCAAGCTGTGTGGCACGCTCCAGAATCTGATTCGTGCTGACGGGCAGATTGCCCAGCATTCCACCTTCAACAGCGGCCGCGAGTGAGCCGATGTAGGCTGCCTGTATTCTGTCTGCACCACCAACAAGTGACGCGGTCATGCCTGCAAGGAGCGCATCACCACAGCCAAGCACATCTGTCGGGTTGAAGCACAACGCCGGCAAATCTCGGATGCCAAACCCTTTATCGAAAAGCAGCAACCCATCTCCAGCACGCGTCACACACATGGACTGCGCTTGCGTGATCTCGAGTGCCTCATTTGCAAGTTCGACGACCGGACGCTCATCTGAGTGAAGCATCTGCCGAAGTTCCACCTCGCAGGGACAGAGTACATCCGCCCCCCGCATCTCGCTAAGTTGTGCGCGGCGCCCCGATACATCTCCGAGTATGAGCTCAACCGATTGGCGAACCCCTTCGATCACACGCGAAGCAAGCCCGTTGGCGAATAATCCAAGCCCAAAGTCAGCGATCACCATCGCGTCATAGCCACCCGCTTGATGGACATGATTGACGACCTCGTCCGCACACCAATCCGGAAGGCTATAACGGACAGGGGAATCGATTTTCATCACCTTCTTGCCGTCGACGAGATAACGCAGTTTGATCGGGAGAGACTGTTCACAATCGATGGGCTGAATGTTTACGCCGGATGCTTGCATGCGTTCCACAAATGCCTGAGTTGCAAGATCACTGCCTACCGGAGTGCACAGGGTCACATCCAGCCCCATCTCAAGTAGGTGCTTCGCGATGATCGCACCACCGCCGTCGTACGAGACTTCGTGATCTGGACTCAATGAGAGCATCGGGTGCTCTTGCGCGATCTCGGGCACCTGACAATGAGCATACAGATCGATGATGCTCTCGCTCAGTACAAACACGCGTTTCTTTCGCGCTTTCCGAAGAACCTTCGTAAGGCCATGGGTGCTCAGATCGAAGCCGCGTGCAAGCGCCAACAAACCCGACTCTGAAGAACTACTGAGTTGTTCTGCCCGGACCACATCAACTAGTGCAGATGATGAAAACACCACCTCGTCATCAGAAAACACGACCCGACCGCCATGCTCCTCGACAATCGCGCGTTCATGCTCAAATCGGGGATCGCTGTTCTTTGAATACTCTGCCCCTTTGATGTACACATCCGGGCGGAGCCGTTCCAGAAGCCCGACTGAGGTCGGGGCATCATTAATCACAACCCAGTCCACGAAACCTAGAGCGGCTAGATTGTCCGCACGCAGGATCTCGTTGAACAACGGACGATCCGGCCCTTTGTCCACGAACCGGTCAGGGGTAATACTCACGACCAGCCGATCGCCCTGGCTGGCTGCGAATCGGAGGTGATGGATATGTCCCGGATGAACAATATCGAAGCAGCCATGACAATGGACAATCGACTCACCCCGGGCCGAAAGCTCTGAACGGAGTGAGTCCACTCTTGAGAGATCAACGATCTTTTCATGCGCATCATGCTGCATTCAACGATCTTATCGTCTCACTCGCCCGCATTTGTCGATTCATAGACCCACACCAATGGATTCGCCGATATCAAAAACGCATTACCTCTTGTCAAGCATGCATTTACAGCAAAGGCGAAAACAGCTGGATCGCGTTCTGGATGATCCGTTCGTGCACACGCCGCCGACTCCATGCGGCAGGTTCGATCCGGATCGAATCCCTGATATAAGAATCCTGCAGGGCACGCATATCCCTGAGGAAAGCAGCGTGATACACGAACATGCTGATCTCAAAGTTAATCGTGAAACTCCGCTTGTCCATGTTCACTGAACCGAGCATAACCACATCATCGTCCACACTCACTGTCTTTGAGTGCAGCAGCCCCCCTCGATACTGATATACCTCGACGCCCGCTTCGAGCAAATCCTCGAAGTACGCCTTGCTCGCGTGTTGCACAAGCACTGAATCGATTCGTTCTGGCACGACCAGCGTCACCCGTACTCCGCGGTGAGCAGCGCTGCGTATGGCCTGGAGCATTGCCTCGTCGGGGATGAAATAGGGCGTTGTCATCACCATACGCTTGCGTGCGTTGTACATCAGAGTAATCAGCATCTCATGAATCAGATGACCTTGCTGATCGGGGCCGGAGGGAACTATTTGAGCGGCAATATCTCCGCTGGCTGCCTGAATATCTGAATCTCGGATCGAGTTAAAGAACTCATCCGTTCCTGACTTCGCGGCCCCATCAGCCTCGGTCGCCCAATCCAATGCAAGTGTCATCTCAAGCACGCGTGCCGCTGGCCCTTCAACGCGTGCCATCACATCGATCCATTGACCGACACCCTTACCCACATTGAAGTATGCCGGATCCGCCATATTCATCGAACCCGTGTAACCGATAATGTGATCGATCACGACTATTTTCCGATGATTGCGGATATCAATTCGCTTGAGCTGAATACGCAATCGCCCAACGCTCAATGCCTCTGCGAGTTCAACGCCAACATCACGAAGTCGTCTCGCCTGCGGACTCGTGAGAAATCTGCGACTGCCGGCAGAATCTAAAAGAACACGACACCGTACACCCCGCTCAACTGCCCGAATGAGTGCGTCCTCTACTTCCCTCACAAGCCCCTGAGAATGCCATATATAAAAAAGCATGCTGACACTCTCACGAGCCTGATCGATGTCATCCACCATCGCTCGAATGCACTGGGCGCACTGGTCGTAGAGTTCGACCGAGTTCCCCCCCAACGCTGAGATGCCCATCGGCAAGTTCGTCTGTGCATTGAGATGCCGCGCAATATCTGGAAGCTTGTCGTCTGATAGCTCCCACCGATCTTCAATACCCATGGCAACATCACGAAGATACTCTCGCCCCTCTCGTGCTCTTCGGATCCGCC
>Ga0209475_10004927_pt1 | contig 11207 bp, 11 predicted proteins | sample tdDd471_FD_187128 | JGI IMG/M metagenome (GOLD analysis project Ga0209475, IMG submission 187128) | Marine sediment microbial communities from the Atlantic coast under amendment with organic carbon and nitrate - tdDd47.1 (SPAdes)... | ecosystem: Environmental > Aquatic > Marine > Coastal >...
GCATGGCGAAAATAATCACCCGTTTTTTCTTCACTCAGTAATATAAGTTGATTGTCCTGTCCACTTACATATTCACTACTTGTAAAACCCAATTGATTATAACTGAAATATCCCGTAGAAATCGACATCGATACATTACTTAAAACATTGTATTCAATATTCAAAATACCGAGTACTGCTGAACGATCTTGAATTTTGCTACCAATCCCAAGGTTGAATCCCAAACCAAATTTCTGCACTGAATGAGCCTTTGAATGCGTTGTTTGCGACTGCACTGCAATATTTAATAGCAAGAAAACGATAATTGCAGTTGCCTGTGAAAAATGATTCTTACGGTACATAGTTGTACTCCTTTACAGATTGTTTGCGTGGAAGGGAAGAGAAAACAGTCTGTATCAAACGGACATCCGTACCTCCATTATATTCATATAACGTTTTGCGTGTTAGCGGCGCGCCCAACCGTACCTGTCGCAAACCGCACTCAGAAACAACTCGAACCGCCCGTGAAAACATCCGCCGGCCAGCCGCGCGTCGGGCGACCGCGAAGCGGTCGTAAGCCCAGCAAACCGACACCGAACAAATGAACCAGGCGTGACCGGCTACACACGCTGGTTCTCTGTTTTGATCTTGAGCTTGAAATGATACTATTTCAATTTGGACCTCTTCCCTAAAGCTCTTATATATTTTATCTTTTTCTTAATTTTGAATTACCAACACAGCGATGTAACATTGTCAATGTCATTTCATATCTCTTTATAGTAATCCTCAAAAACTGAACAACCAATTTAAAGCCCAACTGCTTTTCTATCTAGCTCTGCGTTGGCTCTGCCTTTGTACACGACGAGCAATGCTGCGGAATGCCTTACTGCCGCCAGGAAAAAGTAAAATGACCGGAAGCATAACTTACCTTTAATTTCATTTTTCGCTCATTAACTCATCAAACTGAACCGAGTAAAGTTCATTCATTCTTTTAGTTATGCTCTAGATCATTTAGATCTAGCTCATTTAGATCTTGATCTTCCCTATCCCCTCTGTCTTGATGGGCAAATTCTGCAAGTTCATATCAATTAGACAGAGAACGTTTTGCGTGTTAGCGGCGCGCCCAACCGTGCCTGTCGACACCGCACTCAGGAACAACTCGTACCGCCCGTGAAAACATCCGCCGGCCAGCCGCGCGTCGGGCGACCGCGTAGCGGTCGTAAGCCCAACTCAACGATACCGAACAACTGAACCGGGCGTGACCGCTACACACGCTGGTTATTCAGCCATTCTTTATTATTTCATCACGGCGAATTAAACGGTGCGCTTCAAAGACTGTCAGGATTTGAATTTTATCTTTCGAAACTTGATAAACAATTCGGTAATTTTTTTGAATAAGTTCTCTGATTCTTGGATTTGAAAACTCTGGAACAACACGACCAGAATTGGGATTTTCAATTATTCTTTCTGCTTTACCGATCAGATATTCAATAAACTCAGCAGCAATTATTGGATTATCTTCTGCGATAAATTCTTCAATTTCAATTAATTTGTTCAGGGACTCTTCTGTCCAAATTAATTTCATTTTTGCCTCCGAGAGGCTCTCAATTTACTTAATTTTGATTTTATTTCCTCTGTAGTAAATGTGTTACCGACTTCGATATCTGTTAAACCATGATTTACTGAATCGACGAACAATTTACTATGAATTAAATTATCATATTCATTTGGAGAAAGAAGCACGCCAGCGGGACGACCATTTTGCGTAATAATGACTGGATGGTCTGTTTCTTGGATATTTCTCAAGTACTTCGAAATACCTGTTTTAAACTCACCAACGGGAATAATATCATCTGATACACTCAGCCTTTTCATTTTCGGACTCCTTTTTTGGGTTTAAATTACGATCTAAATTAAGATATAAATTCAACCCAATGCAACACTTTTCTTGGCTGAATAACGTCTTGCGTGTTAGCGGCGCGCCCAACCGTGCCTGTCGACACCGCACTCAGGAACAACTCGAACCGCCCGTGAAAACATCCGCCGGCCAGCCGCGCGTCGGGCGACCGCGAAGCGGTCGTAAGCCCAACAAACCGACACCGAACAAATGAACCGGGCGTGACCGGCTACACACGCTGGTTCTCTGTTTTGATCTTGAGCTTGAAATGATACTATTTCAATTTGGACCTTTTCCCTAAAGCTCTTATATATTTTATGTTTTTCTTAATTTTGAATTACCAACACAGCGACGTAACATTGTCAATGTCATTTCATATCTTTTTATAATAATCTTCAAAAACTGAACAACCAATTTAAAGCCCAACTGCTTTTCTATCTAGCTCTGCGTTGGCTCTGCCTTTGTACACGACGAGCAATGCTGCGGAATGCCTTACTGCCGCCAGGAAAAAGTAAAATGGCCGGAAGCATAACTTACCTTTAATTTCATTTTTCGCTCATTAACTCATCAAACTGAACCGAGTAAAGTTCATTCATTTTTTTAGTTATGCTCTAGATCATTTAGCTCTAGCTCATTTAGATCTTGATCTTCCCTATCCCCTCTGTCTTGATGGGCAAATTCTGCAAGTTCATATCAATTAGACAGAGAACGTGTTGCGTTTCTGCGGCGCGCCCAACCGTGCCTGTCGCAAACCGCACTCAAAAAAACAACCAACCGCCCGTGAAAACTTCCGCCCGCCAGCTGCACGTCGGAGGACGGCGGAGCCGTCGAAAGCCCAACAAACCGATACCGAACAACCGAACCGGGCGTGACCGTAGCAAACGCTGGTTATGCAATATGTTCTATGGCTCGATACACTTACTTCTTATTTTTGATAGGTGTAAGTAATATATAGCCTAATGGCCCCGTCATGATTAGTAATAATCCGACTAAAATGATTAAGTAAATAGGATCTCGCCATATATTCTTTGGTCTTCTTCGATTGACATCCAATTTTTGAAATTTCACATTAGATAAAACATCATTCTCATCAAAGGTAAAAATCAAGTTTAAATTATAACCAGAAAACACAGTCTCACTCCCTAGAGTTGTTTTAGGAATTTCTTCACCAAAAAGACTTTGGTTCTGGGTATATTTTTCAATTGAATTAAAAACTTCACGCCGGTTCAACCGATGCCCATTATCTTCAAGTATAAAAGCTAGTTCTTTTATTTGAGCTTCCATGATAATGGCTGTGCTATCGAGTTCAAGGTTCCTATCATCTAATTCACAATATTTAATATTTGCATAAATGCTAGCAAAGTATAAAAAACTCACCCATATAAATAATAGTGAGTATTTTACTATTTTTTTCTTCATTCATTTCCCTCTTTATGAATATGGAGAAGTATTAAAATTTGTTCAAAAGGCCAATACATACTTGTGCCTTTCAATTTCTACGGTATTCAATAATTGCATAACGTTTTGCGTGTTAGCGGCGCGCCCAACCGTGCCTGTCGACACCGCACTCAGGAACAACTCGAACCGCCCGTGAAAACTTCCGCCGGTCAACCGCGCGTCGGGCGACCGCGTAGCGGTCGTAAGCCTAACTCAACGAAACCGAACAAATGAACCGGGCGTGACCGCTACACACGCTGGTTATGTTGTCTATATTTCGCGAAGGCATCTTCAACTTCCAAATGTTGTTCTGCTGTAACTTCAGCTAACATCCCCTCAGGAGATACATGCCAATAAAATCTATGTTCAATATTTTTGTTCAACTTTGTGTCATCGTAAGACAAATCGGCGATTAAAAATTTACTTAGTGAAAAGCTTGCTCGATTTGTCCCATACTGTTCAAATGTATTTCTAGCAATTTTTATTTTGTATTTACCATTTCGTGGGATTGGGTTATAACACACTAATTTAAATGACATCTGAGGTACATTTAATCCAATTTTCAAACTACAAAAATTGGCATAGAACGATAACAATAATTTAATTTTTGATGCTGGATTAATACCGTAATTCTTAAATTCAAGTACTAAAGCGACTTCTTGAGCTGAATCTCCCCATTTCAAATACCCCGGTTCATCACCAGGGTAAATTAAAGCACATTTTGCTTCATCTTCTGATCTCTTCAAGTCTTTAGCTTGGCGCCACGTCAAACCTGCAAAAATTGCTGCACTAATGGCTGAGGCTGCAAGAAAAAATTCATAAAACGACGAAAATATGCAAAATATATAATTCATATTGATTTCCCGATCAAACAACATAACGTTTTGCGTGTTAGCGGCGCGCCCAACCGTGCCTGTCGCAAACCGCACTCAGAAACAACTCGAACCGCCCGTGAAAACATCCGCCGGTCAACCGCGCGTCGGGCGACCGCGTAGCGGTCGTAAGCCCAACAAACCGATACCGAACAAACTGACCGGGCGTGTCCGGCTACACACGCTGGTTATACATCAATTAATCTAATGATGCTTCACCTAGAAAAAGTGTACTTATGCCTTTTCCAATTAATTCCCGCCCAGTGTCTGAAACAATAAAATGGCCAATCATAGACAACACTTTATTCCCAGCACTGCGATACCAAACACCTTTAGGATATTTTTTAATATTTTCCTTTAATTTTTGTATTTCCTCTTTCATCTCTTCTAATTCCGAATCATTTATTTCTAATTGCGACTGTAGAGTTTCGAGTTGTTTGGCAAGATCATCAAGTTTAATCTTTAATTCTTCGTATTCACTTTCACTGAAATTCTCATTCAGATCTTCTGTGCTATCCCTTAAATGATCCTCAAAACTTGCTCTCAAATTCTCAAGTTGCTCATTGATAGTAGATGCTTTCCCATAATCCTCAACAATTCTCTCAATCCATTTAGATATTGCTAAAAGACAATCATCAAAGCTATTCCTATAGAACTCATCTTCTTCTACAAGGTGAACACCCGGAGCTTCAGTTGTACAAAAATCAGTATCAATAGTCACATTTGACTTAACATCAGTTATTTTAAAATAATAGTCCTCATCTGCCTTGAAGATGATTTTTAATATTACCGTAGAATAACTGTCAATATTTTCGTAATCAACACTAAAACCATGTGAAGTAAAAAAGGACTCATCAAGTATTGACTGTATTCTAGCCTTGGTTGCTGGACGAACGAGAGCCATGTGAACCTCCACATTGATTTCTGATGTATAACGTTTTGCGTTTTAGCGGCGCGCCCAACCGTTTACCGTCGCAAACGCCACCTCAAGTACTACTCGGAAAGTTGGCAACACATCCGCCGGCAAACAAAGCGTCGCACGACGGCGTAGCCGTCGAAAGCACAATTCAACCAACCCATGAAATGCACAGGGCGTGACCGCTTCAAACGCGGGTTAGCGGGCTTCGTATTAAGACAGAATAAGTATTAACTAGATCTTACAGGTCAATTCACCTATTGTCATATTTTCTTTCTTATTCGAGCCCTCAATTACACTTCAAAATTTTATCTCAATTTCAATATCATTAATATCCAGCACATCTATTGTATGGACGATATTCTTTTTATGCCCATCGGCATTGTACTTTGTATCAAAATAAAAACCCGCTATCTTTTGCCACTGCCCATCCTTAGATTTATCTTCATGTTGATCGATTGAGTTAATAAAATACTTGCTACGCATAGCATAATTGTAAATTGGCAAATCAGACATATTAATTCTTTTATACACGATCAAGAAGTTGATAAACTCTCCTATTAATTCTGTCCAATTATCCACAAAGTATTTTTTGCCATTCATGATCAGAATACTGGGGATCCAGTGTTTATCCAATTCACGCGATTTCAATTGTTCTATAGAATATTGTGCACCATAAGTCATTTATACCTCCCAGATACTAAATATTCAAAGAGTTGAACAACAATGGCATCAGAACTTCACTCAAGACCGCTAACGTTCTGCGTTTTAGCGGCGCGCCCAACCGGTCACCGTCCAAACGCTACAAAAACAACCAACCGTAAAGCCGCGTTTAACTCCGCAGAGTAACCAAGCGCGGATGGACGGCGTAGCCGTCCAAAGCCACACCAACCCAACCCACGCAAATGAACCGGGCGTGACCGCTACAAACGCGGGTTAGTGGAATTTTTACATATTTTTAGTTAATTCTTTAATTTTACTTCCTTTATCTACTGTTATACCCATATTCATACGCCATGAAAACCTATTCTTTTTAATGACCCACTCTGCAGCACTTCTTCCAAATAAGTGTCCTAAGACTAAGGCTGCTTGCATCACAGAGGAAAACCTGAGGGGGACATTCACACGTCTTGAGTACCAAGACAAACCACAATTTCGTGGCGACAATATTTTGTTTGCACGTTTCCGCCTCCAATCCTCAAAAGTATCCGCATAAAGATCATCTGGTATAAACTTGTACCACATCTTACTTAATTCATCATTAAATGATTCGTCCCAGCCTAAAGTAATTAAAAAACCCTCATCGGTAATCATATTCGATATAGTTTTCAATTCTTTATAAGCAATGTCTGGATTGAAAACTTTGCTTGGGAAACCAAAACTGCTTATAATTAAGGATGACGGCTCACCAATCATTTCTGTGTTCAGGTCAGCAATAGGAGATTGTATTGTTTTAACAACACTAGAAGCCTTAAGCTGTCTCTTGATGCGCCGCTGTAAATATTCAAGCATTTGTTCACTTCTATCTACACAATACAAATTACCAGTAAAGTCCAAATTATCTAATATCTGCCAAGCTAGACGGCCAGTACCTGTGGCCAAATCTATTGGGTTTACAATTGATAGATCTTTTATAACATCCTTAATGATTTCAAAACATAGACCATTTGTGTCTTGGGATTCAGAAAAAATATGATATATCTCTGGGTTCGCATACCACTTATCACTCTCATCCTTTATCATCCCATTTTCATGCCAATCAGAAGTCTTCTTCAATACGACTAACTCACATTCAGTAGCTGTTAAAATTGTGTCAATAGCGTATGAGATTGCACCAAGTACTCTCTTATTTTTTTCAGATACTAAACATTTTTTGAGCAATGGAATAGATTCATAATTCGCGATATTTGCAAGTGCATATGCAGCAGCATTTCTATAAAGTACATCATCGTGAGTACTGACAATGTTTTCAAACATTTCCCTAAAGTGTTCAGATGATAAGGAACGCAATGAAAGTAAGGTATAGTAGCTAATTTCATAATCATCTGATTCTAGATTTTCTTTCATGTAGGGCATTAATTCTGGTGACTCAAGCCTTAACCTACCCACTAGCCATGCTGCATTTAATTTTTCTTCCCTTTTACCGTTAGTAAAAAAATTCTTTAAATCAACAATCAATTGTGGTATTGTACCAGAATCAACTAATAATAAAATACCAATTGTTGCACGTCTATCAGCAAAATTTTCAATACAATAGCTGTAGGTGTAAATATCTCGATCTCTTAAGTTTGCCTTTAAATAATCAACTGCTAGTTCGAGCCCTAAACTGTCAAGTGAATATGCTGCACGCCACCATGCATCAGAATTCTCAGCAGAACGAACTGCTAATCTTAAGAAGTCAACAATGCTTCTGGCAGTTGACTTTACTTGACCAAGACTCCATGTTAAACCAATTGAGTTAATTAGATCATTATGAGGAATTTCTTCAAGAATATCTGCTATCAATATTGGCTTCCAATGGGGGATTAAACTACCGATATTCCAATCATATTTTTCATTGTAAGATGGTATCTGTCTAATTAATGTCTTAATTATATTTTTCGAATTACCGTCATTGGCAATCATTATAGCTAATTCTTCCAATTCTGATTCAGTCCATTGCCTTTCAATCAATGATGTGTATTGTGCTCTGCGGACTTCTTCGTATGTATCTTTTATAAGGGTGCTAACACTCTTACTCATTATTTCACTCCTTATTTACAATTCAATTCCACTAACGTTCTGCGTTTTAGCGGCGCGCCCAACCGGTTACCGTCGCAAACGCCACCTCAAAAACAAATCGGACAGCCGGCAACGATTCCGCCGGTAAACCGAGCGTCGTACGACGGCGTAGCCGTCGAAAGCATAACACAACCAACCCACACAAATGAACCGGGCGTGACCGACTACAAACGCTGGTTATATTATGATTTATACATTTTGATGTAAATAGTTACCAATTTCAATCAAGACATCCATTAAATCACGGATCTCTTTTGTGGACAATTGAATTTTCCTGTTTAATATAGCTTCATTGTCATTTGTTTTATTTAAATACTGTTCGTCCACCACTCCCATTTTGTGAGCAAATAAATGACGCTTTTGAAAACATTTTATTATAAATGTCCAATTACTCGAGAATATGGATTGCAAATCAATATTAAAATACTGATTTATATTACGATCAGCCCCAACTGGGTTTTGGAATGATATATTGCCAGCAGCGCCAGGTAGACTTAACTCTTCAGCCTTGACTTTTAAAAACTCGCGGGAAAATGCATCAAAAGATGATACCACATTTTCCAAAGAATCCGATAACAAAGTTTCGGCCAATTCGGAATTATCAATTGATTCTGATAAGCAAATTTCCTTCTCAGCTATTTCGAAGTTTTTCTTTAGTATTTGCAATGAATTATGTGTCTTACAATCAGGACAGAAAGAAAAAATCCCGTAAATTGAGTAATATAAGTCACAATCTTCACATATGATTTTCGTTTCTAAATCTTTTTCATTATAATAACGGATTGGAATTTTTCTTGCCTTGAATTGAAAGTTTATAGAAAAAAAATCATTCTGATTTTTCCGATTCATATTCCGAGTCCACTGTGAAAAATCTTTTTCAAGCGCACCGGTAATTTTACTCATTACATATGATTTTATATATTCATTTTGATCTTTTGTCATAAACCCAGAATGATCTGCCTCATACCCACAATAGGGACAAGTACAAGGAATCGGTTCTTGAATACCGGTACCAAACTTTACTTTAAAATAACCCTCACAATCATCTTGTGGGCATTCTCTTCCGACATAGCCGTCCTCATCACTCATAATAGGGACTTGAAAGTTCTCCAATTCTCTAAGATTTTCCATAAATCCCTCTTATTAATAATATAACGTTCTGCGTGTTAGCGGCGCGCCCAACCGTACCTGTCGCAAACCGCACTCAAAAAAACAACTGACCGCCCGTGAAAACATCCGCCGGCCAGCCGCGCGTCGGGCGACCGCGTAGCGGTCGTAAGCCAAACTCAACGGCACCGAACCAACGAACCGGGCGTGACCGCTACACACGCGGGTTATACGTATTTTTTATTTTTTTAACAAACTTATTCCAAATATGATAAGACCTATACTCACCGAATAAGCATAAATTTTATAGGTTTTCTCTGCTTGAGCCACCGCCTCTTCATCTCTTGGTTTTCCCATCATTTTCCAAACACCAATATATGTATTAGTATTTCTCCTGACAGAATATTGTTTTACGAAAAATGCAATTATACCACAGATAATTGACAATACACCTAGAATTTGATTATTTGACATTTGTACCTACCACGAATATTGATCTAATTTTGCAAGGATACTATTTATTCCTTGAACGAATTCTGCAAGTATAATTTTTCTATTTTCTTTCTCATTTTTAGCGAAATCATTTACAGAATACCAGACAAATGAACTTAATTTATGAGTCAATTTAGCGACAAAACTCATAGACGAATTATATGTAATATTTAATTCTAATTCTTTAATATCTCTTAGAAATAACGGGTCTAAACCAAACTCCGATTCAGCAAAATTTTGAAAACGATTAAATTCTTTCTTTAGTTCTGACAAATCAACTGACTCAAGTTCAAATTGACCACGTAAGTTTCCAGCGTAATCGCGTAAAAAATAGAGATACTTTGAAGTCATTTCCTTATCAAGGCGTTCAAGTCTCAACGTGACTAATCCTTTGATACGTATAACGTTTTGCGTGTTAGCGGCGCGCCCAACCGTGCCTGTCGACACCGCACTCAGGAACAACTCGAAACGCCCGCGAAGACATCCGCCGGTCAACCGCGCGTCGGGCGACGGCGGAGCCGTCGTAAGCCCAACTCAAAGACACCGAACAAATGAACCGGGCGTGACCGCTACACACGCGGGTTATACAGCTTTTAAAATGGCACAACGCCCTCTTTAAATTGAAACTGATTTTCTACATATTGATTTAGATGATGAAGATTAACTGGATCAATTAAATGATACTTGCCATCTAGAAGCTGAAAGAAATAACTATAAATATCATCATCATTAATTATCCAATAAATTTGTTTGTTCGAAATTGCCGCCGAGACAATTTCATTCAACTGCATCGAAGTGAAAAAATTATACTCTTTTAATTTTGAAATAATCTGTCTTGTTTCCTGAAAACTTGGACTCGCAAATAAGCTATTGATAATAAAATCTTTTTCTAGTTCTACTGCTAATTTTATATCAGGAAATTTGTCTTTAAAAAACTCTGACAACCTTTTATAAAATATAATATTACTCTTTTTTTGGTCAAGCCATTCTTTCTTCAAAAATGGTGAAAATTCGTTTCTATTACTTTGTGCTTGATAATCAGCATCATCCGTTACAAAAATAAAATTTTTTTCATCCGGTACATTTGATAGTAAACATTCCCAAATTAAAGCATCACCATATGATCCGTTTTTACCTGGAGGATTACCTAGATCAAAGCGTACCTTTGCTTTTTTTAATAGTACTTCAGTTGTAGGAATTTTAATAGCATTGCCAAGTAGTTCATTTATAATATGATCTGCTTTGAGTTCATTTGAAGAAAAATCTTTTGTTAACTTCTCAAGTAGTTTCCCTTTTTCTTTTTCATAACTCTTTATTGCTTCACGCATATATACATATTCTGGATATTCTTTGCAAATTTGAGGAAATTCTTTGTTCAATTTGTCAAGTTTAAATCGATTTATGGCATCAGCTATTTTACTATCACGATTACGGAAAAACTCATCTTCAACTTGCTTGGGTAAATAAAGCTCAACCTTCTTCTGAAGTATTAAAACAGACAGTTTTTTTAATTCTTCTAAGTCATCACTAGACAGGTGATAGAATGATAAAAATACATTAGTATCAATAAATAATTGCATTAAATTCACCCCTAGCTGTATAACGTTCTGCGTTTCTGCGGCGCGCCCAACCGTTTACCGTCGCGAACGCCACCTCAAGGACAACTCGGAAAGCCGGTCACGATTCCGCCGGCAAACCTAGCGTCGCACGACGGCGTAGCCGTCGA
>Ga0209475_10004928_pt1 | contig 11207 bp, 7 predicted proteins | sample tdDd471_FD_187128 | JGI IMG/M metagenome (GOLD analysis project Ga0209475, IMG submission 187128) | Marine sediment microbial communities from the Atlantic coast under amendment with organic carbon and nitrate - tdDd47.1 (SPAdes)... | ecosystem: Environmental > Aquatic > Marine > Coastal >...
AGGCGATTTAGAAACTGCTTTGGGGGATTTTAATAGAGCAATTGAACTTGAACCGCGTTATGCAATCTATTATCAGAATCGTTCTCATCTACATACGGATATGGGGGATATAGAGGCAGCCCTGACAGATTTGTCCGAAGCCATTCGACTTGCACCTAGCAATACAAATCAATATTTTTCAAGAGCATTATTATTTAATGATTTAGAACAATACGACGATGCCATTGCTGATATAACCCGTTATATCGAGTTGAATCCGGATGAACCAAGTGGTTATAATGTACGGGGAGTTATCTATGCCACTAAAGGTGAATATGAAAAAGCCATTCGGGATTACGATTATATTATTGAAACATTCTCAACACCTGGATTTATAAATGTTACATTATATATCAATCGTGGATGGGCATATTACCTATTGGGTGATTATGAATCAGCAATGGTTAATTTTAACCGTGTGCTAAACGCATCTCCTGACTCAATATATGGGCTATTCAACCGTGGTTTAACCTACTTACAATTGGGCAATGTCAATTTAGCCTATCAAGATTATGAGCATGGAATTGATGTTCAGTTAAATAACCCGCCATATCCAGATGAAGATCCGCTAATATCAGCAATCATAGATTTAACAGACGCAATTGACCAAACACCCGATAATGGCAACTTATACTTATTCAGAGGATATGTACATTATTCACATGGGGATACAGACTTAGCCGCGCAAGACTGGGGAAGGGCTGAAGAACTAGGCGCATCATTTATTCCTGAAATTATGGCTCTCCGAATCATAGTAGGGAATAATTAGCAGCAGCGTTCATTATGATGTGCTTCGTTAGTATCAAATTGGATGGCTCATGTCATAATTTAATGACCCAGAAACATCCAGTCTGATTGTTAATTCCTCAGATGAAGCTTATGGCTTCCAGATGGTTGCTTCAATAAAACGTTCACCTTCGCCATCGGGTTGATCGTTAAAGTAATAAGCAGTTACTATCGTACCATCAGGTAAAACAACCGTACGCGGATACCCAAAATCTCGATTGACACCACCTTCACGCAAAGTGATCTCATCACTCCACGATAAACCGTCATCTTCACTAAGCCGCGCACCAACAGTATACGGTTTATCTCGATTACCATAGATCAACACCAGCCGCTTATCTGGCAATTGATGCAACGTCGGTGGATTACCATTGTGTCCCATCTGACGGAATTCAACTGGACGATTCATATAATGCCATGTTGTTCCCGCATCTTCTGAGCGATAGAGGTCAATCCATGTTCGCGCCTGATTTTCGGCTCGGCTTCCGCCACGGCAACGCACTGCACTTAAAAGTGCTTGATTTCCAAGTTTCAGAGTGGATGGCATAATCATAAAGCCATCTGTTTCTTCTATATCTTCAGCCACATAAGACACTGGCGAAAAGGTTTTGCCACCATCCGCTGTTCGGACAGCAAGTATTCGTCCTTCTTCACCATCCGGTTTATTGACCGTCAACATCAGTAAGCATTGGTCAATATCTTCCACGACATAATCAGTTCGATTTGCAACGGCGGTTTGCCCAAACATCGGCAAATCATAGCGTCCTTCCCAAGTCCGACACCGATCATAACTTATATAAAAAAAGGATCGTGCGCCAGTCTTAAGACCTGTTCGCGCAGACATCAGCGCAAAATCAGGATGCGTAAAATTGATGTCTCCCTGCGGTTCTAGCGGTGGATTAGCATCCAGAATATCCCCAAGACGCAATCCCTCATTCATATGTTCATCAGCCGACAAACCACGATTATCAGGTGAATGACCAGTGAAAGGCTCAAGCGACCATGTTTTCCCACCGTCAAGGCTTCGGGTTTGCATCGTCTCAAAAGGACGTGATTTATCGCGGCTATGTATACCTTCAGTTACTCCGTTATAGCCAGCAGTAAATACCAATACAATTTCATTTCCCCAATTCCACATCCCATAATTGGCGGGCCAGCCAGCATAACGATCTGGATTGCGATAGATTGTAACTTGTTGCATTATTTTGACCTTACTCAACGCTGGAAATAAAAAGAGCAAACCTTGTAAGCCTGCTCTTTGTTTAGTTTAACCGATTATTGCGCTGGTGCGTAATCAATCGCTTCTAAGGTAGTTGTGATTGCTTCCCATGATGCAGGATCATCGTACTCGACAGTCACCATACGAGATTCAACTTCACCCTCAACACGGATCACACCTGCAAGATCACCTAATTCATTCTTGATAGACTGAACACAACCGTTGCAACCGATGTTTGGAACTTCAAATGTTTTTGTAGCCATCGATCATTCTCCTTTTTATTATGCTATTTGGATGTGATCAAACAAATCGTCCTTACATAAATGCTTGAATTCCTGTTTGAGCACGTCCCAAAATCAAAGCATGAATATCGCTTGTACCTTCATAAGTGTTGACCGCTTCCAAATTCATCACATGGCGAATCACATGGAATTCATCGGAGATGCCATTTCCGCCGTGCATATCGCGTGACATGCGCGCTATATCAAGTGCTTTACCGCAGGAGTTCCGTTTGACCAAGGAAATCATCTCTGGTGTAAATTTACCCTCATCCATCAAGCGTCCGACACGCAACGCCCCCTGCAAACCAAGTGTGATATCGGTCATCATATTTGCCAATTTAAATTGAATCAATTGATTCGATGCCAATGGACGGCCAAATTGTTCACGGTCAAGCGTATACTGACGCGCCGCGTGCCAGCAGAATTCCGCCGCACCTAACGCTCCCCAAGAAATCCCATATCGTGCCCGATTTAAGCATCCAAATGGTCCTTTTAATCCACTGACATTCGGTAACAAGTTTTCATCAGGAACGAAGACTTCATCCATCACAATTTCACCTGTGATACTAGCACGTAAGCTGAATTTGCCTTCGATTTTTGGCGCAGTTAAGCCTTTCATGCCCTTATCAAGGATAAAGCCACGGATGTCGCCATCGTTGCCTTCAGAGTCACCGAATATTTTCGCCCATACAATAAAGACATCTGCAATGGGTGAGTTGGTAATCCACATCTTTGTGCCGTGTAATGTCCAACCACCGTCTACTTTTGTCGCACGGGTCTCCATGCCACCGGGGTCGCTACCATGATTCGGCTCGGTCAAGCCAAAGCATCCCACCCATTCACCTGTCGCTAATTTCGGGAGATATTTTTGGCGTTGTTCTTCTGAGCCATAAGCATGAATCGGATACATCACTAACGAGCTCTGCACACTCATTGCACTACGGTAACCACTATCTACTCGCTCGACTTCACGCGCAATCAACCCATAGCAAACATAGTTCAGTTCTGCGCCACCGTAGTCTTCGGGAATCGTACTCCCCAATAGACCAATTTCACCCATTTCATTAAGTATTTCACGGTCAAATACTTCGTGGCGGTTGCCATCTAGGATACGCGGCATCAATTTATCTTGGCAATAATTGCGAGCCGCGTCCCGTATCATACGTTCTTCATCAGTCAGTTGCTCATCAAATAAAATGGGATCATCCCATTGAAATTTTGCTTTAGCCATACAATCCTCATTTATCACTCAAAGAATCAAATATCATATTATGATACTGAGTCTGAAACCCAAAAGGAACGTAGAATACTCTGCATAAGTCAATCATGTTCAAACTGCACAACTCAAGCAGATGTTTCGGCATATTTCTCTTGTTCATATGCCAGCAGTTCTTGCTCGAAGGTGTCATCAAAGAGACGCTTACGGAAGACAATTGCAATCAGTAACCCAACCAATACCCGAAACCACTTGTGGAAGAACCCTTGTATAACTGCCGCCGCAGTTGCAACAGCTATCGTCATCAACGGATTCACCGCCCCAATAATCCCTGTGAGCATAACCGTGTTCGATGCCTCCGCAACCCCTGCTCCATTGGGCACAAAACTCAACGCTGCAACCGCCGATGTCACACCAAGGATGAATGTCGTTTGTAGAAATAATTGCCATGAAAAGTCAAAGCCTAAGCCCATCAAGATAATCACAAATCCGACAGAACTTGACCCATAAACTCCGACTCCGACAATACTCATAGGGATCACATGTTTGAGCTTAAAAATTTCTTTGCTACTTTCATAAAACGTGACCAATGGCGCATATAAGCGTCCAATCAGCGGAAATTTTTGAACCAAATTCAGGAAGAAGTGAGCAAGTGGTTGAATCTGTATCACAATCAAACCTGCAACAATCAACGCTGATGAGGAAAAGATAATCAAGCGGCTAATCGCATCATAATCCCCTAAATATAAACTGTCGCCTGCCAACATCAATGTCACCGCCATAATCAAGATGACCGCAATACCATCGACAATCCGCTCGGCAATGATAACAGGCATCCCACGTGCAATGGGAATCCCCGTCTTGGCTTTCAAAAATACAGCTTTAAGCAATTCTGCCGCTTTACCGGGACTTACCACCATTGTGAAGCCAGAAATATGAATCACCGCGCTATCAAACACACTGATTTTGCCTTTTGCTCCGATAACCCCGATATAATAATGCCACTCGATGAAGCGGAACAAAATCACAAAAGACTGACATACGATGACAGGTATGAGATAAGCAACTGGGAAATTACGGAGTCGCTGTAATACCCCTTCGGCATCCGAAAGTTGACCTTGATTATCGAGTAAGAGCAACAACACAATATAGATGCCTAAAATGACAATAAACCCGAGAAATATTTGATTGCGATATTTATGCCAGACGCTTTGTTTTGATGATGGAGGTTGTTTGGTCATAGAGTTTCCGTTTATGTGATGATATCAACGCGACATTTTATCATGATACTGTGGAAACATGAGGGTAAAGCATAAGATTTTTCACTCTCTAGTCTCCCAATATATCCTTCACGGCTTGAATTGTTTTTTGTACCCCATCCTCTTGCCGAATCGCTCGTCCTAACTGATTTGCCGCGGATCGCATGTTTGTATCTTCGACCATTTGCCGAATCCCATCAGCCAATTTTGTACGGGTCAATTTAGGACGTGGCACAGCCTTCGGACCAACACCCAATTGAGATATACGAAGCCCCCAATACACCTGATCACCCAAGTGCGGAATGATAAATGTTGGGACTCCTGCCCGTAAACTTGTAGCAGTCGTACCTGCGCCACCATGATGTACAATCGCCTTCATTTTTGGGAACAACCAAGCATGTGGGGCATTATCAAGGAAGTAAATGTGATCAGATTGTCTATCCGTAGATAATCCCGCCCATCCCGAATGTATTATTGCGCGTTGTCCTGTATCAGCAATCGCCATTACCATCATATCTAGCGTTACTTGCGGATCAATCGCGCTCATACTGCCAAAGCCAAGATAGATAGGTGCTTCACCTGCATGGATGAATGCCAGTAAGTCATCAGGAGCTTGCCAGTTAGGTTCATCTTCCATAAAAAGATGACCCGTTTGGTATGTATTCTCATGCCAATCATCAGCAGGTATAACAACATTGGGGCTAAAGGCTAGGATACAAGGCGTTTGTTTGAAGCGTTTAATATATTCATAAGAGGACAGTTTAGGTAATCCAACTTCTTGTCGTACCCCATTCGCATAACCACCAAACAATTGATTCCAAAGCACACCAATGACTATATTTGTAGCAACTGTATTGATAACAGAACTACCCTGTATCACAGGATTCATATGACTTTTCCCATGTTTCGTAGGCATTAAGGGTTGGAGCATAATCATGATATGTACGACATCATGGGTTTCAGCAACCATCATCGCCAACGAATCAGTCAAGAAGTTACTAATTATCACATCCGAATGTTGACCAACTTCCCATATCGAATCTCGAATCGATCTACCATATAGCTTGAGTAACTGCTTCATAGACTTTAAAGAGCCTAATGGATTACCGCCTGTATTTGCCCAATTGAGTCCAATTTCACTGTTCATAATCTCTTGCATATTTATCCCAAGGGATTTGTAGTTTAAGCCAAATGAACCAATCCAATCCTCAAAATCAGACCCCGCAATGATAGTCGGATCATATCCAGCAGATTTTAAGCCCAAGCCCAGCATTACCATAGGCTGGACATCCCCTCTGGACCCAACTGCAACTAATGCAACCTTTTTCTCCATGATGCCCTTACCAGTTTTATAGAGTTAAATAATGGGAATTTCACACAATTCTCATGTAAGTATAGCATTGTTTAAACTCGGTTCAATCACTATAATAGAACAAATGTCCCTAACATTAGTCAATCACGGATAAACATATGCTACAAGATAAAATCATTGTAAGAGGTGCGCGCGAACATAATCTCAAAAATATTGATGTGGAAATCCCACGCGATCAATTAGTGGTGATTACAGGATTGTCGGGGTCAGGTAAATCTTCACTAGCGTTTGATACGATATTTGCAGAAGGTCAACGGCGTTACGTCGAGAGTTTGAGTTCCTATGCACGGCAGTTTCTTGGTTTGATGGAAAAACCGGATGTTGATCAGATAGAAGGCTTGAGCCCTGCCGTTTCGATAGATCAAAAAAGTGTCAGTCATAACCCACGCTCAACTGTCGGCACAGTCACTGAAATTTATGATTATCTACGGCTATTATATGCGCGGATTGGGATTCCCCATTGTCCAACCTGTGGCGAAGCAGTTTCTGCCCAAAGTGCACAACAAATTGTTGATCAAGTCATCAATATGGCAGAGGGCACCCGTATTCAAATACTTGCGCCAATTATCCATCGCAAAAAAGGAAATCACACCAAAGTTTTGGAAGACATCGGTAAACAAGGGTTTGCCCGTGTTCGTGTTGATGGTGTTGTGCGTGATCTTGACGAAGAGTTCGAAGTTGACCGCTATGTGATTCATGATATCGAAATTGTCATTGACCGCCTGATTATTCGCCGCTTTGAAGACAATGACTCAGAAGAATCAAACGCGTTTGTCACACGCTTGACGGATGCAATCGAAACTGCGCTTGAACTTGGCGATGGCATCACAATTATTCAAGATGTAACCGATAGCGAAAATCCCGCAGATCACATGTTTAGCGAAGATCTTGCTTGCCCCAACGGTCATGGTAGTGTACCTGAACCAGAACCACGCCTGTTCAGTTTTAATACGCCAAGTGGTGCATGTACAACCTGTCAGGGATTGGGATTCAGCTTAGAAATTGATCCTGATATGATCATACCAAATAAGGATTTGAGCATTGCGGGTGGTGCAATTAATGCTAATGGCTGGAACATCGAAGGTAAAGATAGTTGGACTTGGAATATGTTCCAATCCATCGCAAAACAGCATAACTTCTCGCTTGATACACCATGGAAAGACCTCACCGCTAAACAACAACAGATTATCTTATATGGTGTAAAAGGTAAAAAGATTGAGGTAGATTACGTCAACAGCAATGGTAATGAACGTACTTATACCACTCGATATGAAGGTGTGATTCCGAATTTGCAACGTCGTTTCGAGCAGACCGATTCCGACTTTATTCGTGGGCGTATCCAAGAGTATATGCAAGAGAAGTCGTGCCGTACTTGTGGCGGAAAACGTCTCCGTCCAGAAGCCCTTGCCGTTACAATTTATGATAAAACCATCCATGATATTACTACCCAACCGATTAACGAACTCCAGAGATGGGTCGATTCATTGCGTGGTGAAGATGGTATCTTGACAGACCGTGAACAACAAATCGCGCATCAAATCCTGCGTGAACTCGAATCACGGGTTGGCTTTTTAAACAATGTCGGCCTCGATTATCTATCGCTATCACGAACAGCGGCAACCTTAAGTGGTGGTGAGGCACAACGTATCCGACTGGCCACACAAGTTGGTAGCCAATTAACTGGTGTCCTATATGTATTAGATGAACCATCCATCGGTTTACATCAGCGCGATAATGGACGCTTGATCAAAACACTGACAGGCTTACGCGACTTAGGGAACACAGTCTTGGTTGTCGAGCATGATGAAGACACTATGCGCTCATCTGATTGGTTAATTGACCTCGGTCCCGGTGCAGGTGAACATGGTGGTTATGTCATTGCGGCAGGCACACCGGAACAAGTTCAACAAGTTGAAGGAAGTTTGACAGGCGCGTATTTATCAGGACGATTCCGCATTGAATTACCTGAACTCCGCCGTCAAGGAACAGGTGACTTGCTGACGATTAAGGGGGCACGAGAAAATAACTTAAAGAATATTGATGTTCATATTCCAATTGGTAAGATGACGTGTGTAACGGGGGTTAGCGGTAGTGGAAAATCAACATTTGTGGTCGAAACTCTCTATAAACGAATGGCACAATTGATTAATGGTAGCCGAGAGCGCGCGGGTGAACATGATAGCATCGAGGGCATGGACAAACTTGATAAAATCATCAACATCGACCAAAGCCCCATCGGACGGACACCCCGCAGTAACCCCGGTACATACACCAAAATGTTCGATGACATTCGGAGTTTATTTGCTGAACTATCGGAAAGTAAAATCCGTGGTTATAAAACAGGACGTTTCAGCTTTAATGTCAAAGGTGGACGTTGCGAAAACTGCGAAGGGCAAGGGCTAATTAAGATTGAAATGCAGTTTTTACCAGATGTCTATGTTCAGTGCGAAGTCTGTAAAGGCACACGTTATAACCGTGAAACACTTCAAGTCCACTTCAAAGGCAAATCCATTTCCGATGTCCTGAATATGACGGTGAGTGAAGGCATGGAGTTCTTCGAGAATATCCCCAAAATACGACGCAAACTCGAAACATTAAACGCTGTTGGCTTGAGTTACATTCGCATTGGTCAACCTGCCACAACCTTAAGTGGTGGTGAAGCGCAACGTATCAAACTCAGCAGAGAGTTGTCCAAACGTGCAACTGGTCAGACCTTGTATATATTAGACGAACCTTCCACAGGTTTACATGCGGTTGATGTCTCAAAATTAATAAACGTATTACATGAACTTGCCGATCAAGGTAACACAATTGTCGTGATAGAGCACAATCTTGACATTATTAAAGTTGCTGATCATATCATTGATTTGGGTCCAGAAGGTGGTGCGGGCGGTGGTGAAGTTATAGCAGAAGGCACGCCAGAAGAGGTGGCAGCAGTGGAACACAGCTATACGGGACAATATCTGAAGCCTTACCTCACCCTGCCTGAATTGATATAAATCGGCACTCATAATATACCACACCAACTACCAAAACTTAGAACACCCCTACAAAACAGTTAGATAGTCAGTCTAGCTGTTTTGTATTAATATTTTTCATCAAATCCACTAAAAAGCCATCAATAACAGCTCATTTAAGGTTTAACTATGCAACATGCACATATAAAACCTATAAAAAATATACAATCTGTACAATCTCCACTTTCTTAAATAAAAATTTGCAATATACTGTAAGCGAATAGAGACACTTGTGATTAATTGTAAGGAGCAACCCGATGGTGGTGGCATTCAATCCACAAATTGATGAACATTTTGGACCGTATCAAACAGCATTGGCGCAATACGATCGTGCATCACAATTCGTTAACATACGAGAAGATCTGATTGAATATATGCGTTATCCTCGTCGGGAATTCAGTGTGAATTTTCCTGTCCGGCGCGATGATGGCACAATAGAAATGTTTACAGGTTATCGCGTACATCATAGTACGGCACTCGGTCCATCCAAAGGTGGATTGCGATATAGTTTAGCCGTAACCCCCGATGAAGTCCGTGCGCTGGCGATGTGGATGACATGGAAATGTGCGCTGGTCAATTTGCCTTATGGTGGGGCAAAAGGTGGTGTCGTCGTTGACCCACGGCAATTGAGTTTAGGGGAACTTGAACGTCTCACCCGCCGCTACGCCTCAGAACTCATCCCGATCATGAGTCCTCACTCTGATATACCTGCTCCTGATATGGGAACAAATCCTCAGGTCATGGCATGGATCATGGACACTTATAGTATGACTATGGGATATTCGGTTCCGGCAATTGTCACAGGCAAACCAATGAATATTGGTGGTAGTGAGGGACGTACACAGGCAACAGGTCGTGGTGTGATTATTTGTATGGTATCTGCTCTTGAGCAACATAACTTCACTACACCTGAAGATGTCAGTGTTGTAATTCAGGGCTTCGGCAATGTTGGTTCATACGCCGCTCTGCAAGCCTATAGCCTTGGCTATAAGATCGTTGCTATCAGTGATATTAGCGGCGGTATTCACAATCCAAATGGGATTGATATTCCTGATCTGATGGATTATGTTGCTGTGAATGGCGGAACAATCGAAGGTTATCCACATGCCGATTTCGTCAGCAACAGCGAATTACTGACACTAGAATGTGATGTTTTGATTCCTGCCGCAATGGAAGGTCAACTTACCCGAAGCAACGCGGGGCAAGTTAAAGCCAAATTTGTCATTGAAGGCGCAAATGGTCCAACCACGCCTGATGCGGATGACATCCTCAATGATAGAGGTATTTTTGTTGTCCCCGATATTTTGGCAAATGCCGGCGGTGTGATTGTATCTTACTTCGAGTGGGTACAAGATTTACAAGCATTTTTCTGGAATGAGAATCAAGTTTACGATCAACTCGAACGTATTCTAAAACGTGCGTATGAGGAAACCTACGCGACTGCTCAAGAGCACAACCTTGATATGCGGACAGCCGCCCAAGTAAAAGCAATTAAACGAGTATCTGACGCGATTATCACACGCGGTTTCTATCCATAAGAATCCCCATAGCTTAAGACCCCAAGGGCGACCTTCCTATAAGTGCGCCCTTGTTTTTTGGGTTATTCCGTCCCAACATACACCCACTGCTATGTAATTTGTTGGAGTATTGTGGATGGATTTTTTAAAGCGTGTAGGGGATTGGTTGGGTATCGCACCTCCCAAACAAAAACCAGATGTAGCAAGCATTACTAATTTAATTGACCTCGGACGACAAGCTCGTTATGCAGAAAACTACGCCAATGCTCTGGATATATTCGAGAAATCCATAGCACTTGCCCAATCGCAACAAGATACAAGAGCACTTGCCATTGCACAACTAAACGTGGCAGATACCTATATTCAACTGAAACGATTTGACGAAGCATTACTCTTGTTAACGGACTTAAGAGCCGATACAGAGAGCCGTCAACATGTCACCCCATTGGCATACACTGTCTGTCTGATCGGTTATTGGCATCAGGTACAAGGGGACTGGGA
>Ga0209475_10004929_pt1 | contig 11206 bp, 9 predicted proteins | sample tdDd471_FD_187128 | JGI IMG/M metagenome (GOLD analysis project Ga0209475, IMG submission 187128) | Marine sediment microbial communities from the Atlantic coast under amendment with organic carbon and nitrate - tdDd47.1 (SPAdes)... | ecosystem: Environmental > Aquatic > Marine > Coastal >...
CCCACCAGGATGGGGCTGAACAGGAAAATGAAGAAGCTTAGGACCGGGTCGCCGATGACGTCGGAAATGTTCTCCGCGAACAGGACCCGCACCGAACTGCTGGCCAGCGACCACATCCACGCCACGAAGGTGGCGATCACGCCCACCACGATGGCGAACTGGAGGGGTTGGGTCAGCCCCACGGCGGTGGGCATGCGGTGGAAAAACCGACCGGGCGCCAGGAGCACGTCCTTGATGGTCAGGTACAGGGCGTTGAGAAAACCGTAGCGCTCCTTGCGCTCCCACGGGGGCAGCTGCAGACCCGCCGTTGCGTCGGGTCCCATGCCCTGGTCGAATTCCGGATCGATAGTCAAGAGGACGGCTCCCTGGATGTCGGTTCAACTCGTTAAAAAACAGACAATTTCAATACGATCAGACGGCTGGCGCGTTGCACCTATTTACAAAAGGTTCACGAATCCGCCAGAACCCCGGTCTCGCCCTCGCTGCGGGCGACGACCACGGCGCCGCAGCTGTCGCTCCACACGTTCACGGCGGTGCGGCACATGTCCAGCACCGGGTCAATGGCCAGAATGAGGGCAATCCCCTCCAAAGGCAAGCCCACAGCGTCCAGAATGATGGAGATCATCACCAGGCCGGCGGCGGGAATGCCCGCGGCGCCGATGCTGGCCAGCAGCGCCGTGAGCACCACGATCACCTGTGCCGCGAAGCCCAGTTCCATGCCGTAGGCTTGGGCGATGAACAGCGCCGCCACGCATTCGTAGAGGGCGGTGCCGTCCATGTTCACCGTGGCGCCCAAAGGGAGCACAAAGCTGGAAATCCGATTGCTCACGCCGGCGCCGTTTTCAATGCGACTGATGGTCAGGGGCAGGGTGGCCGAAGAACTTCGCGTGGAAAAGGCCGTCAGCAGGACCGGCGCCATGACTCTGGCGTGCTTTAATCCCGAGACGCGCCCCACCAGACGCAGAAGCAGGGGCAGGACCACCACGGCGTGGATAACCAGGGCGGCCAGCACGGTCAGACCGTATTTGGCCAGGGGCACGAAGGCGTCGAACCCGCTGGTGGCGGTGATTTTGGCCATGAGCCCGAAAATGCCGATGGGCGCGGTGACGATGACCCAGCCCGTGATCTTCATCATGGCCGCAAAGAGGCTTTCCCAGAAACCCAACTGCAGTCGCCGCTGTTCCTCGCTCAGGCTGTTGATGGCGATGCCCAGCAGCAGGCAGAAGAAGATCAGCGGCAGCATCTGTCCTTCGGCGGCCGCGGCCACCGGATTGGACGGGATCATGCGCTGAACGATGGTCACCAGGTCGCCCACGCCGCGTCCGGCGATCTGTTCGGTGAGTTCGGCGGACGGGGCTTCCAGACCCAGGCGGCCGGCCACCGGCTCGCCGCCCACGTGGCCGGGCTTGATCAGGTTCACCAGGAACAGGCCGGACAGGATGGCCAACAGGCTGGTGGCCACATACCAGCCGAAGGTCTTGCTGAACAGGCGGCCCAGCCCGCGGCTGGCCCCGACGCCGGCCACGCCGGAGATAATGGATCCGGTGATCAGCGGGACGATAACCATGCGCAGGGCGCGCAGAAAGGTGGTGCCGAGGAAGTCGAAGACGGGCACGGCGTCCGGACGGCCCCCTTGGCCGTTGAGCAGGAGGCCCGCGCCGACACCGGTGACCAGGGCGACCAGGATCTGCCAGTGCAGGTTCTTCTTCTTGAACATCTTCTGTCCCCGGTTGGAGTTGGTGCGACGGGGGAGAGTCTAGCCGGAGTGGCCGCGGGGGGCAATGACGGGTTTGAGCGACCCGCCACCCCACCATTGCGTTCCAGCCCCACAGTGCTAGAATATCTTCATGTGAATCCCCTGCGGCCCCGCCGCATTTCCCTTACAAGGAGCCCGATATCATGCAGTGGACCGTTTCCAGCACGACCTGTGCCGACCTTCCGGCCGACCTGCTTGTCCTGCCCGTCTTCCAGAAGAACGGCAAACCCGACTTCAAACCGGTGGGCAAGATCCTCGGCGGCGGCAAGACCCTGACGAATGTCCTGGACGCCAGCGGCTTCAACGCCAAGGCCGAAGCCCTGCTGCCCATTCCCACCCACAACACCAAGGCGGGCTGGGTTCTGCTCGTGGGCATGGGCGATGCCAAGGACCTGGGCCTGGACAAACTGCGGAAATCCGCCGCCCGCGCCGCCGCCAAGGCCCGCGCCATGGACGCGGCCCGCGTTGTGGTCAACGTGCCTGCCGCCAAGGACCTGGGCTTCGATGACCAGAGCTTCGCCCGCTGCTGGGTCGAGGGCGCCGAGATGGGGCTGTCGCCCATGGGCGACCTCAAGAGTGGCCAGAAAAAGGGGCCCAAGTCCCCCAAAACCTGGAAGTTCGCCGCCGACGCCAAGCGGGGCCGCGCGCTCCGGGCCGGCCTGGCCGAGGGCAAGTCCTACGCCGACGGCTGCCTCCTGGCCCGTGACCTGGTGAACATGCCCCCGAACTACCTCACGCCCGCGGTGCTGGCCTCCCGTGCCCGCCGCGTGGCCAAGGCCGAAGGCTTCAAGTGCACGGTTCTGGGCGTGCCCCAACTGAAGAAACTGAACATGGGCGGCATCCTGGGCGTGGGGCAGGGCAGCGTGAATCCGCCCCGCCTGATCGTCCTTGAGAAAAAGCATAGTGCCAAGGCCCCCACCATTTCCCTGGTGGGCAAGGGCGTGACCTTCGATTCGGGCGGCATCTCCCTCAAGCCCGGTCTGAACATGGACATCATGAAGTGCGACATGGGCGGCGCGGCAGCTGTGCTGGGCGCGGCCCTGATCATTTCCCGTCTGAACCTGCCGGTGAACCTGCAGGTGCTCATGCCCGCGGCCGAAAACATGCCCGACGGCAACGCCGTCAAACCCGCCGACGTGATCACCATGGCCAACGGCCAGACCGTCGAGGTGCTCAACACCGACGCCGAAGGCCGCCTGATCCTGGGCGACGCCCTGTGGTATGCGGGCAAGGGCAAGCCCGACTACATCATGGACGCGGCCACGCTCACAGGCGCCTGTGTGGTGGCCCTGGGCAATCTCTTTGCCGGTGTGATGGGCAACAGCGGCGAGCTCATCGAGACTTTGGAGCAGGCCGGCGGCGAGACCTTCGAGCGCGTGTGGCACATGCCCCTGGTGGACGAGCACAAGAAAACCATGGAAGGCACCTGGGGCGATCTCAAGAACATCGGCGGCGGGCGCGAGGCCGGGGCCAGCACGGCCGCGGCCTTCCTGGCGTCCTTCGTGGACGACGAAACGGCCTGGGCTCACATCGACATTGCGGGCCCGTCCTGGGCGGACAGCGCCTCGGCCATCAGTCCCAAGGGTGGCACCGGGTTCGGCGCGCGTCTGATGGCCCGGGCGGTGCAGATTCTTGTCGGGTGAAAGACTCGGTGATCTGACACGGCGTCGCCTGCTGGGGACCATCTCCGGCATGGCGACGCCTGTCATTCTGGCCAACATTTCCCAGACCCTCATGGGCCTGGTGGACACCCTCATGGTGGGCCGCCTGGGCGCCGAGTCCCTGGCCGCCGTGGGGGTGGCCACGCTTTTGTTTTCCGCCCTGGCCATGAGCCTCAAGCACGCCGATGTGGCCGCCCAGACCATCACCGCCCGCCGGGTGGGCGAGGGGCGCGACCGCGAGGTGGGCGCCGTGCTGACCACCGCCCTGACCGTCTCGTTTGCCGTCGGAACCCTGCTCATGCTGGTGGGCCTGCTGTGGCCCCATGCCCTCATGAGCCTGGTTAGTCAGGACGGCGAGGTGCGGCACCTGGGGGAACAGTACCTGCGTTACCGCTATGCGGGCATGCTGCCTCTGTTGGCCTTCTTCATGACCAAAGCCGTGTTCGACGGCATCGGCTGGACCCGCACCGGCATGTTCGTGGGCATCGGCATGAATGTGGTCAACGTGGGGCTCAACTGGGTTTTCATCTACGGCAAATTCGGCCTGCCGGCCATGGGCGTGGGGGGGGCGGCCCTGGCCAGCACCGTGGCCGCGGCTCTGGCCGCGGTGGTCATCCTCGCGCTCATTCTGAGGCCCGCGGTTCGTGAGCGCTTCGGCATTCTCACGGGCTCCCACTTCCAGAAGCGGCTCATTCGCCCCTTCGTGGATCTGGGCTGGCCGCCGGCGGTGCAGACCCTGGGCAACGTGGTGGCCCTGTTGGCGTTTTTCTTTATCCTGGGCAGGGTCTCCACCCTGGCCGTGGCCACGGGCAACGTGGTGCTGCGAATCGCCGCCCTCAGCTTCATGCCCGGGGTGGGCGTCTCAGTGGCCCTGCAGACCCTGGTGGGCCAATCCCTGGGCCGCGACGACCCCAAGGGCGCGCGTCGATCCATTTACGTGGGTGTCGCCCTGGCGGTGGTGGTCATGGGGCTCTTCGGCGGGGTTTTCCTGGCCTGGCCGGGCTCGCTCATGCGCCTGTTTTCCAACAGTGAGGACCTGATCCGCGCCGGCATGCCCATTTTGCGCGTTATGGGCCTGGTGCAGGTCATCGACGCGGTGGGGCTGGCCCTCTCCGGCGCCATGCGCGGGGCCGGGGCCACCCGTCCGGTCATGATGGTGGACATCCTCACCGGCTTCGTCATGCTGCCGCCGCTGACCTGGCTTTTCAGCCTCACCCTGGGCGGCGGCCTGCTGGGCGCCTGGTGGGCCCTGCTCACCTGGTTCACGCTTTACGCCGTGGGCATGGTGGTTATATTTCTGCGCAACGACTGGGAAGGAATCAAGGTTTGACCCACTTCGACCACACCTCACCTGCGGAAACGCCCGAACGGGTTGTGCGTACCGTGCGCCAGCTCAACGAGGAGATTTCCGACGCCGTGAGCCGGGCCTTCCCCGGCACGGTGTGGGTGCGGGGCGAAGTGCAGCGTCTGCCCCTGGACGCCGCCCGTCGCAAGCACGTCTACTTCGAACTCCACGAGGCCGGCAGCACCGGCGCCGCGGCCTTCCAGATTCCCGCCCAGCTCCTCGACTGGGACCGCCGCCGCTTCAACCTGGGCCGCTACCTCGACGGCACGGATCCCGATCTCCAGCTGGCCAACAAGATGGAGGTCTGCCTGGAGTGCCGGGTGGATTTCTACGCGCCCTTCGGCAAGCTGGGCCTGAAGGTTGTCGGGGTGGATCCCGCCTTCTCCCTGGGGCAGTTGGAGGCCCGCCGCCGGCAGACCCTGGCGTGGCTCAAGGAACACGACCTGCTGGATTTGAACCCGTCCGTGCCATTGCCTGATCTGCCCCTCACGGTCGGCCTGATCACCTCCCCGGACAGTGCCGCCCATCACGACTTCATGGAAGGCATCGCCGCCTCGCCCTGGGCCTTCGACATCCGCCTGCGCGGCGCGAAAATGCAGGGGGAACGCGTTCAGGCCGAGGTGGTGCAGGCCATGGCGGCCCATATTCGCGACGGGGTGGACGTCATCGTCATCACGCGTGGCGGGGGCTCGCGCGCCGACCTGAGCTGGTTCGATCAGCAGGACCTGGCCGAGGCCATCGCCCGGTGTCCGCTGCCGGTGATCACGGCCATCGGGCACGAGATCGATCGCTCCATCGCCGACGTGGTGGCCCATCAGTCCTGCAAAACACCCACGGCGGCGGCCGACTTTCTGACCGACCATGTGGGGGTGGCCGCAGAGCGCCTGGAGTCCGCAATCAACTGTCTGCTGGAGATTTCCACGGACCTGTTGGACACGGCCCGCGCTCGGCTCCAGGTGGAAGATCGCTTGATCCGAAGCGCCCACACGGCTCTGCTGCGTCAGGGCTTTCGCATTCAGAAACAGGGCGGTCGTCTGCAGCAAAATGTCACGGGTCGTCTGCGACGCTCTTCTGAAGATCTGGCCAGCCTCAGCATGAACCTGAGCGCGGTGAGCCGGGGACGGTTGAGCACAGCGGAGGCCCGTCTGGCTGAGCATGGCCGGAAACTCGCCAGCACCGGCCTTGGGTCTGTTCGGCGAGCGAAACTGCAACAGACCCGCTGGCCCAATCGGCTGGCCCGGGAGGCCACCCGCGGCCTGGAGAAACGCGCGGCCCAACTGGAGAATCTGGCCACCCAGACCCGCCTGCTGGATCCGGCGCGTCTGCTGGCCCGGGGCTACACCCTGACGCGTGACAGCGTCGGTCAGGCGGTGCGCTCGGCCGCCGATCTGGCCCCCGGCGACGGTATTTTCACCCATTTCATGGACGGACAGGTCAAGAGCATCGTCCAACCCGGCGGCGGCATATCGCCCCGGACCCGCAAGACCGAAAAGAGGAAAGATGACGGAGAAGAAAAAGACACCAGCCAGAATCAATTGTTTTAGTTTTTAATGGTAACTGTGGTTGTGTAAGGGGCTTGTTTTCAATGGGCCTGCCCATGCAAAGTGGAATGAAAATATTTGGCCTTTGGATGTAGGGAATTTTATTTCAGCTGATTGCTCGAATTCTAATCCTCATCGAAACATCGACCTAAATCCACCCAGGCTCTCTTCCTCAACAGGTGTTTCCTGGCCCTCGAAGGGCTCGTAATCCACGATAAAACTACATGTGCTTATCCACGCTTCAATGCTGTCCGGGTCGGTGGTTCCCCAGTCATTATTTCGCATATCGATGTGGGCAAATTCTTCCTCACCCGTATAGCACGGAAAATACTGTGCAACCGTGTATTGGGGACCACGGGCCAAAACGCTCTCACGGACCGTGAAATTGCCGCCCCCTTCGTTGAATCGGAAAGCCGCCTCGCGTACGTCGGTAATGACCGTTCGCTCGATAAGAGCTTCTCCCAAATTCCAAAAATAGAAAGCAATGGCTTGGTCCTCAAATCGGCAGTCCTGCATTTCAAACGTAGACCCGCCATCGGCCGCCAATCCCACCATTTCCTGGCCGACAAATCTGCACCGATTGATTTGAAAAGAACTTTGCACCACAAGACTTAAGCCGTACTTACCATCGTAGAAAGTACAATCTTCAACTAAACCACTTATAGTACCTTGAGACTTAATCGCCACTTTCACCCAAAAAGGATTTCTTTCCATGATAAAATCGCATTTAGAAACTTCAACATTTCCGCTATTGTAAAAAAGAAGATGATATCCATCCAATGCCATGTTCTCGAAAATGCAATTCTCAATGCGAGACACCCCACCCTCAGCACCAAAAATGGAATTATAATTCCCAGCAAACCTGCAATTCGAAACATAAACCTCAGGTGTGGGATGGGTTCGGATCGCAAACCCCAAGTTTTCAAACCCGATATCACGAACCACCAATCGCTGGTTTCCCCACCATGGACCGGCCTCAATACCCTTATTCCTGCCCTGGGAAAAATCATAAGGGGCCTCGGGCCCAATAATGGTACTTTGTCCCCCCGATCCAATTAGAGTCAACTCTTCCAGCTCAACCAACACCCTAACATAATCAGTCCAGCCAGGGGTTGTCACCATTTGGCCCTCATCAAACCGGCCAGGACCGATCAACACCGTATCGCCGGATGCAGCAGCATCAACAGCATCCTGGATGGTTGAAAAATCTCCACTTCCATCCTTCTCGACACGCACGATCCCGGCGAATGCGGGTTGCGAAACAATCAAAACCAAAAAGAAAAGCAGGAAAAACTTCACGCCATATTCCTTCTATAAAACATAGTTTGAATCCAGCTTGTTGAATGCGACCCTGAACGGTCCCAAGTATCCCACATCCCGGAACCCACCTCCTAGAGCTATTGTTTCAATCCTGCAGGAAGTTAGGCTTTCCTGAAGAATCCAGCTCATTTGTTCCTGATTGAAGAAACCCCCTGCGATAAACCCCTAAACCGATTAGAATTGGGTAAACAAATCAGCCTGAATTTTTCAATACCCCAAAGGCAGAATGAAATATGAGAAAACCCCCCAAAAAACTCTCTTTCGGTGAAGCCGTCACCGAAGTGGAGGAGATCCTGGCGAATCTCGAGTCCGACGAGGTGGACATCGACACCCTGGGCGGCGAGGTCAAGCGCGCGGTGGAACTGATCCAGATCTGCAAGGACAAGCTGGAAAAGACCGACAAGGAAGTGCGCGACCTGGTGGCCGATCTGCAGAAGGACGCGCCCGACGGTGATGACACGGACGTGCCCTTCTAATGGCCCCCATCATCGACGTCCGCAACCTCACCCGGGACTACAAGCTGACCCGCAAGCGCGAAGGCGTGACCGGCGGTCTGGTGGACCTTCTCAAACCGCGCAAGGAAATCCTGCGCGCGGTGGACGACGTGTCCTTCGCCATCGAACCGGGGGAAATGGTGGGCTACATCGGGGCCAACGGCGCTGGGAAAAGTACCACCATCAAGATGCTCACGGGCATTCTCACGCCCACCAGCGGCGACGTCACCGTGGGCGGACTGGTGCCCTGGCGGAACCGTCTGCAGTACACCCGGCACATCGGCGTGGTCTTCGGCCAGCGCACCCAGTTGTGGTGGGATCTGGCGGTGGTGGAGTCTTTCCTGCTGCTCAAGAAGATCTACGAGGTGGACGACGCCACCTACCGCCGGCAGATGGCCGTCTTCCACGAACTGCTCGACCTGGAAGACTTCCTGCACCAGCCCGTGCGCAAGCTCTCCCTGGGCCAGCGCATGCGCTGCGATCTGGCCGCGGCCCTTCTGCACGAACCCAAAATCCTGTTCCTGGATGAGCCCACCATCGGTCTGGACGTGGTGGCCAAGGAAAACGTGCGCACCTTCCTGAAGGAGATCAACCAGCGCCTGGGTGTCACCGTGATTCTCACCACCCACGACCTGGGGGATATCGAGCAACTGTGCAGGCGGGTCATCATCATCGACAAAGGGAAGGTCTATTTCGACGGCGAACTGGAAGACATGCGCCGCCGCACCGGTCACCGTGTGAAGCTCTCACTGGAGCTGAGGGAGAACGCCAACAGCGAGCGCCTGGCCGAACTCTGCGCCGATCTGCCCGTGCAATGGGAGCCCAACGAGGGCATGCGGCACGTGGCCGAATTCAGTCGTCAGGAAGTGCCCGGGGCCGAGGTCATCAAGCGGGTTGTGAACGCCTTCCCCGTGTCGGACCTGCATCTGAGTGAGCCCGCCATCGAGGAATTGGTGGCCGATTTCTACCGTCGCACCGGCGAGGCCAACGCGTGAGCCGGATCACCACACCCGCGGCTCAGACGGAAATCCTCAGCCCGTGGCGACGCACCCTGCCCGCCACCCTGGGCCTGTACCTTCACTTCATCCGCCTGGCCTTCCTCAAGTTCCTGGCCTACCGCCTGCGCTACTACACAGGGGTGGTGAGCTATACCATCTTCGTCAGCGGTCACTACTATCTGTACACCGCTCTCTTTGCCGACCGCCTGCTGCTCGAAGGGGCCGACGCCACCATTGGCGGCCTCACCCTGCCGGAGATGATCACCTACGTGGCGGTGGGCTGGATCGGGCGCAGCTTCTACTTCAACAACATCGCCCGCGAGCTGTCCGGCTACATCCATGAGGGCCAGATCGCCATGCAGCTGATCAAACCCTATCACGTGCAGACGGTGATGATGTTCGAGGCGCTGGGGGAGAGCGCCTTCCGGCTGCTCATGTTCACCGGGCCCATCATGATCGTGATCGTGCCCCTGTTCAAAATCGCCGCCCCGCCCGAGCCCATGCTCTACCTGTGGACCCTGGTCAGCTTCATGCTGGCGCTGGGCATCTACAGCCAGCTGAACTTCCTGCTGGGCTGCGTGGCCTTCCACCTCAAGAACATTCAGGGCGTATTGCGGGCCAAGATGGTGAGCATGGACTTTTTGACCGGCGTGATCCTGCCCTTCACCTTCTTCCCCGACTGGTTCCAGCAGGCCATGAATTACCTGCCCTTCCAGTACATCAGCTACGTGCCGGTGACCATCTACCTGGGCAAGCGCACGGGCGACGCCCTGACCGAAGCCCTGCTGATCCAGCTGGCCTGGACCCTGGGTCTGGGTCTGGCGGGCCGCCTCTACTACGACTACTCGGTGCGCCGGGTCACCGTGCAGGGAGGGTGAGATGAGCGACCCACGCACCGTTGATTTCCGGCAGGATGGCCAACGTGGCCGCCTGGGGCAAATCCGTTGGGAGGCCGGCATTTTCACCGCCTACTTCCTGCAGTTCGTGAAAACCCGCCTGGCCTATCGCATGGACTTCCTCATCGACACCCTGGCCGTGGCCTTCAGCATGGTCATCCAGCTGGCGGTCCTGACGACCCTGTTCAGCAAGGTCAACGCTCTGCAGGGCTGGTCCTTCGCCGAGGTGCTGTTCATCTACGGCTTCAGTCTGCTGCCGCTGGGCCTGTTCAACCTCACGAGTGTGAATCTCTACCGCTTCAGCGAGCGCTTCATCATCGAGGGCAAGTTCGACCGCGTGCTGCTGCGCCCGGTGGGCACCCTCACCCAGGTTATTTTCGAATCCTTCAACATTTCCGGACTCAATGAGATCATCCTGGGCCTGGCGGTCATGGTCTACGCCGGCCTGAAACTTTCCCTCACGGTCGGGGTTAGCGATGTCCTGGCGCTGCTGATCCTGGCGCCCGGCGCGTCCCTGGTCTACACGGGCGTGTTCCTGGGCCTCACCTCGATCTCCTTCTGGTTCGAGGACCGCATGGGGTTGGCGCCGCCGGTGTACAACGTGATAAGATTCGCCCGCTATCCGATCACGATCTACGGACCCTTCGTGCGGATCTTTCTTACGTTCATTCTGCCCTTCGCCTGGGTGGCCTTCTATCCGGCGAGTTGGTTCCTGGGCAGGCCGGAATTTCACAAAGTGGCCATGCTCACGCCTCTGGTGGGCGCCGTGGTCATGGGCGGGGCCGTCCTCATCTGGCGGGCCGGCACACGCAACTATTCAAGTACGGGCAGTTGACGACGCGCCAAGGCGCGGGAGGTTGACCGATGAAGACGAGGCTAATGCGGACGACGATCCTTTTGACGATTCTGGCCCTGGCCGGCTCGGCGCAAGCCAGCAACTGGTGCGGTGAAAATGGCCTGGTGCGTTTCTCCTTCGCCGACGGCGAGGAGATCGTGTCGGTCGGCACGGCGGAGCCGGACGATACGGGTGTCACCCTGGTGGATGTCTTTGCCTGGATCACCGACGTTACCCCGCTGAAAAAGGACGGCGAAGCCTTCCTGGCCACCGCCGCCGTGGAGATGATGCTGAAGATCGAGGGGGCCGAGGGCTTCATCATCGAGACCGAATTCTTCATGAAGAGCCGCAACGTGGGGC
>Ga0209475_10004932_pt1 | contig 11201 bp, 8 predicted proteins | sample tdDd471_FD_187128 | JGI IMG/M metagenome (GOLD analysis project Ga0209475, IMG submission 187128) | Marine sediment microbial communities from the Atlantic coast under amendment with organic carbon and nitrate - tdDd47.1 (SPAdes)... | ecosystem: Environmental > Aquatic > Marine > Coastal >...
ATATAGTATCACGGGTAATAGGTCTCAGCGGAGATTCCCTGCTTGCTTTTTCCTCCATGGGGTCGGCCATGAAAAAATGCCTGGAACTGCAAGATCAGGGGATTCCATGTGTGATATTTATTGAGCGCATGCTCGACAACCGGCCATCCACGGACTTCATTATCAGTCTCAAGCGAGAGTTTCCTGACGTGAAGATGGTCGTGTTGACCTGGGAAGCCACGCAGGAAACCGTGGCCTATTTCTTTGAATTGGGCGTGAGCCGAGTTCTGATCAAACCCGCGTCTGCCAATATGGTCATTGACGCTCTGGCCGAAGTTATCTCGCCGCCTATGGAACTCAAACAGCAGATCGAACTCTGCGAGGAATTTTTGGAGAAGCGGGATTATGACGCGGCATTGGAGGCATCGGATCGCATTCTTATGGTCCGCCCGGATAGTGCTCGCGGGTTGGTCCTTCGCGGCAACGCCCTTATTGGTGTCGGCGAGATCGACAAGGCTGTGCAGTGCTATATGATCGCTCATGAAGCCAAGCCCATTTTTATGGCTCCGCTTATCAAGCTTGCCGAAGCGTTTAGGGAGATGGAGGATGAACGTGCTCTGGCATACATGAAGGAACTGGATGATATCAGTCCGTTGAATCCGGAGCGCAAGATCGACATTGCTGAGGAGCACTTGCGCAAGGGCGAGCATGAAGAAGCCGAGGAGTATCTGGATCGAGGTGTGGCGGTCGCGGAAAAGGAAGTCAGCAGCATGGTCGGTGACCTGACCCAGCGTATTGTTGACGCAGTGTCGGCTATTGCCCCCAATTTGGCGGTTAAATATCTGAATCGGGTCATTGACACCAAGCGCGTCCTTGGGCGGGACGACCTTGTTCATTTTAATCGGCTCGGCATCATTTTGCGGGGTGAAGGGCGGTGGGCCGAGGCTGTGGAGGTCTATGGCAAGGCTGTGGCTATCGCCCCGGAAGATCCGGTGATTCATTACAATATGGGGTTGGCCCATTGGGAAGGCAGCCAGCGCATGGTCGCTCTGGAATGTTTCGAGCGAGCCTTGAATATTGATCCGTATTTTTACGCAGGCAGCGTTGGTGCGGCCCTGAATATAGGTTCACTCCATTTGGATTTGCGGCGGTATCGTGATTCGGTGCCTTTTTTCGCGCATGTTCTGGATCTTGATCCAGAGAATTCTTTGGCACAGGTCAAGCTTGCCGAAGCGCGGAAAAAGGCTAAAACAGAGCCTGCCCGGGCCTTTGACCAAGCTTTGTCCGAACCCAAGGAAAAGACGAAGAAGAAGCGTAAGCCCTTTACCAATCTGGAGCTGTAATCGCTTCGGACCGTTGTCCTGTTTGGATAAGAGTGTCATCGTGAGATCAGGAATATGCCGCCAAGGACACACCCGCAGCCCGAGAGCTGTTGCCAGCCAAGTGGCTCATTCAGGATCAGTGCGGACAGGGCCAGGGCAGACACTGGCATGATGGCCGTGAATATTCCTGCCGTGGAGGCTGGAACCTTGGTGATACCCGCGAACCAGAATAGGTAAGCCAGGACCGTGACGAATGCTCCGTAATAGATCACTGTCAGCCAGCCGGTCAGAGTGATGGCCGTAAAGTCCGTGCTCCATGCCTCAATCATGCCCATTGGCAGGAACCAGGCCAGTCCGAACAGGGAGATGAGCGTGGATACCGCCAGAGGGGAAAGAGGTTCAGGCACGGTTTTGCGGATAAGCAGAAAAAGAGATTCAAAAAAAACAGCTCCGAGTATGAGCAGATTCCCGAAGACCGGGTTGTCTCCTGACACACTTCCACTCTCCTGCATCATGTTGATGACCAGCACGCCGAGTACGGACAGGCCGATGCCAAGGGCCGCCCGTCTGGTGGGGCGATCCCGTAGGAACAACCATGCGATAAGCCCCATGCAGGCTGGTGTCGTGGAGGTGATGATTCCGGCAGATGCCGGGCCGGTCATTGTCAGGCCGTAGAGCAGGAAGACAGTGAACAGAAATGATCCGCAGAGTGATTGCAGGCCGATCATGAGCCACGAACGGCGGGAAATGTGTGGCAATCCCCCTTCGCGGTGTGCAAGGATGGGCAGGAGGATGGTTAGGGCCAGAATAAATCGCAAGGCGGATGCGAGAAAAATCGGTAACTCCGCGACCATGATTTTTCCGGCCACGACGGAGCTGCCCACCAGGATCATGGCGAGACTGAGATTGACGTAAGCTGTAAGACGATGCGGCATGGATGAATCATGCCGGAGTGTATGTCAGTTGTTTTGAAGAATATTGCGGTATTTACCGGGAGTGACGCCCGTTTGCCGTTTGAACAGTCGGGTCAGATGGGGTTGGTCGGAGAACCCACAGTCCATGGCGATGTCGGCTATTCGGGCCTTCCCTGCCAGTCGTTCCTTGGCGCGTTTGATACGCGTCTGGGTCAGATATGTGTGCGGGGTGATGCCGAACCACTTTTCAAAGACCCGTGTCAGGTGGAAAGGTGATAGCCCTGCCAATCGGGCCAGTTCGGTCAGGGATATATCCTCGGCAAATCGGTCTTCGATGATTTCTTTGGCTCTGTTCACGGCACGATGTTCTATGCCTATTTTGGGTCTGGAACCGCGTTCGTCCGCATACCGGCTTACCCACTTGGTCAACAGACTGAGGAGTTGAGTTTCTTTTTTCATGGTCGAAATATCGGGGTTTTCCATGAGCCGGTGTGTCTGTGAAATAGTTGCGGCAAGCTCGTAATCGTCAATGACTCCCATGCGAAAATTGGGCAGTGTGGGGCGTTTTATCAATTCCCCGGCAGCGGTCATGAGAGCTTCAGGTTGCAGGTAGAACATTCGGTATGCCCATCCATCTCCGTCAGCGCCGTGCCCGTCATGCACTTCTCCGGGCACTACGAGATTGACCTGCCCTTTGCTGGCTACCACGCTCTCTCCGAGATAATTGAACCGCATGGCCCCGTGCTCAATGCAACCGATGGCGAATCCTTCATGAAAGTGTTTGGAGAAGGTCTGGGTCACGAACCGTGCGCGCAAAAGCTCTACTCCGCCCAGAAACGGGAGGGTGGATACCTGTGAGGATTCTTTGGCGGTGCGGCTCATATGGGCATCATGCCAAGAGTGGGAAAAATTGCAAATGTGTACACAGTGGCATGTTTGGCGTACCCTGCCTCGGAAGAGAATCCTTTGGAAGGAGTGCCATGAAATTTACGATCAAAGACCTTGATTGGGCAGTAGATACCGATATTATCAAACCGGAAGTACGTGACGCGTTGGTCAATGCGTTCCAACAGAAATATGCGAATAGGGCATCTCTCTCTTTTGCCAATGTCCTGTATTATCTGGGTGGACTTATCGTCATCGGTTCCATGACATTTTACGTCACTACAGCATGGGAGGCCCTTGGCGGGGCCGGCCATCTGGCCGTGGCGCTGCTCTATGCCGGAGCGTTCCTGTTGGCGGGCCGGTGGCTCTGGAAAGGCAAGGGCCAGATTATTCCCGGTGGCATCCTGATCACTGCGGCGGTTTGCATGACACCCATGGCTGTCTTCGGGATTCAGGAAATGACCGGCTGGTGGGTATGGAATGAGCCGGGCAGTTATTCGGATTTTTATCAGTGGATCAAGAGTGGGTGGTTCGCGATGGAGATATGCACCATTGTGGCCGGGCTTGCCGCTCTCCGGTGGTGTCGATTCCCCTTCATCATGCTGCCTGTAGCGTTTAGCCTTTGGTTTATGTCCATGGATCTAACCGCTGTTCTGTATGGACCGGATTTTTCCTGGGAACAACGTAAGCTGGTCTCTCTGTGGTTTGGGCTGACTATGCTTGTTGGCAGTTTTTGGGTGGACCGACGAACTGAGCAAGACTTTGCCTTTTGGGGGTACCTGTTCGGTATGCTTGCTTTTTGGGGTGGATTGACCAGCATGGATAGCGACACGGAACTCGGCAAATTTATTTATTGCTTTATCAATCTCGTATTAATGGGCGTGTCCGTGCTGTTGCAACGCCGTGTGTTCATTGTCTTTGGTGGTCTTGGCGTCAGCATTTACCTTGGACATCTTGCGTATGATGTCTTTGAAAGTGAGTTGCTTTTCGCGTTTGCCCTGAGCGGGGTCGGACTGGCTGTCATTGCTTTGGGAGTGCAGTATCATCGGCACGAAAAGGCCCTTGAGCGGATGGTGGTGGACCTTCTCCCCGATGGCGTGAAACGGACGCTGCCGCAGTTCAGGAAATAGGGTATATGTCGGTATTTCAGCCGGGATTGGTCGCCTTTCTCCTCTTGGATTGCGGAACCAAACGTGCTAGTGCCTGCCCCACAAGCTTTGTTTAAGGAGAATATATACTCATGAGAGCGAAAATACATTTGGAAGCGGCACTGAGAAAAGTGTTGGACGGGTTTGGTTGGGAATGGCCGGAGAAAACGGTCATTGAGCCGCCCAAGGACAAGAAGTTCGGCGATATGTCGGTCAACGTGGCCATGATGCTTGCCAAGCAGGCCAAAAAGGCTCCGCGTGCCGTGGCTGAAGACATTCAGGCAGCCTTTGAGGGTGATGCCCTGATCGAGAAGGTCGAGATCGCTGGCCCCGGTTTTCTGAATTTCACATTTGCACCGAGTTTTTGGCAGGACACCGTGGGTGTCATCACCGAGGTTGGTGAAGCGTACGGCACGTCCACCATGGGCAACGGCACCAAGGTGCAGGTGGAGTATGTCTCTGCCAATCCCACTGGTCCGTTGCATATTGGCCACGGTCGTGGTGCAGCTCTGGGCGATTCCCTGACCCGTATTCTGGAAAAAGCCGGTTACGAGGTTGAAGCCGAATATTACATCAACGACGCAGGCCGTCAGATGCTTATTCTGGGTGGTTCCATCCTGTACCGCGCTCGTCAGATCGCCGGACAGGATGTCACTGAGCCGGAAGATTTTTATAAGGGTGATTACATCGCCGATATCGCCCGCGACGTCATGGCGAAGTATCCCGATCTGATGGAGATGGACGAAGCCGAAGCCACCGAGCTGTGCAAGGTCTTTGGTAAAGACGTGATTCTCGAAGGTATCAAGGTCGACCTGGCTGCCTTTGGTGTGCGTCACGATGTTTGGTTCTCGGAAAAGTCTTTGGTCACGGACGGCAAGGTTGATGAAACCTTTGCGGACATGACCGCATCCGGCATGGGATATGAAGCGGACGGCGCGTTCTGGTTCAAGTCTACTGAGCTGGGCGACGACAAGGACCGTGTCCTGCGCAAGTCCAATGGCGACACCACCTATTTCGCATCCGACATCGCCTACCACGATAATAAGTTCAAGCGTGGCTTCGATCTCGTTGTCGACATCTGGGGTGCAGACCATCACGGGTACATCCCGCGCATGATGGCGGCTTGTGAAGCCCTTGGAAAGAAGGGCGGCCTGCATGTCATTCTGGTCAATCTGGTCAACCTGCTTCGGGATGGTCAGCCCATCGCCATGTCCACCCGAGCCGGTCAGTTCGAGACCCTCAAGGACGTTGTGGACGAGGTCGGTTCCGATGCCGCCCGTTTTATGTTCCTGTCCCGCAAGTCTGATTCCAAGCTCGATTTTGATCTGGAGCTGGTGAAGCAGAAGTCCATGGATAACCCTGTGTACTATGTGCAGTACGCCCACGCCCGTATATGCTCGTTGAATAAGAAGGCCGCAGAGGCCGGCATGAATGCCGCCGCTGTTGGGCCGGATTCTCTGGCTCTGCTCAATACCAAGTATGACATGGAAATTCTTCAACATCTCGACCTCTACCCGGACTTTGTTGAAGTGGCCGCACGCACCCAAAGTCCGAATATGATCTCCATGTATTTGCAGGAGCTTGCATCAAAGCTCCACAGATACTATACCAATTGTCATGTACTTTCTGCCGAGGCCGATGTTGCTTCGGCCAGGCTCATGTTGCTGAATTGTGTGGCCGTTGTGGTCAAAAACGGATTGGGCCTGCTCGGAGTGAACGCACCGGAATCGATGTAGGATCATGGCGGAAAAAAAAGAACCGAAATACAAGATCAAAGTCCCCAAGCTCAATGCGAGCAAGAAGACCTATGATTTCTCCCTGTCTCTGCCGGGCATGATCAGCGCGGTTGGGGCGGGTGTACTCGCACTGACTTTCTTTTTTATCATGGGAATTCTCATTGGCCGGGGGTATCGCCCTGAGGCTGATGTGCCGCCCCTTGAGCAGATCATGCCTTCCAGTGAGCATGGTCAGGCAGAGGAGCAGGCCAAGCCCAAGGTTCTCAAGGTTGAGGAGTTGGAATATGCGGACCGTTTGTCTGCACCGACTCAGCAAGTTATGGATCAACCCGCAGCTACGCCTAAACCGGTCAAGCCTGCGGTGAAGAAGCCAGAAGTAAAAGCAGAGGAACCCCCTGTCAAGCCTGAGGTTTTTGACCCCACGGCAGTCAAACCGGGTGATCCTGTCTTTGATTACATCTATCAGGTGGCCTCGTTTAAAAAAGCCGATATGGCCGATGCCTTGCGTGACAAGCTGGTCGCTTCAGGTCTGCGTGCTCAGGTGGCCTCCGGTGAAGCCAAAGGGTCGACCTGGCATCGCGTCCAAGTATTTTATCACGGCACACCGGCATCCACAGATGAGATGAAGGTCGTGCTTGCTAAGCATGGCATCAAGAAGCCGCTTTTGAAAAAGAAGACTCCGGTACAATAATGCGAATGAAAAGGCGGGCCAGATGGCCCGCCTTTTTTTGTACTCATTGTGATCTGGAAAGAAGTGGTTGGAATATGAGTTCCGGTTGTTAAAAAAAGCCCCTGCCGAGGCAGGGGCTTGATGATTTTGAAAACCTTGATCAGTTATGCTTCTTTGGGGGCGTGGGCGCGGCCTGTGAAAATGCGCTTGGCGAGATAAATGAACGGCGTGTCCAGCCCGGCGACCACGATCTTGATGACGTAGGTGGAAAACAGGATTTCCAGAAAGACTTCCGTGGGGAACAGGCCCCAGAAGGCAACGAAACAGAAAATGGCCGAGTCGAGCAATTGACTGACCATGGTGGAGGCGTTGTTGCGCAGCCACAGGTATTTTTCGCCGGTACGTTGTTTGATGGCGTGGAAAGCCCAGACGTCATGGAGTTGAGATATAAGGTAGGCCATCATGCTTGCCAGTGCGATGCGCGGCATGAAACCGAACAGGGCTGACAAATGCGGCTGGGCAAAGTCGTCGGCTGCAGGCTGGAAATAGAGTGCGATCTGCATATAACCCACCATCATGACCAGTGCCACGAATCCGAGAAGAACGCCTTTGCGTGCTTCTTTCTTGCCATAGAATTCACTGAGCAAGTCTGTGGACAGGAAGACACTGGCGTACAGCACATTTCCCAAAGTCGTGGTCAAACCAAAAAGCTCAACAGTTTTGAGTACCTGAATGTTGCATAGCAACAGGTTGAAGACCATGAGGCCAAACAGGCCGACGCGACCAAAGAACCGGTAGACCACCAGGACCATACACAGGTCCACCAATGCAAAAAGTATCCATAACGTTTCGTTCATGCGCGTGGGTGTGCCCGTTATCAAGGATCAGGTCAAGTCTTAACCTGTCTGGTGTTGGCCTAGAAGTCCCACTTGAGCCGTAGCCATGCGCCGTGTTCAACAGTCGTTTCGCCATATTCTCCACCATATCCGAGCTGGAAGGACCAGTCCTCTTTGACGAAGGAAGCGAATGCTTCAAGATTCGCTGCTGTAAGGTCGCTTTTGGAATTGACGCTCACGGGCTGCGCGCCCGGTACGGATTGGGATGTTGAAACTGAGCCATCTGTGAGGGTTTGTCGAATGCCTGCATATACAGACGGGACGATGGTGAATTCTCCGGCTTTCATGGAGCGCATCCACCGCAGACCTCCATTAGCCTGGAGTTCGTGGTCATCCAGTTTGGAATAGGTGGTGTCCCATGTGCCGTCGGCCTTGGAAGAATATTCATCGCGGTGAATCCATAAGTGTGTCAAACCCGCGGTAGGCATGAGAATGTCGTCTCCGAAGATGAAGCGATAGCCCCCCAGAGCGCGGTTTACTGCACCGAAGCTGGTGTAGTCGGCCTTTTCATCGACATCGAGTGCGGCTCCGGTCTTTCCGTCGTATTCATGCAAGGTGAAATATGGCGTTACACTGCCACCCAACACCCAGTTGTTGATGACTGTGCCGCCGTGAACGCCCAGCGTGAACATGGTTTGTCCTTCGCTGTTGTTTGTGTACCCCGAGCCGGTGAAGTCGATAGCCGCATGTCCGACACCACCGTGGACACCAAGCACTGAACCATTATTTTGATATTCGAAGCCAAGAGTCACTCCACCTGTTTTCGCTTCATACCCCATGGGGGAGCGTGTGCTTTTGGACCACGAGCCATAAGGCATGGCAAAAATATCAGTTGTCGGCTCGTCGCCTTCTAACAGAGCACCGCTGCCGACGTCCGTCATTGTGCTTCGAGCATCGGCCAGCATCACAGGGTCATCAACTTCTGCAAATAGGGTTTGTCCCAAGGACTGCATCATGGCGTTAGTGGCCATACGGTTGTGCACCACGTTGACGGAGTTCATGATCGAAAGCTCCGCCACGTCAGCAGAGACATTGGCCGGAGACGCCGGAGGTGCATATTTTAGCATGACGGTATCGTCGTTGTGCGTTGCACCAGGAGTATAGATTGCTGTGGCGTTGGGGTTTACGGCCTCGATCGAGGAAAAGCTCCCGTGGGTCTTGTTTTGTTGGTCGTCGAAAATTTTATAGGCGGTATCCCACTGCGTTTCGCCGTCTACATCTGTGAGCAATAGCTTGGCATTGTTGAGATCAAGTTCTGGCGAGCCCCAGGCCATGACCTTGATGGAGGCGTGGTTGGGGTCGCCATCCAAAACCATGTTGTAAGCGTTGATAAGCGTGACGCTGCCGTTCTGAACATAGATTTCGTATGATTGCCCAGTGGTGTGGATTTCACCGATGTTGGTGACCTTGATGCCATTCCCTGCCAAGTACATACCCGCTGAATCTACATCGTCCATGGTCACATACATTTTACCTGTATTGATAACAGTTGCGTTTGTTGCGTTTGTGTCCGTTGCTATCAGGCTTGCACCCTGTCTTGGGCTGCCGGGGTCAATATGCTCTCTGAGAATTATGGTGTTGTTGTTGATGGCTGTCGTATTTGCAGCGGCAAGGGTAAATGCGGTGTCTAGGCAGCCCCAGTGGTACGTGATGTCCATGGTGCCGTTGTTGATGAGGGTCGCCCCTTCAGCGGACGTGACTACACCGTTGGATTGAGCATAGGCGTCGATGATCATGGTGCCGTTGTTCGTGAACTTGGCGGGGATGGCGCTGGGTGCGAAATATGCAAATCGAAAACCCCGGAAGTTGGGATTTGTCGTAGTACTGTAGGTGGCATTCAAGGTGCCTTCGAAAACCATGTCGGTCGCATAGGTTTCCAGAGAGTACAGTGTGTTGTAGTAAAATTGCCCATCGTTGTTTGAGAATTCGGCGTCGTCGCCATCACCAAATGTAAGATTGCCGGTTACAATTTCGGTTGAATCTGTTGTGAAACGGTATTTGTATCTGGCGTGCGATGGCGAGACTGTGGACAGGAAAAAAAGAACAGCCAAGGCCGGGATGAGGCTGACAATGAAACAGGAACGTGTGGATGCGGATAAGTGTGTGAGCATGGAGTATCCGTACATGTGTAGAACTATGATTATGATTTCGATAACAACATATGAACACTTGTTTAAATAAAGAAATGAATAAAAGTAAAGAGTGTTTTTTGTTTAAAACAAGCCGGTTGTGTGGGGAACATGTGAGCGGGCATACAAAAAGCCGGGAAAAAGACTCTCAAAGAGCGTCTTTTTCCCGGCCGTGTATAAACAGTGGTCGATATGGCTGGTGCGGAATCATCCTCTTGTGATCAATCCGTAATTTTTTTTACCCTTGCGAATGACCAGGAGTTCGCCGGCGATGAAGTCGGAATCCGTAATGACATGATCCTCTTCAACGCGTTCGCCATTGATATAGACGCCGCCACCTTTGAGGTCCTTGCGAGCCTGGCCCTTGGATTTGACCAATCCGAGGTCCACGAACATCTGCGGCAGGTCGGGAACATCACCGGGTGCGTAGCGGAAGGTCGGGGCAGACTCCAACGCTGATCTGAGCGTGACCGGATCAATGGCCTTGAGATCTCCCTTGCCGAACAGAGCTTCGGTGGCTGCCAGAACGCGGTCCAGTTCCATTTGGCCGTGGATCATGCGGGTGACTTCTCCGGCCAGCTTTTTTTGGGCGGCACGCTGATGCGGTGCTTCCTCAAGCTGTTTCTCCATTTCCGCGATTTCGTTTTGGTCGAGGAAGGTGAAGATTTTGAGGAACTTGATGACATCAGCGTCGTCGGTGTTCACGAAATACTGATAGAAGGCATAGGGCGATGTGAGCTCTGCGTTCATGTAGACCGCATTGCCTTCAGATTTGCCGAATTTTTTGCCAGACGCCGTGGTGATCAGGGGGAAGGTCATGGCAAAGACTTCAGCCTGTTCGCCTTCATGGGCGGAACGGCGCCGAGTGAATTCGCAGCCTGCGGTAATGTTGCCCCACTGGTCTCCGCCACCGATTTGCATCTTGCAGTTGCGGGTCTTGTAGAGATGATAAAAATCGTAGCTCTGGAGGATCATGTAGGAAAATTCGGTGTAGGAAATACCGGTTTCCTCGCGGCCAATGCGGCCTTTGACCGACTCTTTTTGCAACATCCAGTTCACGGTGAAGTGTTTGCCCACGTCACGCAACAACTCGATGGCAGTCATGTCCTTGGTCCAGTCGTAGTTGTTGACGATGTCCGGGCGATCACCGGTGTTGCGTTCCACAAAACGGCGGACCTGGCCTTTGATTTTTTCAAGGCGTTCTTCCATGAGGCCAGTATCGGACAGTTCGCGTTCCTTGTCCTTGCCGGACGGGTCGCCGATGCGGCCTGTGGCCCCACCCATGAGATAGAGAGGGTTGTGGCCTGCGCGTTTCATGCGCACGAGGCAGAGCAGAGGTACAAGGTTGCCGATATGCAGGGATTCCGCGGTGGGGTCGAAACCGCAATACATGGTGGCTCCGGGGGTGGCGAGATATTCCCGCACCTTGTCTTCGTCGGAAACCTGATGGATGAGCCCTCGCCACTTTAATTCGTCGAAAATATTCACTTCTTACCCCATTATTGCCGAATTAAAGTGGCGA
>Ga0209475_10004935_pt1 | contig 11197 bp, 8 predicted proteins | sample tdDd471_FD_187128 | JGI IMG/M metagenome (GOLD analysis project Ga0209475, IMG submission 187128) | Marine sediment microbial communities from the Atlantic coast under amendment with organic carbon and nitrate - tdDd47.1 (SPAdes)... | ecosystem: Environmental > Aquatic > Marine > Coastal >...
TTATAAAAGGTTCAATAGTCGATAAGTCTGGTAATGTATATCATAGTAAAACAACACGAAATTTCAATCCTATTATGGCACTAGCAGCAGATGTTGTTATAGTAGAAGCTGGAAAAATAGTTGAAGCGGGTGAGTTAGACCCTCATTTGGTAATGACACCAGCTACTTTAGTTGATTATATAGTGGAAGGGAGAGAGTAGATGAGTGATATTAACCCTAAGGTAATGATTGCTAAAAGAGTAGCTAAGGAACTAAAAGATGGCTACATGGTTAACCTTGGTATAGGTCTCCCAACAATGGTAGCCGATTATTTAGATTCTGATGTTATATTCCAATCAGAAAACGGAATGCTTGGATTAGGACCTAAGCCAGATGATGGAAATGTTGATACAGACATAACAAATGCTGGAGGTCAACCTGTGACAATAGTTCCAGGGGGAATGTATTTTGATTCATCATATTCTTTTTCACTAATAAGAGGCGGACATGTAGATGCTACAGTGCTAGGAGCGTTGCAAGTTGATGAAAAAGGGAATTTAGCTAATTGGATGATACCAGGCAAAATGGTTCCAGGCATGGGTGGAGCAATGGATTTGGTAACTGGGGCAAAAAAAGTTATTATTGCTATGCTTCATACTGCAAAGGGTAGACCTAAAATACTAAAAGAATGCACATTGCCATTAACAGCATTGAACGTAGTTGATATGATAGTAACAGAATTGTGTGTTTTTGAGTTTATAGATGGGAAATTAACTCTAACAGAACTTAGTGATGGAGTTAGTGTTGATGATGTTAAACAAGTAACAGAGGCTAAATTTGATATAAAGATCTAGGAGAAATATTATGAAAGAAGTTGTAATAGTATCTGCAGCAAGAACGGCAATAGGTTCGTTTGGGGGCACTTTAAAGGATGTTTCTGCAGTAAAATTAGGTGAAATAGCTGCAACAGAAGCGATAAAAAGAGCAAACATAAGTCCAGATCAGATAGATGAAGTTATAATAGGGAATGTTTTAGGTGCAGGTCTTGGACAAAACATAGCTAGACAGATTGCTGTTAATATTGGTTCAGGATATGAAACTCCAGCAATGACTATAAATAAGGTTTGTGGTTCAGGTTTAAGGGCTGTTAGCTTAGCAGCTCAAATAATTGCTTCAGGAGATGCAGATATAATCCTTGCTGGTGGTACTGAAAACATGTCACAAGCTCCATACTTGATGAAAAAAGCAAGATGGGGAACAAAAATGGGCAATGCTGAAATAACTGACTATATGATAAATGACGGTTTATGGGATGTATTTAATGATTATCATATGGGAATAACAGCAGAAAATATAGCAGAAAAGTGGGAAATATCAAGAGAAGAACAAGATATATTTGCTGTAAATAGCCAAAACAAAGCGGAGAGTGCTTGTGAGAATGGTAGATTTAAAGATGAAATAGCACCTGTTACAATCCCTCAAAGAAAGGGAGATCCAATAGTTTTTGACAAAGATGAATATATAAGATATGGAGCAACAGTTGAAAAAGTTATAAAATTACGTCCAGCATTCAAAAGAGATGGTGGAAGCGTTACCGCTGCTAATTCATCAGGAATAAACGATGGTGCTGCAATGATTGTTGTAATGAGTGCTGAAAAGGCAAAAGAGCTTTTTATTGAGCCAATGGCAGTTATTAAGTCATATGCTTCAGCAGGGGTTGACCCTAAAATAATGGGTATTGGCTCTGTAAACGCAACAAAGAAAGCTTTAAGCAAAGCAGAATGGGACATAGATGAAATTGAGCTTGCAGAACTTAATGAAGCATTTGCTGCACAGTCGCTAGCTGTTGTGAATGAACTTAAAATTGATCCTGATATCGTAAATGTAAATGGTGGTGCAATTGCACTAGGACATCCAATAGGATGCTCGGGTGCTAGAATATTAGTAACACTTCTTCATGAAATGAAAAAGAGAGATGTAAAAAAAGGATTAGCCAGTTTATGTATTGGCGGTGGAATGGGTACATCTATACTAGTAGAGCGATAAAATAAACAATTAAACTTAGCATAAAGCACATCTTAAATGGATGTGCTCTATTAAATGTGTTTATTTATTATATCATACTAGTAGTTTTATATGCTAATGTAAAGTAGAAAGAATAATTTAAATAATAAAAAATAATAATAAAACAATAATTCTACTTGCATATTTCGGATATTATGGTATGCTCACATTTGCAATATAAACTAGGAGAAATAAATGATAACAGTAAATGAAGTACAATTAAGGTTTGCAGAAAAGATTCTTTTTGATAACGTTAACCTAAAATTTACACCAGGTAATTGCTATGGTGTAATAGGAGCAAACGGCTCAGGTAAGTCAACGTTTTTAAAATTACTATCATCAGATATAGATACAACTAAAGGCACAATATCAATAACACCAGGTGAAAGACTAGCAGTTTTAAAACAAAATCATTTCGAGTTTGATGAATATACTGCACTAGAAACTGTTATGAAAGGTCATGATAAATTGTATTCAATTATGCAGGAAAAGGATGCTATTTATCTAAAGGAAGATTTTACTGAAGAGGATGGTAATAAAGCGGCTGATTTAGAGGCGGAATTTGCAGAATTAGATGGGTGGAATGCAGAAACAAATGCTGAAAAATTATTAATGGACTTAGGAGTAAATAAAGAATATGTTCATATGCAAATGGTGGATATACCAGCAGATAATAAGGTTAAGATATTGTTAGCACAAGCTCTTTATTATTCACCGGATATTTTACTTTTGGATGAACCTACAAACCATCTTGATTTTCATGCTATTAATTGGCTTGAGAACTTTTTGCTTGATTATGAAAACACAGTAATTGTTGTATCCCACGATCGTCACTTTTTGAATAAGGTTTGTACACATATGGTTGATATCGATTTTGGGAAAATTAAAATGTTCGTAGGTAACTATGATTTCTGGGCGCAATCCAGTGAGTTAGCATTAAAATTGATGAAGGACCAAAACAAGAAAAAGGAAGAAAAGATAAAAGAGTTACAAGGATTTATAGCTAGGTTTAGCTCTAATGCATCAAAAGCAAAGCAGGCTACTTCCAGAAAGAAACTTCTTGAAAAAATACAGCTTGATGATATTAAACCATCATCTAGGAAATATCCATTTGTAGGCTTTACATTAAATAGAGAATTAGGTAAAGACATTTTATCAGTTGATAGCATATCAAAAACAATCAACGGGGAAAAGGTGCTTAATAATGTATCTTTTACAATGGCTAGAGGGGACAAAATTGCATTTATGGCAAAAGATCCTCTTGCAGTAGAAACACTTTTTAAAATACTCAATGGAGATATAGAGCCTGATGAAGGTTCGTATAAATGGGGATTGAGCATAGAAAAAGCAATGCTGCCAAAAGATAATAGTGAATTTTTCGATGACAAAGAAGACTCATTGCTCGATTGGCTAAGACTATATTCACCTGAAGAACAGTCAGAGATATTTATTAGAGGATTCTTAGGTAAAATGCTTTTTTCAAACGATGAAGTGTTCAAAAAAGTTAATGTATTATCTGGTGGAGAAAAAATGCGTTGTATGTTTGCAAGGCTTATGCTGACTGGTGCTAATTTTCTAATAGTAAATGAGCCTACTAACCATTTGGATTTGGAATCAATACAAGCTGTTAACAATGGATTTGTGGCTTTTAAAGGCAGTATGATATTTAATTCTCATGATCATAAATTCATACAAACTATCTCAAATAAAGTAGCAGAGATTACTGATGATGGAGTAATTATGCGCGAGATGTCATTTGATGATTATCTAGAAATGAAGGAACTACAAGATTATGGCAACAAAGAGTAGTAAAGAATTGTAAGCAAAAGGATAAGTAATGATAAAAGTAGAAAATTTCAGCTTCTCATACGCAGACAAGGAATTATATAATGATATTTCGTTTGAAATAGAGGAAAATAATCATTATGGGCTTATTGGCACAAATGGAAGTGGAAAAAGCACTTTAATAAGTATAATCTTAGATCCAGAAGACTATATGTTTGATGGGAAAATAAGTATACAATCAGATATAAGAATAGGATACATTAGCCAGTTTATAGACATTAGTTTAGATGAGCATATGACGGTTTTTGAGTATATCGGACAATTACAGATTGCATACAGAGAAAAGCTAATAAAAATGGAACATAACATGGCAACATGTGATAACTTGGATGAATTGCTAGAGGAATATCAAAAGCAATTAGATGAATATGAGCTAATAGGTGGTGATGAGTTTTATTCAACAATAGATAAGAAATTGAATATTGCTAGTTTGTTTTATTTAAAGGATAAAAAATTATCATATTTAAGCGGTGGGGAATTTAAACTAATTCAATTATTAAAGGAAATGATATTACAGCCAGATGTAATCATTATGGATGAGCCAGATGCTTTTTTGGATTTCAGTAATATGGAATCTCTTAGAAATATAATAAATGCATACAAAAAAACATTGGTGGTTATAACCCATAACAGATATATACTTAACCATTGTTTTAACAATATATTATCATTAGAAGATGGTAAAATGGATCAATTTGACGGCAATTACATACAATATAGTTTTGAAATGCTAGGTCGTAAAATAGAAGACATGGAGTTATCTATTGCTGATGAATTAGAGATTGAACGTAATGAAGGGCTTGTTGAGAGATTGCGTGAACTAGCAACTCTCAGTGATGACTATAAAAAGGGTAATGCGTTAAAAAGCAGAGTTAAGTTATTGGAGCGACTTAAGAAAGCTAAACATCAATCACCATATGTAGATACAAAGATGATTGATATGCAGATATATAGTCAAAATAGATTCTCAAATGAAAGTATAGTTAAAGTAGACAATTACAGTAAGTCATATGAATCCATATTGTTAGAAGATGTAAGCTTTGAAATAAAAGCAAAGGAAAAAGTAGCGCTTATTGGTGCAAACGGAATAGGCAAGACTTCTTTGCTAAGAGATATTAATCAAAACAAAAATAAATCAATAATAGTTAATGAGTTGGCTATAATAGCATATTTATCACAGACCCAAGGTGAAACACTAAATGAAAATAATACAGTATTAAATGAATTTTTGGATATTGGATTTACATCAAAGGATGTTATCACTAGGTATCTATGTAAGTTTCATTTTGATGAATGGATTATAGAAAAGAAAATATCATCATTATCTGGTGGTGAGAAGAACCTTATTCAACTTGCTAAGGTTAACTACACTAACCCTGATTTATTGCTATTGGATGAACCTACTAGTCACCTAGATTTATATTCGCAATTATCATTAGAAAAAGCTTTAAAATCATACGATGGCAGTGTTATTATGGTATCGCATGATTATTATATGATTATAAATACAATGGATTATGTGCTTATGATAGTGGATAAAAAAATAAAAAAACTACACATAGACACATTTAAAAGTATGATATATACAAAGCATTATGATAAAAGATACATAAAACTTGAGGAAACTAAAAAAGTTCTTGAAACTAAAATAGCATTTGCTCTTGAACAAGAAAATTTTGAAGAAGCAAAGTTAGTCTATGAAAGGCTGGCGTTGCACTTAAAAAATTATTAAAATAATATTTTTGATAAGTAATAATGGGAAAGCTTATAAGAGATTACTATTTATGATATGGCTCATTCTTAATAATCTTAAATCCTCTATAGATTTGCTCTAGTAATATCACTTTCATAAGTTGGTGCGGAAATGTCATTTTTGAAAAGCTAATTTGAGAATTAGACCTCTCAATCACATCTTTACTTAAGCCTAGACTGCCTCCAATAACAAATAATATATCACTGTTACCATATATAGGCAGTTTATTAAGTTCTGACGAAAACTCTTCGGATGTACGTTGCTTTCCATTTAGGTCAAGTACAAATACATATTGTCTATCTTTAATCTTTGAAAGTATTCTATCACCTTCAATAGATTTAATAAGAAGTTGGTCATTAGAGCTAAGGCTATCTGGTGCTTTTTCGTCTGAAACTTCTATATAATTCAGAGAGCAATAGTTAGATAAGCGTTTACTGTATTCATTTATTGCATCTTTTAAATATTTTTCTTTAATTTTGCCAACGCTAACTATTGTTATTTTCATGTAGTATCTCCTATGTTGTTTTGGTGTTCAGTATATCATATTTCGATTTTGTGTAAAGCATAAAGCAGCTACTATTGTAAATAATATGAATAAAAGCATTTGCAATCAATATTAGCTAGTGAAACATTTTAAATATCTGTAAATTGCTTATAAAACCCATACTACATTGAAAAGAATGCTAGAAAAGAAATCAAACTTTCTACTGTTAATACATTATTCTATTTATAAAGATAAGTATTTTCGTATAGGTTTAAGTTGCAATAGAAAGAATTGTAACAATGTGTATCATGGCATTGTATATTTAGTATTAAGCAGAAAAAGAGCTGTTTTCATATTAAGTGAAAACAGCTCTTTTTATGGCGGAGAGCAAGGGATTTGAACCCTCGATACGGTTACCCGTATACCGCCTTAGCAGGGCGGCTCCTTCAGCCACTCGGACAACTCTCCATAGGTAAATCAAGCTGTATCATTATAACAGCCTGATAGTAAAATGTCAATAATTATGTAATAAATTTATTAAGTAAAAATAATTTTAATTTTACCTATGTTTAATGATAAAGAAATAGGTTATTTACTAATTTTTCAAGGACTGTATAGGAGCTGGTATTCTGCCACCTCTATGTATAAATTTACATGCATCACCTATATTACATGGCATAATAGGTGCTGTCCCTAAAAGACCACCAAATTCTACGCTTTCTCCAACACTCTTACCTACAACAGGAATAATTCTAACTGCGGTTGTTTTGCTATTTATCATTCCAATAGCGGCTTCATCTGCAATTATTGCAGAAATAGTATCAGCTGTAGTACTACCAGGCACAGCTATCATATCTAACCCCACAGAGCACACACAAGTCATTGCTTCTAATTTATCTATTGATAATGAGCCGTTATTAACAGCTTCTATCATACCTTCATCTTCACTAACTGGTATAAATGCACCACTTAACCCACCAACGTGAGATGATGCCATAACTCCACCTTTTTTCACAGCATCATTCAGTAGTGCCAGTGCTGCTGTAGTACCGTGACCACCACAATTTGACAACCCCATCTCTTCTAATATTCTGGCAACACTATCACCAATTGCAGGGGTAGGGGCAAGGGATAAATCTACTATACCAAAGGATGCATTCAGCCTTTTAGATGCCTCCTGTGCAACTAATTGACCTACTCTAGTTATTTTAAATGCAGTTTTCTTTATTGTTTCTGCTACTTCATCAAATGATGCATTGTCTCCTAATCTTTTTACAGCTGCATGGACTACGCCTGGACCTGATACACCTACATTTATTACACATTCACCTTCACCCACTCCATGAAAAGCACCTGCCATAAAAGGGTTATCCTGAACAGCATTTGCAAAGACAACAAGTTTGGCACATCCAATACTATTTTTTTCTGCTGTTAGTTGTGCTGTGTCTTTTATTATTTTTCCCATAATGCTTACTGCATCCATATTAATGCCTGCTTTTGTACTGCCAATGTTGACACTTGAGCATACTACACTTGTATGGCTTAGTGCTTCTGGAATGCTATTAATTAGTACCTTATCACTTGGAGTCATACCCTTTTCAACTAGTGCAGAAAAACCACCTAAGAAATTAACCCCAACTTCTTTTGCAGCAAAATCCAAAGCTTTAGCATACTCAACATAGCTACTAGCACCGCATGCACCAGCAATTAATGAAATAGGAGTAACAGAAATACGTTTATTAACTATTGGGACACCGAAATCAGCTTCAATATCTTCTCCTGTCTTTACTAAATTTTTTGCACATGAAGTAATCTTTTTTATTATTTTGTTGCAAGATTTTTTAATATCTGTGTCAATACAGTCAAGTAAAGATATTCCCATTGTTATTGTTCTGACATCTAGATTTTCATTTTCAATCATTTGTATTGTGGAAAGAATTTCACCTTGATTTATCATTTTATTCTCTCCTCACTATATTTTATGCATGGCATTAAAGATTGCCTCTTGCTGTATACTGATCTTCATGTTTATTTGCTCACCAGCACTTGCTAAGTATTGTTTAACCTCTTTGAACTCCTTTTTGCACATATTATAGTCAACTAGCATTATCATAGTAAAATACTGTTGCATCACAGTTTGACTAATATCTAGAATGTTTATATCAATATCACTTAATACATTGCCTACGTGAGCTATAATACCTACTTTATCAACACCTATAACTGTAACAATGGCTCTTTTTTCCAATATTTTATCCTCCTTGATGTATCTCTTATACTAGTATGCACATTTTACGGAATAAATCAATACACTAGCGAGATAAATCGTTAATAAAATGCTATTATATTGTTTTTGTGATATTTATCACTTGACAGAATTTAGTGGGGTATATACAATCAAGTTAGATAAAGCTAACTGGTCAAACGTAAATAATTAACTATAAATAAAGACATAATATTAAGAGTGTTTCTGCAAGGAAATAGCAGAACAATTATCCAATTATGTTACAATTAACATAATAATTAAAAAGGAGCATGAAATGTTTAGAATAAGTGATGTAAGAGCAAGAGAAATTTTAGATTCACGAGGGAATCCTACAGTAGAAGTAGATGTTCATCTTGAATGTGGAGTAATGGGTAGAGGTGCAGTACCATCTGGTGCTTCTACAGGCGCATTTGAAGCAGTAGAGTTAAGAGATGGCGATAAAAATAGATATCTAGGCAAAGGGGTTCAAAAGGCTGTAGAAAATGTAAACATAGAGATTAAAAATAGAATTATTGGAATGGATGCAAGAATGCAAACAGCTATTGATAATTTTTTAATAAAAGAAGATGGTACTGAGAACAAGCAAAAATTTGGTGCTAATGCAATACTTGGAGTATCAATAGCAGTTGCTAAGGCTGCAGCAAATGCACTAGACATGCCGTTATATGAATATCTAGGTGGAGCTAATGCAAAATTGCTTCCTGTGCCTATGATGAATATTATAAACGGTGGTAAGCATGCAGATAATAGTATAAATGTTCAGGAATTTATGATTATGCCAGTTGGAGCTAAAACATTCAGTGAATGCATTAGAATGTCAACAGAAGTATTTCATAGTTTGAAAGCTGTATTAAAGAAAAAAAGCTACAGTACTGCTGTAGGCGATGAAGGTGGCTTCGCACCAAACTTAAAAAGTGATGAGGAAGGTTTGGAAGTTATAGTTGAGGCTATAGAGAAGGCAGGATACAAACCATATGATGACTTTAGAATAGCAATAGATGCTGCTGCTACAGAAATGTATAACAAAGATGAAGATAATTATTTCTTTTGGAAGACAGGACAGAAGTATACCAGAGAAGAAATGGTTGATTACTGGGTTCAATTAGCAGATAAGTATCCTATTATCTCTTTAGAAGATGGATTAGATGAAGAGGACTGGGAAGGTTGGAAGCTGTTAACTGAAAAGCTTGGTAATAAAATTCAATTAGTAGGCGATGATTTGTTTGTTACAAATACTAAGAGGTTGAAAAAGGGTATTGATATGGGAGTAGGTAATAGTATTCTGATTAAAGTAAACCAAATAGGTACATTAACAGAAACTATGGATGCATGTCAAATGGCTGAACGTGCAGGATACACAGCCGTTATTTCTCATAGATCTGGTGAAACTGAGGATGTTACAATATCTGATTTAGTAGTAGCTAGAAATTCAGGGCAAATTAAAACGGGTGCTCCTTCAAGAACTGACAGAGTAGCAAAATATAATCAGCTATTAAGAATTGAAGAATTGCTGGGTGAAGAAGCACAATTTAATGGACTTGAAGTTTTCTATAACTTAGACAATAAATAGGTAATTATAAACCTAATATTATAATCCCAATTAAGGTTAATGGTCATAATACATAAATATTCATTTATTGTTTGTGTTATATTGTAAGAAAATAATAAACTATTATGATTATTATATACATTTTATAAAAAACCGTTATAATAAGTAATGATTTACTGATATATATATAGACAAATGAAAGGAAGTAAAATGAAAGCAGAACACAAAGGCTTCATTGAAGGGAAATGGATACATAAGGTAGATGTTAGAGACTTTATTCAAAGGAACTATAAGCCTTATGAAGGAGACGATATCTTCTTAACAGGAGCAACAGATAGAACAAAAAATCTTTGGAAAGAAGTATCAGATCTTTTTAAAATAGAAAATGAAAAAGGAATCTTAGATGCAGAAACAAAGCTTCCAAGTAGTATTACAACATATGGTGAAGGCTACATTAATAAAGATTTAGAAATAATTGTTGGTGTACAGACAGACAAACCATTAAAAAGAGCTATAATGCCAAACGGTGGTATTCGTGTAGTTAGAAATGCATTAAATGCATATGGCTATGAGTTAGATAAAACTACTGATGAAATATTCACTAAGTACAGAAAGACTCACAATGATGGTGTCTTTGATGCATATACAGATGATATGAGGAAAGCGCGCCACACTGGAGTTATCACAGGACTTCCAGATGCATATGGTAGAGGAAGAATTATAGGTGATTACAGACGTGTTGCACTTTATGGTATGGATTTTCTTATAGAAGAAAAGTTAAAGTCTAAAAAGTCATTAGAACTATCTTATATGGAAGAAGATATTATTTTAAGACGTGAAGAGTTATCTGACCAAATAAAAGCTTTAAAAGATCTAACTAAGATGGCTGAGTCTTATGGGTTTGACATTACAAAGCCTGCTAAGAACGCACAGGAAGCTATCCAGTGGACATATTTTGGATATCTAGGAGCTATAAAAGAGCAAGATGGTGCAGCAATGTCGCTTGGTAGAGTTTCTACATTCTTTGATGTATATATTGAAAGAGATATAGAGAATGGTCTAATTACCGAAGAACAAGCACAGGAAATGATGGATGATTTCGTTATAAAACTAAGAATGGTAAGATTCTTAAGAACACCATCATATAATGAATTATTCTCTGGAGATCCAACCTGGGTAACTGAAGTTATCGGCGGTATGGGTATAGATGGAAGAACATTAGTTACTAAAAACAGCTTTAGAGTACTAAATACTTTA
>Ga0209475_10004937_pt1 | contig 11194 bp, 10 predicted proteins | sample tdDd471_FD_187128 | JGI IMG/M metagenome (GOLD analysis project Ga0209475, IMG submission 187128) | Marine sediment microbial communities from the Atlantic coast under amendment with organic carbon and nitrate - tdDd47.1 (SPAdes)... | ecosystem: Environmental > Aquatic > Marine > Coastal >...
GCGTCACGCCGCCGTCGGTGCCGATGAGGATCGACAGATCGTTGGCCGAGTCGACCGGGCCGGCCGCGATGGCGCTCGACGGCACCTCCGCCGCGACCACGTGGTAGAGCAGGATCTGGGTCAGGTCCTCGACCGGGACGGCGTCGACGTCCGTGATGCCGGACGCGGCGAACGCGTCGTTGGTCGGCGCGAACACGGTGAACGGTCCAGCGCCCGCGAGCGTGTCGACCAGATCGGCGCGCTGCAGCGCGGCGACGAGCGTCGAGAAGTCGTCGTTGCCGACCGCCACGTCGACGATCGTGTTCGTCGTCGTCTCACCCGCGTCGGTGTCGCCGCCGGCGTCGGTGTCGCCGCCGCCGTCGGTCATCGTCATCGGCCCGGCGTCCGTGCCGCTGTCGTCGTCGTCGCAGCCGACGAGCACCAAGGCGGCCATCAGCCCAATCACTTTGAGTTCTACGCGCATCCTCGAGTCCTCCAGTTGAAGCAAGCCAAGACCTCCGACGTCGTGGCCGTCTTGGTCGTTTATAGGACCGGGAGTTCCGTTCGCAAGCCACAAAAGCGACCACTATGCTCACATGTGGTCGATTAGGGCGGTTTGATTCTTGTGCGCCGAAATCGCCGTGAAGGCGTAAAATGACGCTGCGGGGCGGTACGCTGCGGCACTCGGCCCCGAGCCAGGAGGAGGAAGATGAAGCCCGTGACCGTCAAGCGTTGGACCCCCTTGCTGCTCCTGATCGGGGCGCTCCTGTTGGCCGTCGGCTGCGGCGGGAGGCGGACCGTGGTCGTCCAGGGCGGCGCCAACGCCGAGTTCCTGGTCGTGAACCAGTCCCAGATCCCGATTTGCTACGTGAACTTCTCGCCCACGACCGACCCGATGTGGGGGCCCGATCGGCTCGGTCCGACGGAGATCATCCAGCCGGGCCAGCAGCGCGGCTGGCAGCTGCCCGCGGACACCTACGACTTCCGCCTGCTGGACTGCAACCAGCGGAGCCTGATGGAGCGGCGCGGCGAGCCGATCGGCTCGAGCCAGCGGCGCACGGTCACGTTCCGCGTGCCCGAGTAGGCTCAGCGCTCGTAGCGCACGTCGTCGAGCGTGAGGGCGATGGTGTCGCCCGGGTTGTCGATGGTCAGCGCGTTGAGCATCGGCAGCCCGCCGCAGGCGGCGGCCACGTCGATCGAGATCTCGGCGTAGTCGGGGCCGACGTCGAACATCTGCTGCGCGCAGCGCGCGCCCTCGTGGCTCGGGACGACCACGATCCGACCCGGCGCGCTCGCGCGCGCCTGGAGCACGACGCGCGAGAACGTCTCGGTCGGGAAGGCCTGCCGGTAGTACAGGTGCAGGCCGGAGTACTGCCCGAGCGTCTCGATGCGCAGGCACTGGTCGTCGTCGAAGCAGCCGTCGGTCACCGGCCCGAAGAAGCCCATCTCGGCCTCGCCCCACGGGTCGATCTGCCAGCGGACGTCCTCGATCCCGCCGAACCCGTCGTCGAAGATCTCGCCGGGCGGCACGAACTCGCACGAGCCCCCGGTCGGCGGGTCCAGGTCGTCGAGCTGCACGCCGAGGTCGAACGTCGACCCGCGCGGCGGGTGGGTCGGCACCACGACGGTCGACTCGACCGTCTGGCCTTGCGCGCTGGTGATCGTGAAGGTCACTCCGTCGCCGCCGCGGTCGAGCGGGGTGTCGTCGACCGCCTCCCACGCGCCGCCGCTGCGGCGCAGCGCGACCTCGGGGCTGCCGGCGGCGGTCGAGCGGATCGAGGCGCTGCGGATGGGGACGCGGTGATTGACGAACTGCAGCCGCAGGTAGCTGACGTTCTCGTCGTTGATCAGGACGTGCAGGTTCCCGTCGACCGGGCAGGGGACGCGGCGCGCCTGGCCCTCGTCGAGGAAGCCCGCGTTCAGCGCCGCGGACGCCTCCTCCGAGACGTCGAGGTGGAAGTGCGCGCCCTGACAGAGCGGGTTGCCGTCGTTGGGGCACAGATCGGTGATCATCACCGTGCGGGTGCCCGCGATGGTGTCGACCTCCCAGCACTCGCCGCAGGCCTCGCCCGGCTCGCCCCCGTCGCCGTTGTTGAACGGCTCCGCGATCGCCGCGGTGAGCCCCTCGTCGCGCACGAACGCGGGGAGGATCGGCAGGCTGCGCGGCATCTCGCACCAGCCGTTGTCGTTGGCGGCGTAGCGGGTGAGCCGCACGCTGTTGCAGCCGGGGCCGGGCGGCTCGGGCGTGCCCGCGTCGCCGCCGGGGCGAACCCCGCCGTCGGTGTCGCCGCCTCCGCCGTCGTCGCAGCCGGCGAGGGAGATCAGGGCGATGAAGATCCAGCGCGCGGCTCGGGTCGTCACGCGGGCCACGCTAGCACCGGGCGTGCAGATCGGCCGACCGCCGCGCTGGGAAAGGGGGTCCGGGAGCTCAGCAGCCCGCGTCCGCGTACAGATCGGCCGACCGCGAAGCGTATGATCGAGCGATGCGCGCGACCTTGCTGATCGCACTTCTCCTCGCCGGCTGCGCCGACACGCGCGACGCGGCCGACGCGGGCGCCCGGCCCTCGATGGACGCGGGCACGGTGCCGCCGCCGGGCACCGACGGCGGCGCGCCGCCGCCGGGGACCGATGGCGGCGCGCCGCCTCCGGGGACCGACGCCGGCGACCCGCCGCCGGGGACCGACGCGGGGCCGCCGGCGCCGTCGATCACGTTCTGCGTGCTCGGCTGCGCGGTGGACGCGGACTGCACCACGGCGAGCCCGGCGTTCGACGCGGACAACTACCGCTGCGACGATGGCCGCTGCGAGTACACCGGCTGCGTCGACGACGCGGAGTGCCGGGCCACGTTCTCGAACACCAGCTACGTGTGCCGCGACCCCGGGACCGGCGTGCGCACGTGCCAGCAGTCGTGCGACGCCGCCGCGGACTGCGGCAGCGGGACGCCGGCCTTCGACGCGAACAACTACGCCTGCGAGGGGGGCCTGTGCCGGTACGTCGGCTGTCGCGACGACGCGGAGTGCGAGTCGAGCTTCGGCGCCGGGTACGGCTGCTTCGACCGCGACCCGCCGCCGACCCCGCTGCCGCTGCCCGTCGCCACCGCGAACTGCGTGCGGCGCTGCGCCGGCGCCGCCGACTGCGCGACCGACTCGGGCGCGTTCGGCGCGGACAACTACGCGTGCGACGCCGGCGCGTGCGTCTATCGGGGCTGCAACGACGACGCCGAGTGCCGGACGAGCCTCTCGAGCGCATCCTACGTCTGCCGATGAACGCGTACCGCGACGAGACCGCCGCCCTGCGTCACCGCCTCGAGGTCGCGACGAAGCGCGCCGACGTCGCGGAGACGAAGCTCGCGCGGCTCACCGAGTCGCGCGACAACTTCTGGCAAGGCGACGTCTCGCTGTTCATCGCGCGCTGCCTGCTCGTCGCGACCTCGTTCGCGATCGCGTTCTTCCTGCTGCTGTACTTCGGGGTCGGCGTCGGGCTGCTCGACATCTTCGACGACACGCGCGGGTTCATGGCCTTCCTGTCGATGTTCCTGCTGCCGCCGCTGCTCGCCGGGCCGATCGCCGCCTGGAAGACCGAGCGGCCGTCGCGCGGCGGCTGGGGGCTCGCGCTGTTCACGTACCTGTACCTGTTCGCGCTGCTCCCGCCGCTGGGCCTGGTGGGGCTCGTGGCGCTGCTTCGGCCGCGCGTGCGCGACGCCGTGTTCGGGCCCGAGGGCCCGCGCTACCGCGTCGCCGCCGAGGCGCTCGACGACGCCGACGACGACTCGGAAGCGGAGGCGCTCGAGGACGAGGTCGAGGTCAGTCGAACGGCCGGTGGACGCGCGTGACCACGATCCGCGCGCTGCTCACCCCGGCCGGCAGCTCCTCGACGCGGAACGCGCACGAGATCGAGTTGTTGCTGTAGCTGTAGGTCGTGTCGATGAGCGTCCAGGCCGGCTCGCCGTCGTCGCGCCCGCGGTAGGTGTACATCGAGCTCATGAACGGCTCGCGGCTCGCCCCGTAGCCGTAGTTCTGCCGGCAGCCGATGCGCCCGTCGAGCGAGTACAGAGAGACCGGCAGATCGCCGTCGTTGGAGACGAGCCAGATGCCGTAGTCGGTCCACTCGCTGGTGCCGGGCGCCGGGATGTCGAAGGTCTGGCGCTGGCCGACCTGGACCTGAATCTGGACCAGCGCTTCCTCGCCGGCGGTGTCCTCGGGGTCGCGCGACTGCAGGTAGACGAGGTAGCCGGAGATGCCGCAGAAGACCATGCACAGCAGCATGCAGCCGCCGAGCGTGGCGGCGACCACCTGGAACATCCTCTTGCGCTTGGCGAGCTGCTCGGGCGTCGGCTCGGGCTTGGGCCCGCCGCCGGCGCCCTCCTGGCTCGGCGGCCAGATGAGCGTGGCGATGAGCCCGCCGAGGCCGGCGAACACCGGGTAGATGGTGAACGTCCCGCAGCACGAGAAGCCCATCCCCGCGGTCATCAGCATCGTGTACTCGCGCGCCTCCCGGCCGGACATGTCCGGCAGGACGAGCAGCGAGAACCCGCTGACCAGGCAGAACCCCAGCAGGAAGACGATCGCGCCGCAGACCACGCCCGACAGCGCGCCGATGACCGAGCCCTCGAGCGCCTCGATCGTGCCCGACTTCTTCTGCGCCCAGTAGACGCCGATGCCGCCGCCGATGATGACGAGCGCGAAGAAGAACATGTTGAGCCAGTTGATCACCGGCACCAGACTCAGCACCGCGGCGGCGCCGCCGCCGATCAACGAGGCCTTCAGGTAGTGCTCCCGGTTCGGGAAGCTGCCCCCTCCGCTGTCGCTCATGCGCGACTTATTACACATCGGAGCCGCGTGTGTCGTCCTGCTGGTCTCCGGCTGCGGCGCGCGCTCGGCGCTCGAGGTCGGCGCCGACACGGGCGCGGACGACGCGGGCGTGGACGCGGGCTCGCCGTGCGGGCCGCCGGGGCCCGAGCGCTGCAACGGCGCCGACGACGACTGCGACGGGGCGGTCGACGAGGGGCTCGGGTTCGGCGCGGTGCGGCCGCGCACGGTCGTGCGCAGCGACCAGGGATCGACGGGCGACTGCACGTCGTGCCGCTGGGCCGCGGGGACGCAGCTGTGGGTGCACGGCGACGGGCTGCTCGCGGTGTGGAGGATGGGCTTCGACGGCGTCCGGCCGCAGCCCAACGCGTGGGCGCGGCGCCTCGCCGACGACCTGTCGCCGCGCGGCGAGCCGTTCGTGCTGTTCGACACCAACGTGCCCAACGGCTTTCGGCTCGCGCCGATCGACGACGCGGTCGCCGCGCTCGCGTTCTGCGGGCGCTTCGGCGCCGACGAGATGGGCTCGGCGTTCATCGCGCCCGACGGCGAGGTCCGGGTCGCGCCGGCCCGGCGCCCGCCCGAGGGCTTCGGCTGCGGCGCGCTGCACCCGGACGTCGCGTGGAGCGGCGAGCGCGCGCTCTTCGCGTGGACGAACAACCGCGGCCTCATCGACACCCGCGCGGTCCTGCTCGACGTCACCGACCGCGGCGGGCGCAGCGTCGACGCGCGCGCGGTGTCCGAGGCGGGCGGCGACCTGTCGGTGCCCCCGCGGTTCGCGGTCGGGCACGGCGCGGTCGCGATGGTCACCGGGCATCAGCCCGAGCTGCGCGTGACGCAGCTGCGCTTCGTGCTCTTGGATCCGCGCGGGCGCGAGCGGACCCGCCTCGACCTGGACGCGCCGCCCGAGACGCGCTGGGGGATCACCGACGTCGTGGCGACCCGCGACGGGTGGCTGGTCGTCGGCACCGACCGCACGTCGTTCGACGAGCCGGTCGGGCGCGCGCTCGTGCGCCTCGACCCCGCCGGCGCGGTCGTCGAGGGCCCGCGCTCGGTCGAGCCGGGCTGGGAGTGGTCGCGCGTCGAGCTCGAGCCCCGGCCCAACGGCGAGCTGCTGCTCGCCGGCGGCCTCGAGTCGCCCGACGGCGTCAACGGCCTCGCGGTGATGCGGCTCGACGCCGCCGGTCGGCGGATCGACGTGTGGCGGCCCGACCCGGTCGAGGGGCTCGGCCTGTCGGGCTTCGACCTGGTCGTCGCGGGCTCGCGCGTCTTCTTCATCTACCCGGGGCCCGCGGAGGACTCCGAGCCCAACGAGGTGGTGCTCTGGGAGCTGGGGTGCGTGCCGTGAGCGCGCTCGACGCGGCCCGCACCGCCTCGCTGGTGCGCTTGATGAAGGCGGGCGCGGCCCGCGGCGGCGAGGTCTCGGTCGGCGGGCTCACGGTCCGCGTCCCGCCGGGCGTCTGCCACCCCGCGCCGTTCGGCGGGGTGTCGTTCGCGCCGCTGTTCGAAGCGGCGCTCGAGGGGCTCGGCGCCGACGAGCGCGTGCTCGACGTCGGGACCGGCTGCGGGGTCTGGGCGCTGCTCGCGGCGCGGTCGGGCGCCGATGTGTGGGCGACCGACCTGCCGCACGTGGACCTGTCGAGCGTGCGGGCCTCGGCGGAGCTCAACGGCCTGCCCCCGCCTACGACGCGGGCCGGCGACCTGTTCGCGCCGGTCGCCGGCGAGCGCTTCGACCGCGTGCTGTTCAACCCGCCGTTTCACTTCGGCGAGCCGGCCGACGACGCGGAGCGCGCCTACCTCGGCGGGGCGGACGGCGCGGTGGTGCGCCGGTTCCTGCGCGAGGTGGACGCCCACCGCGCGGCCGGCGGCGCGGCCTACGTGATCCTCCCGAAGCGCGAGCGCGCCCGGTACGCCGACGACCTGCGCGCGCACCGCGTGCAGGAGACGGCGTCGCGGTGGCTGCCGGTGCTCGGCCGCTGCTACTTGCTCGCGCTGTCCTGAGGCCAGGCCAGCGCGATCAGCGCCGGGAGCACGAGCGTCGTCGCCGCGAGGCACCCGGTCGCGCCGATCACCATGACCAGCGCGAACGACTGCATCCCGCGGTGCGCGGCCAGCCCGAGCGCGCCGAACGCGGCGACGGTCGTCGCGGTCGTGAGCACGAGCGCGCGCAGCACCGACGACAGCGCGCGCCCGACGTCGGGCAGCGCGCGGCGGCGGTGGATCAGGTGCACTCCGTCGTCGACGCCGATGCCGAGCACGAGCGGCAGCGCGGCGAGGTTGGCCATGTTGGCGTCGATGCCGAGCCAGCCCATCACGCCGAACAGCCAGGTCACCGCGAACAGCAGCGGCGACACCGCGAGCAGCACCTCGCGCGGGCGACGGAAGTCCGCGCCGAGCAGCACGATCACCACGACCGCGGCGAGCAGCGCGGCCCACGCGAGGCTGCGCTGCATGCCCGCGAGGAACGCCGCGAAGTCGACCGGCGAGCCGGCGACGTCCGGCGCCACCGCGCGGGTCTCGCCGACGAACCGGTCGAGCTCGCCGGGCGCGAACACGTCGTTGGCCGGGTGCACGTAGATCGGATAGCCGCCGTCGTCGGCGACGAGCCGGCGGCGCAGCGGCTCCGGGAGCGCGGCGAGCGGGTCGGGCGGGGCGTCGCGCGCCGCCTCGATCCCCGCGCGCAGCGACGCGAGGCGCTCCGACAGCGCCGCGTCGAACGCGTCGAGGCGCGCGTCGTCGAGCTCGTCGGCGAGCGCGCGCGCCGCCGCGGCGAGCTCGCGCAGCTCGGCCGCCCGCGCGCTCGCGCCGAGCCGCTCGACGTCGTCGGCGGTGGTGGCGGCCAGCCGCGCGAGGGCGGGCAAGCTCCGTTGCAATGGTGGAGCGTCGGTCGGCGCGGGCGGCCGCGCCGCGGCGGGCGCGTCGGCCAGGATCGCCAGGCGCGCCGCCAGGTCGCGCGGCACGAAGTCGGCGGCGGACTCGACGTGGCCCACGCTCGGCAGCGCCGACAGCGCGTCGACCCGCGCGTGCAGCGCCTCGACGTCGGCGGCGTGCGTGACCAGCACCTCGTCGGAGAACGTCCCGTCCTCGGTCACCTGCCGCGCCGCGCGCACGCTCTCGGCGTCGTGCGGGAGCAGGGCCTCGACGTCCGGGTCGAAGCGCAGGCTCGGAATTCCGAGCGCGAGTCCGATCGTGACCGCCGCCGCGAGCCCCACCGTCAGCCAGGGGCGGCGCGTGACCGCGGCCGCGAGCCGGCCGGTCGGCCCCGCGGGCGCCTGCCCGAGCCGCGCCGCGCCGCGCCCGATCATCAGCGCGGTCCAGCCGCGCGCCTGCCCGAGCGACAGCAGCGCGGGGATCAACGTGAGGATGGCGGCGAGCACGATGAGCAGCCCGACGCTCGCGACGATCCCCAGCTCGCGGAACGCGGCGTGCTCGGCGACGACCAGGCACGCGAACGCGCCCGCGGTGGTGAGCCCGCCGGTGACCACCGCCTTGCCGGCCCCGCGCATGGCCCCGTCGATCGCGCCCTGTTGCGTCGCGCCGCCCCGGCGCGCGAGGTCGTACGCGGCCAGCAGGTGCACCGCGAAGTCGATCCCGAGCCCCGCGAACACCGGCGCCGCCGCCTGGGTCAGCAGGTTCAGCTCGCCCACGGTCAGCGCCACCATGCCGAACGCGCAGAGCATCCCGATCCCGAGCGGCGCTCCGGCCACCACGACCCCGCCCAGCGACCGGAAGCCGATCGCGAACAGCGCGATCACGAGGATCGCCGACACCGCCCCGGTCACCAGGCTCCCGCCGCGGATCGCCTCGACCTCGTCGACCGCGAGCGCCGGGTAGCCCGTGAACGCGATCCGCGCGCCGTGCGCCGCCACGACCTCGGCTCCCTCCGCGCGCGCCGCGCGCACCAGCGGGGCCACGTACTCGTAGCGGTCGGTCGCCTCGGTCGGCGTCACGAAGAGGTACCGCGTCGCGCCGTCGCGCGAGACGAAGTAGCCCGCCTCGTCGAGCGGCAGCGCGCGGTCGCCCGCGTCGGGTCCGAGCGTGTCGCGGGCCTCGTCGCGCTGCCACCGCTCGGCGTCCCGCAGCAGCTCGACGAGGAGCGCGATCCGCGCCGGCTCGGGGGCGGCGGGGGCGGGATCGAGCGAGTCGAGCGTCTCGTCGGAGTCGGTGGCGAGCCCGGCGCGCGCGGCCTCGACCATCGAGGCCAGGTCGTCGGCCCGCGGTCCGCCCGAGGCGAGCGCGGCCAGCTCGTCGGTCGGGACGAAGAGGACCTCCTGCCCGCGCCACCACCGCGGGTCGATCCGGTGCAAGACGGCGTGCGTCGTAGGGAGCTCGCGCAGGCGCTCGGCGAGGTCGTCGGCGGCCGCGCGCGCCGACGCCGGATCCTCGGCCGTCACGGTGACGACGAGATCGGTGCGCGCCCCCCGGGCGTCCACGAACGCGTCCTCGCCGGCGATCAGCTCGAAGCGGCTGGACGCGATCTCGATCGAGGGCAGCGCGAGGGCGGAGCCGAGCCCGAGCAACGCCCAGACGCCGATCACGACCCACGGATTGTCGACGCACAGCTCGCCGATCCGCGCCAGGAGTCTCTCGCGCATGCTGGCCCCCGCACCCTACTACGACCACCTCGCCGCGTCGGGCGCCGGCGCCCCCAGTCGAGGACGGGGGGTTGCACCTCGGATACGGCTCTCCGATCCGGGACGATGCGTGCAGAGGCGGTTTGCCTCAGACTGAGCAGTCCGTTGGGGGGGATCATGACTGACAGGACACGCGTGTTCGTGGTCGACGACGAGGCGAGGATCCTCGACGCGATCGGGCGAATGCTGGAGGGTGACGGGTGGGCGGTGAGCCTGTTCGAATCACCCTCGGAGGCGCTCGAGGCGTGCGACGAGGAGCCACCCGGCTTCGTCATCACCGACTTCGTGATGGCGGAGATGAGCGGAGAGGAGCTCGCGGTGAAGCTCCGCGTGGACCTCGGCTCGCGCTGCCCCAAGATCGTGTGCGTCACGGCGTGGCTCCACGAGCTGCGCCCCGAGCAGATCCGCGTCTTCGACTGCGTCCTGCAGAAGCCCTTCGCGTACTGCGACCTGGTGCGCGAGCTCGACGACCTCGAAGATGAAGGGGAGACGCGCGTGTCCGGGATGCGGCTGCGCTTCCCGTGGATCGAAGAGGGCACCGGCTGACGCCGGGGGGCTCGACGGCGAGCGGGCGTATACTCCGGCACCGTGCAACGCCCGATCGCTCGCGCTCGCCTTCTCTCTCTCGGCCTGTCCCTCCTGCTCGTCGCGTGCGGTGACGGCTCGTCCGACGCGGACGCGGGCGGCGGCGCCGCCGACGCGGCCGTCGCGATGGACGCCGGTGGCGGCGTGGACGCGGGCGCCGCGGAGGACGCAGGGGGTGGGGGCATCGACGCGGGCCTGGAGGACGCGGGCGCGATCGACGCGGGCGCGGAGGACGCCGGTACGCCGGCCGACGCGGGCGACCTGTCGCTCACGCTCGCCGACGTCGCCGTCTACGGCAACTGCATGCCCATCGTCGCCGAGGATCCGATCCTCGCGTTCTGGACCACGAACGTGGCCGACGCGGGCGCGGCGACCGCCGCGACGCTCACCGACGCGAAGCTGACGATCACCGGGTCGAGCACTCTGGTGCAGAGCCTGGTCATCGACTCCCCGACGGTCGCGCTGAGCGGCGGCAGCGGCTCGCAAATGCAGCGCAAGACCGGCGCCGACGTCACCCCCTCCGACGCCTGCGGCAGCTACTGCGGGAGCGCGGCGGTGACGTGGACCCTCGAGCTCACCTTCGACGTCGGCGGCGCGACCGTGCCGGTGACCGAGTCCGGCAGCTTCAGTTGCGTCTACTGAGCATCATGGCCTCGGCGCTCGCGTTCGCGAGCGGCTGCGTGCCCGACCTCGGCGGCTGGGAGGTGGTGATCGACGACACCCCCCGGCCGCTCCGAGACGGCGGGCGCCCGCCCGGCGTGGACGCCGGCGCGCAGACCGGGGGGCCGTGCGGGCACCCGACCCTGTTCGCGGCGGCGCACGAGCTCGGAGAGGGGCCCGGGCGGGTGATGCGCTGGGAGCTGCAGGGCGCCGGGGGGCTCGTGCCGTGCAGCGACCTGGTCGCCGAGGGCGCGTTCGGGTCGCTGCCGTGGGCGGTGGCGCCGGTCTCCGACGATCTCGTCGCGGTCGCGTCGCAGCAGGGCGTGGTCGGCGTGAACCCGATCGAGGACCGCGCGGTGTGGACCGAGGCGATGAGCGGGATGCACCCGAACGACGCCTTCGTGATCACCGATCGCGACTCCCGTGATCGCGTGCCCGTGGTGGCGTGGAGCGGGGTCGGGACCAGCGCGCAGCTGCGCGCGCCGATCCGCCTCGTCGAGGTCTACGAGCCCGGCGGCGGGATCCGGCGCA
>Ga0209475_10004940_pt1 | contig 11192 bp, 6 predicted proteins | sample tdDd471_FD_187128 | JGI IMG/M metagenome (GOLD analysis project Ga0209475, IMG submission 187128) | Marine sediment microbial communities from the Atlantic coast under amendment with organic carbon and nitrate - tdDd47.1 (SPAdes)... | ecosystem: Environmental > Aquatic > Marine > Coastal >...
TTGAAGGCAGCTCAGGCGATGATGTGATTGGTTTACAGAGCTTTAATTCCAGCACTTCGGTTGAAGAGATAGATGGCGGGGATGGTGACAATATCATCCAGGGGAGCACCTATGCCAATATGGATTTCACTGAAACTGAATTAACTAATATCGATGAGATACGCGGTGGTGCCGGCAATAATACAATTACTGGGTCAGCCGATGGTGATGTGATTGTCGGTGGCCGTGGGAATGACATATTATCGGGCGGTGGTGGAAACGATCTTATCGATGGTGGTTCAGGAAATGATACCGCTGTTTTTAGAGGAAGCCGTGAGCAGTATTCATTTACAGTCGAAGGTCAAACAATTCTAGTTACTGACGATGTTATTGGTCGTGATGGAGCTACTGAAATTACCCAGATCGAAAACCTATTGTTTACCGACGGGGTGCTTGACGCTGCGAGTATAAGATCAGACGAAATGTCTCAGATTGTTCGTTTTGATAATGACACTGGAGAATTAGTTGATTCGGGATTGCTAGAGTCAGAAAGCAAGGATTTCTTAATGTTGCTTGATATTGACCCCATTCCGGGAAATGGAAGCACTATGATTAAGGGTGTTCCTCCCGGAGCATTCCTTTCTGCCGGTGAAATGATAACAGGTGGTGAACCCGCAGATTATCAGGCGACGACCATTGGGATTAGCCATGACAGTGAGGCGCGTGTTATCTTTACAAGTGAGGATGCTGGATATCGAAGCAGCCTGGGATATTATAGAGTTGATCCGGAAAGTGGGAAAATCAGCGAAGTTGAAATGATGTGGAACAATGCTTCACTTCAGGGAAGTGGTGGCTCACTTATTGGCGGTGAGAGCGCAATAGATCTTGATATTTCAGCAGGTGATCAGATTGGATTTTTCCTCGTCGCCGACGGTAGCAGGAAAAACAATTTTGGCAATCTTGGCGATGGTCATTACGAATTCCAAGAGAGTGATGGAAGTGACGCGACCATAACGAGCACCGTTCCAAAGCTCATTTTTGTTGGTGAAGATGGCAGTGAAACCCAGATTTCTGGCCATATCTATCATAGTACAGAAAGTGATGAGAATTACTCCCTTAACCCTGATAGCATGAAGCACGCCAATGGCGAACTTGACCTCGATAACGGCAGTATTACCATTGGTTTTGAAGACCTGAAGGGAGGGGGAGATCAAGATTACAATGATTCTATCTTTACGGTTGAGATAGGTGCTGAGAACACGCAGGCCCTCGCTGATGAAAATGCTGGTTATAGTACCTGGCAGGTTGAGTCTGAAGATCTCGATGGGCTTATTCTAACTATTCCTTCAGAAAACAATGAGCCTTTTGACCTGTCTGTTTCCTCTATTGAGACAGAGATCACGGGCGAAAGTACTTTTTCGTCAGTTACTCTTTCTGTCAATTATGATGATGACGGGCCATATGTTTTTGAACCTGAACCATCGGTAGAAATGCAGAATTTTGATGTTCAGGGGGTAAGTCTTGGTGTGGTTGGTCTTAGTGATCAGGGATCAGGCCAGGCTGATCTCGAAAGTTTTGCTGCCACTGAGGCTAATGGCCAAAGCGGTCTGCCTGAATCCCTTAATCAATTCAGCAGCACAGAAAATGGTATTGAGAGTGAAGATGTTCCTTCTCTGGATGAACAGGCTGCCGCTTTTGAACAGGAGATACAGGAACAACAGTGTAATGGCCTAGGGGAACAGGATATGATTATTAATGATGACAATGATGGTATCACTGGTGGTCAAGAGGATCAACCGGTTGTCTAGAGGTTATTTGTAAGAAGTGCGCTTCCATGCACGTTCGGTAGAGCCGACAGATCCTTATTGGATTCTGTTTTCTTTTTATGCAGCGGCATCAAACCCTTATCGTCATTTTGTCGTGACAATTAATGGTGAATAGCATACCATTGAGCCGCAATATCAACACCCTGTAATGTTTACTGTCTATACTTCCATTGATTCCGTTATTTGAGATGCAGCGTATGAGGGGCACAAGAGAAGAGAATCACCTGTTAAATTTTGTCATTTCGATAGGAATGATATTCGTCGCGACGTTATTCATTCTCATCTATCTATTAAAAGGAGTTTCGGCGCAGTCCTCTCAACCTTCGCAAGCCCCTGTAACTTCCGGTACAGAAACTTCTTATCTGGTCGACAGTCTTTCTGGTGCTGCTTTGTCAGAAGATGGTGAACTTGTTGGAGATGTTACGGTTTTGCCGAATGCTGATGTTTTTCGTGCGGAAGTTGATCGTCTATATAAGGCGATCTTTGGAAAAACAATGGATGTTTCATCTGATATCAGAATTGCGACCAGAAATAGGGAGCAGAAGTATCATCAACGCTATACCGCTGCAGCAAAGAGGTTTTCCCCTGAAGTAGATTCTTTGCTCTCTCAGAAACATTTATATAACCATGATGATGAGGTGAGCAATATATCAAATGGCAGCGGAAGATCTGATTATGTTGATGGTCCCGACGTTACTGACTGGTCTTTTGATTTAACTCTTCCGCTTATTCGCCAGTACTCATCAGTAAACTACGATATTGCAAAGCGGGAATTTGATCTTGCTGAGAATAATCTGGCCATTAAGGTAAACGACCTTGATGCCATGCTCAGGGGACTACTCGGTAACTACATGGTTGCTGTCTATCGTCTACTAAATCTTGAAAACTCGGTTATTCTTTCAGCAGATCATGTGGCTAGAATCAGGCGTGGCTATGAGTTGAGAGACCAGACACGTCTGGCCTTACTCAGAGCGCAGGCAAACCTGAAGGAGCTCGAAGCCCGGGTTGACCTGGAACGGCAGCGTAGAGATACTGCGTTTCGGGAGTTTATCGATTTTAGTGGTCTGGAGCAGGGAGAAGAGCTCTTTGTACAACTGGATGAACTTCTCAGCGGAGAAAAACAGACAGCTGAAGTGATAAGTAGCTTTGCTCAGGTTGAGGAGTCTCTCACTTCCGTCGAGTATTTTCTTGACGCGATGAGTGACGACGAACTTTTTAGTTTTTACCTGGCCAACAGTTACCTCTATCGCCAGCTTGAGTTGGAACGTGATTTATCTGAGGCAAGAGCGGATCGCTTTACTCAGGAAGAGTGGCCAGAATTGACTGCTCGTGCTGATTTTAGCAGGAAAGAAGATACCAGCTTCAGTGATTTTGAGAGCGATGGTTCGGTGGGTTTGTATCTCAGTGTGCCAATTTTTAGTGGAGGGACCCTGTCCAGTAATGTTAAAACTCGCCGTGAAGCAATTGAAGTTGCTTTGGAGCAGCTTCGCAGTGATAATCGCAAAACCTTTAACAGGCTGGCGAACAGAAAGAAAACAATCATCAGCCTGAGAGATGTTTATCAAAAGCAAAAAATAAACCTGTTGCAACAGGAAGAAATAGTACGACTTTCGATCAAGTCATTTACCATTAAGCAGACTTCCATGCAGGATCTTCTTACCAGTAAGAACAGTCTCATTGACGCCAAAAACCTGTTATTGAAAACGACGATGGATATAGGTAGTCAGGTTAGACTTTTTGCATGGGAAATTGGAGTCCCCCTACCATCACCATCGAAGACAAACTAACGATTCGTTTAATCGGATAATTGTTTCTGTTTGTGATTTTTCCCCTCCTGAATGGCCGCCATATCAACGATGCTAACTCTTTCTTGGTTCTCCTCCGGGCTTTGGTTTACGAATTTTCCTATATTCAATTAGTCCCCCACAAAATTCAGTCAAAATAATCGCTCGCTGCTGTAGATTGTTTGCTTTGTAAATGAAAATGTACATTGACAATGATAAAAGTATATGTACAATTAAGGCTAATGTAAATGTACTTGTTGTGAGTGTAGGGGGATGATATGGAGCTAACGAATAAACAAAAACAATTGCTGGATTATTTGACTGAGCGGATGGATGAGGACGGACGCATACCGACTTTGCGGCAGGCTGCAGTCGATCTGGGGGTCAGTCATACAGCGGTGGCCCAGCTGATGAAGCAGTTGGAAAGGAAAAACGTCCTTGAGCGTGAAGGGTATTATGGTCGGACTATTCGCCTTTATCCCGAACCCCGGAAGAGCAGAGATCTTCGGGCTGGCCGGGAACTGCCCATTGTCGGTCAGATTACGGCGGGGCTCCCTATGTATGCCCAACAGGAATGGGAGGGAACTGTGGTGGTCGACAGCTCGGTCTTTCCCGGAGACAATCTGTTTTGCCTGCGCATCAAGGGCCAGTCGATGAAGGATGCCGGTATCTTTGATGGTGATCTGGTGGTCTGTGAACCTCGGCAATACGCTGAGAATGGTGAAATTGTCGCCGTTCTTGTCAAAGGAGAGGAGGCGACGGTAAAACGCTTTTTCCTCTATTCCGACCATATTGAACTCCAGCCCGCCAACGATGACTATCAGGTCATGTGTTACCCGTTTAGCGAACTGCTGGTCCAGGGGAAGGTGGTCGGGGTGATCCGGGGTAAACATGCGGAGTTTGATGGTGAGCGTGAATAGCGATACTTATCCGGGAAGGGTGGATGTCGCTTTGGCTCCGGGGCCGACAATGTCAGCCAGAGTCTGTCCCGTCTATGTCGGTACTTGCGGGTATTCCTATACTGAATGGGTTGATAGCGGGTTCTATCCGGAAGGGACCAAAAGCACAGAGATGCTTGGCCTCTATGGTCGCAGCTTCTCAGTGGTCGAACTGAATTATACCTGGTATCAGATGGCCCGGGCGGACGCTTTGGCCCGCATGGTGGAAAAGGCGCCTGCGCATCTACTCTTTGCCGCCAAACTGACCCGGACTATGACCCATGAGCGGGCGGAAAATTGGCAGGAACAGCTCCAGCTTTATCGACAAGGGATAACGCCTCTAAAAAAACGGCTTGTTGCCGTGTTGATCCAGCTGCCTCCTGATTTTGATCGTTCTATTGCTAATCGTAGTTATCTGGGCGCTTTGTTGGACGGGCTGCATGATCTGCCGGTTGCGGTGGAATTTCGGCACCGTTCCTGGGCGATTGACCCGGTTTTTGCCGAATTAGAGCGGCGGCGGGTGACGCTTGTTTCTGTTGATGAGCCGTCGTTGCCCGGACTTTTTCCTGTTCTTGATGTGGTGACCAATCCGGCACTTTTTTATGTGCGTTTTCATGGCAGGAATACCGTGGGCTGGCGATCAGGCAATATGCAGAAAAAATTCAATTATGATTATTCCGACGAAGAACTTCGTGCCTGGTGCGACCATTACCTCTATCCCATGGCTGCCCGGACTGACCGGGGCGTCATGTTTTTTAACAACCATGTCCGGGCTCAGGCTCCTAAGAATGGTAAGAAGTTGGCAGAAATCCTTACCGGTCTGCGTCACGGGAGACGGTAATGTCTACCGGATTCAAGTTGCGGGAGCGGGCGGTACTTCATTTCAATGTCGCCGACTTTGCTGTTGCTGTCGAACGGGTCACCGACAGCAGTCTGCGGGAGCGGCCACTCATTATTGCCCCGCTGCAGGCAGCACGGGCGGTGGTTTACGATATGAGCGAAGAAGCGTATAGAGAAGGAGTGCGCAAGGGAATGCCGCTTAGGCAGGCAACCAGAATCTGTAGGGGAGCTGAACTTCTTGCCCCCCGTGCTCCCCTGTATCAAAAGGCGATGCGGGCCTTTTTCAAGGAACTGCAGAGTTATTCTCCGCTTATCGAATGTGGTCAGGATGATGGTCATTTTTTTGTCGATGTTACTGGAACCCACCGGCTATATGGACCGGCTCCTGATGTGGGCTGGCGGGTACGTCGCCATGTACGGACCAGCCTTGGGATCAATCCGATCTGGACTCTTGGCACCAGTAAACTGGTGTCAAAAGTTGCTTCCAGGCTGGTGAAGCCGGTGGGAGAATATATTGTCACTGCAGGCGAAGAGGCACGTTTTCTAGCTCCCTTACCAATTCATCTCCTTCCCGGGCTCTCAGGTAAAGAACTACAGAAATTACAGGATTTTCGGCTGACTACTATTGGCGCGTTGGCAAATCTGAATCGTCAGCAACTTATGGTTCCTTTTGGCAACCGCTGTGATTTTCTCCATGCTGCCAGCCGTGGTGTTGATGACAGCAGGGTCTGCAGGCCTGCTACTGAGACGGACCATATCGACTACGAACACTCTTTTGCAGACGACACCAACGATAGACGGCAGCTGGAGGGAGTCATTGCCACGCTTGCCAGTCGGGCGGGGTTCCAGTTGCGTGCACAGCGGCAGGTTACCAGGCGTGTGGGGGTCTGGCTGCGATATTCGGATGGCGGGCATGTGGTGCGCCAGGCTTCTTGCAGGGTTGGGACCTCTGGTGATGTGCTTTTGCATAAAATGGCTCTGATGGCGTTGCAGCGTGCCTGGGTAAGAAGGACCAGAATTCGCAGCTGTTGCCTGGTTTGTGACCGACTGCAGCGCCAGTCGCCTCAAATGTCACTTTTTCCTGAATTGGAGAATCGGCAGCTACAGCAAAAAAAGGTCACTGGGGCCATGGATACTCTTCGCTCGCGTTTTGGTCACAGTGTGATCGGTGTTGGTCGGCAGTACCAGGTCGATACTTCCGCAGAAGAATCCGGTGGCTTGCCTGTCCATTAATCCCATAGGTGAAGTTCTTATTTCCAGCTCAGGTTATCTAAAATGTTTCCTCTTCGTGTCAGGTCCTATTACTCCCTTTTGCAGGGCACTGCATCGCCCGCTGCTCTTTGCCGCCGGGCCAAAGAACTCGGCTATTCCGGCCTGGCTATAACTGACAGGGATAATCTCTATGGCCTCTGGGATTTTCTCAAAGCTTGCCGGCTTGAAAATTTGCGGCCAATCGTCGGGGCGGAAGTTTCCGAACCGGGATCGGAGAAGATTATTACCTGCCTGGTACAAAATAAAGAAGGCTATGCCAATTTATGCACGTTGCTGACAGAACGGCATATGGACAAGCATTTCAATCTAACGGACGATGTTGCCGCTCGTGCAGGTGGTCTGGTTGTTCTTTGCCGTGATATCAAGTTATTGCAGAAATATAAAGCTCAGGGCGTACAGGTGGCAGCTGATCTTGGTGCACAGCCTGATGCTATTGGTCGCACGCTCCGCACCTATGCTGGGAAGAATGACCTTGGGGTCGTTGCCACTGCCGACAGTGATATGAATGAGGAGTGCGACAGACAGCTTTTCTGTCTGTTACAGGCGGTTCGTGAAGGACGTACCATTAGCGATGTGAGGCAGCAAAAGACAACGGAGACTATTAATTGGCTGGCTGGTAAAGATGCGTACCGTGAAAAATTTGCTGTCTGGCCTGAGGTAGTGCAGGCCACGGAAGAGTTAGCTGCTTCCTGCACGTTCGCTGGACCAAAATTTGGTATTGTTATGCCGCCCTGGCAAGGTGGGAAAGGTCTGCAGCCTGCATTGACTCTAAGAGAAAAAGCCTATCTGGGGGCAAGGCGTAGATATGGGGATGACCTCGGTGAACCGGTGGTTGAAAGGCTTGAGCACGAACTGAAGGTGATTGAGGAAATGGGCTTTTCCTCTTATTTCCTGGTGGTACGGGACATTGTTCACAGGAAAGGTCCGGACGGCAAACGAAAGAAACGGAGGATCTGCGGTCGAGGGTCGGGGGCGGCTTCGTTGGTTGCCTACTGCCTGGATATAACCAATGTATGTCCTATCAAATACAATCTCTATTTTGAGCGTTTCCTTAATCCCGGTCGGACCGATCCACCCGACATCGATATCGATTTTTCCTGGGATGAGCGCGATGAAGTGCTTGCAGATGTTTTGCGGGATTATAAAGGATATGCGGCAATGGTCTGTAATCATGTCTTTTTTCAACCACGTATGGCTATTCGGGAAACGGCTAAAACCTTTGGCTTGCCGGGCGGCGAAATTTCCCGGGTGACTAAGCGTATTCCATGGATGCACACCGGTGGGGCCCAAACCCTTGAGCAGTGCCTTGTTGCTCAGCCTTCACTAAGAGACCAAGATTTGTCGTCTCCTTGGCCAGAGGTGTTGAAACTTGCCGAAAAACTGATAGGGGTGCCGCGTTATCTCTCGGTTCATCCGGGAGGAGTTGTTATTACCCCGAAACCGATTTGTAATTATGCGCCGGTGGAACACGCTAGCAAGGGGGTGCCGATCATTCAGTGGGAAAAAGACGGTACTGAAGAGGCTGGGTTGGTCAAGATAGATCTCCTGGGTAACAGAAGTCTGGGGGTAATTCGCGATAGTGTTGCTGCAGTGAACGAGGCTGGCGGCTGTATTGATGAGATGACCTGGCAACCGGAAGATGACGCGGCAACGAAGATGTCAGTTGCCGATGGGGCGACCATGGGTTGTTTTTATATTGAGAGCCCGGCCATGCGCTTGCTGGAGAAAAAAGCAGGGACCGGTGACTTTGAGCAATTGGTTATTCAGTCCTCTATTATCCGTCCAGCGGCTAATGAATTTGTCCGGGAATATGTGCGGCGGTTACATGGTGGCAGCTGGCAGCCGCTTTGTCCGGAACTCGGTGATGTCCTTGATGACACTTTCGGACTGATGGTCTATCAGGAAGATGTTTCCAAGGTAGCTGTTGCCTTGGCCGGCTTTAGCCATGCCGACGCCGATGGTTTGCGCAAGATACTATCAAAAAAAGACAAGATACGTCGACTGAATCATTATAAAACTATGTTTTTTGAGGGCTGTAGTCGTCGCAATGTTGATCCTGAGGAAGTGGAACGGATGTGGCAGATGATGATGAGTTTTGACGGTTATTCGTTTTGTAAACCACACTCCGCCTCTTATGCCAGGGTATCTTTCCAGGCCGCATATCTAAAACGACACTATCCTGCAGAGTTTATGGCCGCAGTTATCGCCAATCAGGGAGGCTACTATTCAACCTTTGCTTATGTCTCCGAGGCAAAAAGGTTGGGGCTGAGAATTCTGCATCCGGATGTGCAGAAAAGCAAAACCCGTTGGTCGGGTAATAAAAAACAGGTGTTGGTCGGACTGCAGTCCGTCCATGGCCTGTCGGCTGATTTTTTACATCGGCTTTTTGTGGAACGTGATAAAAAGCAGTTTCAGGATATTGGTGATTTTTTCAGACGAACTCAGCCTGCGGATAATGAAGCCCGTGCACTTATTCACGCCGGTGCGTTGGACGGATTGAATTCTGAGCACAACCGGACCGTTCTGCTATGGCAATGGGCCAGCTTTCAAAGGATATTGCACGATAAGCGGTGTCTTTCTCTTTTTGAGATAATGCTCCCGCAAGCGCCCCCCTTACCGCCGCCGGATGTAAGAAGTACGTTGAGGAGGGAGTATGAAGTTCTTGGCTTTCTTTGCGACTATCACCCTCTGCAAATTTTGAATTATCGGGGAAGGGGGTTGCATAAAATTGAAGTATTGTCGGAACGTGTCGGTCAACGGGTCCAGCTGGTGGCCTGGTTACTGACTGGCAAATTAGTATCGACACGAACCGGGGAAGCTATGGAATTTCTAACGTTTGAAGATGAGACAGGACAGCTTGAAACAACCTTCTTCCCAGAAGTATATCGGACTCATGCGCATATGTTGCGTAGCGGCAGAGGGTATCTGCTTACTGGGATAGTAGAGGCAGATTTTGGTGCATTGACCCTCACTGTGGATAGCATTCGATCAATGCGCTAACAGCACAGCTAAATAGAGCCCCGTAGATGGGGTATAAATAACAGCGGGTTTAAGTGCTTTTGCGGAAAAAAATGTGCAAATCTTCTCAGTATTCCCTTGGGGAGTAAAAAAAAGACAAATCATTTCTAAGTCATAAATAAATTTGTTTTGAAAAAGATCAAAGTGGCGTATAAATATCAAGATGATGTTTTTTAACGGAATTGTAATATTAGAAACTAAATATTGTAATGAGTAACTCGAAACGTATCCTTGTTATAGATGATGAGCCGACAGCCCTTGATCTGCTGCGCAGGATTTTGGAAATGAGTGGCTATGAGGTACTGGCGGCGGCGAACGGTCTGGAGGGGGTTGAACTGTTTCGTCAGCAGCCCTGTGATTTGGTAATAACCGATATGGTTATGCCGGTTAAAGATGGTCTGCAGACCATTCTGGATCTCCGTGGCTTTGTACCTGATCTCCCGGTCATCGCGATCTCAGGTGGTGGAACTATCTCAAAGGAGCGTTACCTTGCGGTTGCCGGGTATCTGGATAGAGTGATCACCATTGCCAAACCTTTTTCTATAGAGGAAATAACTGGAGCAGTGGAAAATCTTTTGCAGGATCAAAGTTCAGAAAGTTCCGAAGATATCTAACGTTTTGATAGATCTCGTTTTTCATTGATATGATATTGAAGGGTAACAGTTCGTTTGTTGAATAAAATTTAAGTCTAACCCTTTGATGAAAATCCCTTAGCAATTCCCTTGGCTCAATGTTGTCTAATCTTTTGTTTTAATTAAATAAAACAAGTGGGAATAGTCACATTTCCCTTCTTTCTTTCTGTTGACTGGGGTCAGGTCTAGACCCGTACACAATTGCTAACGATCCTTGGTAATTGACTGCAAAAGTTGAATTGTGTACTATCCAACGGGTTGTCCATATAAGAAACAGACAATAATCTTGAATTTCCGGGAACTAAATGTGCCGGGGCGAGAAATACAGAGGTAGATTATGAATTCAGTTGTAAAAGTCGCTATGACTCTCAATTATGTAATCGATTCCAGCTGTTCAAAATACAAAAACAACCCTGCCATAGGAATGGCAATGAAAGAGCCTCTGTCCTATGGTGATTTCCTCGAGAGTATTTTTGCAGTTGCTGCACGTCTGCAGGACGAGGGCGTTAAAAAGGGCGATCATATTGCAATCCTCAGCGAGAATTCTCAAAACTGGGGAATAGCTTACCTTGCCATAGTCCGTCTCGGAGCTATCGCCGTACCTATCCTTCCTGATCTGCCGGAAAGTGATGTCCATCATATTCTCAACGAGATGAAGGTTAAAGCACTCTTCACTACCCAGAAACAGATTGAAAAAATTTATGAAATGCGCAATGAGTTGAAGGGCCCGGTCATCACACTTGATGATTACGATGCTGAGATAAGTGTGGTAACTGTTCTCACTTTCTCTAGCTATCTCGAAGAAGCTCTTAGCTCGCTTAGAAGGAATCAGGATCCCCCCGTTTTCCCGGTGGTCGGTGAAGATGATTTGGCTTCTATTCTGTATACCTCTGGAACTTCCGG
>Ga0209475_10004941_pt1 | contig 11189 bp, 8 predicted proteins | sample tdDd471_FD_187128 | JGI IMG/M metagenome (GOLD analysis project Ga0209475, IMG submission 187128) | Marine sediment microbial communities from the Atlantic coast under amendment with organic carbon and nitrate - tdDd47.1 (SPAdes)... | ecosystem: Environmental > Aquatic > Marine > Coastal >...
CGCCTTGAAGGGTCGGCCATCGTCCAGATGACCGGAGAGAACTGGACCGGCCAGAAGGCCAGCGAAGTAGACCGGAAATACGGATCGCATCTGGTGCCGCATATGACGGAAGCCCTAGCCGCCAAACAGCCGACCTTCCACCGTATGATGATTTTCCAGCGCCGGCATTTCTTCGCGTCCCGCGCTCTTCTACCGGTGCGGAAATCCGCGGACGGCCCTGTCGATCAGATATTCCTGGTCATGTACAGGGACGTCATCCAACCGGAAGGCTGAGGGGCGGGGAATGCCGGGCGCCACGCGCCTATTGCTTGACCGTCGTCGCGCCTGAGGAGGCGAGCGCCGCGACCTCTTCATCGTCGATCCCCAGCAATTCCTGCAGAACTTCGTCCGTGTGCTGACCCAAGGTCGGCGGCGCATGCCTGTACTGGACCGGGGTTCCGGACATCTTCACCGGGTTGGCGATAAGCGGCACCGTGCCCGCACCGGCCGTCGGATGCGGCAGATCGATCCGCATGCCGCGCGCCTTGACCTGGGGATCGTCGAAGACCTGCGCGATGTTGTTCACCGGGCTGCACGGCACGCCGCGGCCCGCCAGGCCGTCGACCCATTCCGCGACGGATTTCTTCACCATATGGGCCGGCATCAGCGCATATAGTTCTTCCCGGTTCTGAACGCGTTTTGAGTTGGTCTCGAAACGCGGATCAGCGGCGAGTTCCTCAGCGCCCGCGAAGTCGCACCATTTCCGGTACTGGCTGTCGTTGCCGACCGCCAGGATGACATGCCCATCGGCGCATTCGAAAACCTTATAAGGCACGATATTGGGGTGCTCGTTGCCGCGCGGCTTCGGCACTTCGCCGGAGACGAGATAGTTGACACCTTCGTTGATCAGCCAGGCAACCTGGGTATCGAGCAGGCAGCAGTCGATATGCTGCCCCTCGCCCGTCCTGTCCCTGTGACGCAGCGCGGCAAGGATCGCCGTCGACGCATACATGCCGCACATGACATCCGCGATGCCGACGCCGACCTTGACCGGCTCTACCCCCGGCGTCCCGGTAATCGACATTATGCCGCCCAGGCCCTGGGCCAGAAAATCGTATCCAGCGCGCGGCGCATAGGGTCCGGTTTGGCCGAAACCGGTGATGGAACAATAGATCAGGGAGGGATTTTCTTCCTTCAGGTCGTCATAGGAAAGGCCGTAACCCTTCAATCCTCCAACCTTGAAATTCTCTACCAGTATGTCGCATTCCTTGATCATCCGGCGTGCAAGCTGTTGGCCTTCCTCGCTCGCCAGATTGATCGTGACGGAACGCTTGTTCCGGTTGGCGCAGAGGTAATAGGCGCTTTCCGTGGTATCGCCGCCATCCTGCCCCTTCACATAGGGGGGGCCCCATTTGCGCGTATCGTCGCCCTGGTCCGGCCGTTCGATCTTGATCACGTCCGCGCCCAGATCGCCCAGATACTGCGTACAGGTCGGCCCGGCCAGGATCCGGGTGAGATCGAAGATGCGGATACCTTCCAGCGGCATGCCTGTCATGGTTTCCCCCTTGCCTGTCTGTTCGGCGGCTGTCGGAACGGTGAATTGGATTGTGCGGCCCTATGGATCAAAGCCGACCGTCATATGCCTTGCGATCGAACTTGCATGCAAGCACCGTGAAGGTGTCGGCCGCCAAGGCTTGCTGGATCGCGGTCGCCAGTTCCGCCCGCGTTTCCACCGTCACGCCCCGGCCGCCCAGCGCCTGTCCGACGGCCGCGAAATCCGTTCCGTCAAAGTCGACGGCCAGGTTCTTCATGCCGATGCCGCGCTGCTTCAATTCGATCAGGGCGAGGGACCGGTCCACGAAAACGACGACCGGCACCGCGAGCTTCAGGTCCCGCAGCGTCGCCAATTCGCCGAGGATCATCTCAAGCCCGGCGTCGCCGGTGAAACACACGACCGGCCTGTCGGGATCGGCCACCTTGGCGCCGATGGCGAGCGGCAGGGCGCAGCCCATGGTGCACAGGCCGGTCGATTGCAGAAGCTGCCTTTCGCCGAAACAGGACCAGACCTGGCTCAACAAAATCCGATGCGCGCCGCTATCGACCGTGGCGACGCCGTGGCGGGGAAGCACGGCGCGAACCGTCTCCACGATCGCGGCGGGGCCCCAGGCCTCGTTCTGGCCGTATGCGCCGGAAAGCACCTCCTTCGCCGCCGCCGGTTCGCCGTCCGGCCAGGTCGCCCGCGGCGCCAAGCCGTCGGCCAGCACCCGAACGCCGGCGGCGATATCGCAGACGAAACTGACGCCGGATTGATGCATGTAGTGATCGTTCGTGGCCGCCGCGATTTCGACGACGTTCTGATGGCGCGGATCCCAGGCGTTCCGCCAGCCGGTGCGCATCTCTATCGGATCGTATCCGGCGAGCAGGATCAGGTCCGCCCCCTTCACCAGCGGCATCAGCGACTTGTCGGCGGTCGGCGACAGTCCCGCGCCGCCCAGAGCAAGGTCGAAATCCTCCGGCAGAATGCCCTTGGCTTTGTAACTGGTGATCAGCGGCACGTTGAACCGTTCGCAGAAGGCGGCGACCTCTTCCGCACCGCCGTCGCTGTTCAGGACATCCAACCCGGCGATCATGATCGGACGGTCGGCCGCGGCCAGCCACTGCCGGGCCTGTTCCAAATCGGGACCTGCCGCGGGGGCGGTCGCACTGTTCAGGGCGCGGGGCGCCGCGCCGATGCATGAGGCCGGTCTGGTTTGCCGGGAAATCGGCAGATCGATATGGACCGGGCCGGGACGCTCGTCCAAGGCAAGGCGCACGGCGCGGTCCGCCAGCACGTCCACCGCGCCGTCGCCAAGCGTGAAACTGCCCTTGGTGACCGGCTTCAGGACGGCGGCATGGTCGAAGACCTGATGGTTGTAGGTCAGACTTTCCTCGGGATCGACGCAGCCGGTCAGGACGATCAGGGGAACCCGGTCCTGCTCCGCATTCGCGACGACGTTGAACCCGTTGGCGAGCCCCGGCCCCACGGTCGTCACCAAAATCCCGGGAGCGCCCGTCATATGATAGACACCTTCCGCCATGAACCCGGCGTTGTTTTCATGCTTGGTCAGGACGAAGCGGATGCCGGCCCGATCGAGGGCGTCGATCATGGCGATCACCTCGCCGCCCGGAATCCCGAATGCGAAGCGGCAGCCGGCATCGTAAAGACGCCGTGCGATGATATCCACGGCAAGCGTGTCGGAACTGCTGTCAGCCATGATGCCCTTAGCCCGTTGCGCGGCGCGTATAGACGCCGGATTCATACCCGCAATTATTCGGCCGCCGCCTTGGCCGCCCGTTGCGCGAGACGGTCATACCCATCTCTTGTCTGGGGCAATTTACGGCCCAGCAACCGGCTGGCAACCACGGTCCGCAGAATTTGGGCCGTTCCGCCGCCGATTGTGAACATCCGTGCATCGCGCACCATCCGTTCCAGCGGCAGGTTCCGGGAATAACCGCGCGCGCCGAAAAGCTGCAGCGCGTCGTTGGTGACCTTGATCGCCATTTCCGACGCGAAGACTTTTGCCTGGGCGGCAAGCTGCACATCGGGGAAGGGCGCGGCGCTGGCCGCCGCCCGCCAGATCAGCATGCGGGCCGCGTCCAGTTGCGTCGACATGTCCGCCAGCATCCATTGCAGGCCTTGGAACTCCGCGATCGGCCTGCCGAACTGTTCGCGCTCCTGCACATAGTCGAGCGCGTGTTCATAGGCGCCCGCCGCGATCCCCATCGCCACGGTGGCCGCGCCGACGCGCTGCGAGTTATAGGCATCCATCAACTCGGCAAAACCGCGCTTGAAGCCGCCGGGCGGCACCAGGACCATGTGTTCCGGAACCTCGAGGTCCTCGAAATGGACCTCCGTCTCCGGAATGCCGCGCAGACCCATGGTCGGTTCGCGCTTGCCGATGCGCAGGCCCTTCGTTTCGTCACGAACCGCCAGGAACCCGCCGATACCCTGTTCCTCGCCCTTCTCGTCGAAGACGCGCGCGAAAATCAGGTGCAGGCGGGAAACGCCGCCGCCGGTGATCCAATGCTTCTTGCCGTTCAGCACATAGGTGTTGCCGCGTTTGTCGGCGCGGGTCGTCATTTCCGTCGCGGCCGAGCCGGCATCGGGTTCCGTGATGCAGATCGCCGGCTTGTCCCCGCCCAGCACGAAGGGGGCGACGAATTTCTTCTGCTCTTCCGTGCCGTAGCGCAGCACGGCGGAGATCCCGCCCATATTGGCTTCGACCACGATCCGCCCGGTGACGCCGCAGACCTGGGCGAACTGTTCGATGACGATCGCCGCGTTCAGGAAACAATGGCCCTGCCCGCCATAGGCTTCGGGCACGGTCATGCCGGTGAAGCCGTTTTCCTTCAGCGCCTCGACCACGTCCCAGGGATACTGTTCGGTCCGGTCCGTCTCGGCCGCCCGCGGCGCGACGAAGTTCCGCGCCAAGTCGCGCGCCCGCGCCTGCAGGGCCTTCTGCTCGGGGGTCAGATCGAATTGGATTGCCGCCTTGATGCCGGTGGTCATTTGGATCGCCTCGTTTCCTGCTTGTTCTTGTACTCACAAGTTTGTGATGGTTTCCTTCTTCAAACAAACGAATTATATTGAAGGATAACTTCAAGAAAATTGGTGTTGCATGAATCTCAGGCATCTGCGGACCTTTGTGACGATTGCCGAAACCGGCAGTTTCCAGGCCGCCGCCGAAAGACTGTTTCTGACGCAATCCGCCGTCAGCATGCAGATGAAGGCGCTGGAGGAGAGCTTGCAGGCCGAACTGTTCGACCGGGGCAAGCGCCCGCCGGTGTTGAGCGCCCTGGGCCGGGCTTTGCTGGACCGGGCGCGCGACCTTGTCGACCAGGTCGAGAATTTCCGCCGGGCCGCCGCGGGGGGCGACGAGTTGCTCGGCTCCCTCACGCTTGGCGTCATTCCGAGCGCCACGACCTCGATCCTGCCCGGCGCCTTGGCGCGGCTGCGCGACGAGCACCCCCGTATGCAGGTGAGAATCGAAGGGGGCCTGTCCACGCGGCTCGAGGACCTCGTCTCCGGCGGGGTGATCGACGCCGCGGTCGTTACGGAACCGGCACGATTGCCGTCCGGTTTGCGCAGCCTGACCATCTTCTCGGAACCCTTGCTGATCGCCGTTCCCCTGAAAGCGGACGGCAACAGCGGGCCGGAATTGCTGGAGAGGCTTCCCTTCATCCGCTTCAACCGGGGGACCGGCGTGGGGCGCATCATCGAAACGACCCTGCAATCCCGCCGCATTCGGGTGGCCGAGACGATGGAGCTGGATTCGATCGAGGCCATCCTGATGATGGTGTCCCGCGGTCTCGGCGCGGCGGTCGTTCCGGAACGGAGCCTGACCGAACAATTCGCCGGCAGGGTCAGAACCTTTCCCTTCGAGGGGGCCGGCGTCACCCGGAATGTCGGCCTGGTGGTGCGGCGGCGGCAATCGGAAACGCCGCTGGTCAGGGCCCTGTTCAGCGCTTTATGCTTCGCGGCCCAGGACGAAACGGGGAATCCGCAACGGTCCGGCAACGAACCGGCCGGCGCGAGACATTAGACAATCACATTCGTAGTTGGGCCGGCACGCCGGACCGTCTGCGCCATACAGGAACAGTGACCGCCATGCATGTTACCGATCTTCCGACGCCGAGCCTGCTGCTCGACAAGGCCCGCCTGACCGCGAATATCGAGCGGATGCTGCAGAAAGCGGCCAATCTGGGCGTCGCCCTGCGGCCGCATCTGAAAACCGCGAAATCCGCGGCGGTCGGCACGCTCGCGACGGACAAACTGCGCTACGGCATCACGGTCTCTACCCTGAAGGAAGCGAGTTACTTCGCCGATCACGGTTTCCTGGACATCACCTATGCGGTCGGGATCGTGCCCGCGAAGCTGGACGAGGCCGCCCGATTGATGGCGCGCAGTGTCGAGCTGAAGATCATCACCGACAGTCCGGACGTCGCCCGCGCGGTCGCCGCCCATGGCGCGCCGTTCGAATTGTTGGCCGAGATCGACTGCGGCGACCATCGTGGCGGCGTGCAGGCCGACGGCGAAGAGCTGATGCAGATCGCCGCCGCCTTCCGCACTGATGCGGAACCGGGGGAAGCGCCCCGCCTCGCCGGCGTGCTGACCCATGCCGGCCATTCCTATGGCGTGAACTCCATCGCGGAGATCGAACGGATCGCGGAGGACGAACGCCAGGCGGTCGTCCGCGCGGCGGACCGGTTGCGCGCCGCGGGTCACCGGATAGACATCGTCAGCGCGGGCTCGACCCCGACGGCGCTGTTTTCGAAGGACGCCACGGGCCTCACCGAATACCGCCCCGGCGTCTTCGTCTTCTTCGACCTGGACCAGCAGTCGCGCGGCATCTGCGACCGGCATGACATCGCGCTGAGCGTGCTGGCCAGCGTCATCGGCCACAACAAGGCGGCGGGCAAGATCCTGCTCGACAGCGGCGGCCTCGCCCTCTCAAAGGATCGGGGCGCCAATGCTTTCCGGCCCGAAGTCGGCTATGGCGAGGTCTGCGACCCGGAAACCGCCGAACCGATCGAAGGGCTTTTCGTCACCGGCGTCAGCCAGGAACACGGCCATGTCAAAGTGACCGACCCGGCCGCCTATGACCGCCTGCCGGTCGGGTCCAAGGTCCGCATCCTGCCGAACCATGCCTGCATGACGGCCGCGGCCTATGACAGCTACGGCATCCTGAAAGGGACCGAGGTCGTGGAAACCTGGGACCGGGTGAACGGCTGGTAGAATCGCGCATTCGCTGCCGGCATTGCGCCCCATCAGCGATATCTTGAGGTGTTGGGCAGTCCATGTCTCCGGGCGGGCGTTTGATTTGGGGACTTGGCCGCTACGACATGGTGCTCTGGGATAGGCGGTTGGGGATACCGGCACTACCGGAGCGTCCAACGTCTGCATCAGTCGGGTGGATCGAGCCCTTTTTCGCGGTAGAGTCTCCGAACCTCTTCCTGGATTTCTTCCGGGCTCGGCCTTTTGTGTAAAGGCATCATGTTCACAAGATCGATAAGAATTCTGGCGTCTTCCTCGACTTCTTTGGTTTTTTTCTCAATCCACATGGCATCGGAAATGCTCAGTAAGGTTCTGTATAGGTTCTCGCTTGTTCTGACCTTGGAGAGAACCGATGGATCCCTGTTCGTGCAATTGGCAATCCACCAATCACGAACACCTTGCTCGTCGCCGGTTGCGCCGACGTCATCCAACGTAGCTACGATCTCGGGAAAGGGTTGCCGACTGGCATAGTAGGGGAGCTTGACCAGGTAAGGTACCAGGACAACAGGAGATTCGATGGCGGGATGACAAGCCACCAACGTCTGCGGCATTGCCAGTACCGCGTGATCCCGCGCCGTCAACCCAGTTTCATCCTTCAAATTAACCAGATCGCGAAAAGACGCATGGCGTAACAACTCCCTCAGGAGGAACAGGTAACCATGGTGCGAGACCCAGTGGAGAAGAGGCCGCCCTTGCCACGTTGAATTTGCGGCATCGGCAGACGAGGTTTCCAGCACGGCAATCATTTCTTCAACCGCACGCCTTTCAAGAACGTCCCATTCCGCCTCATTGCCACCCGCCTTTTCAGCCGTGGTATATAGGGCGCTCGTGAAGGTTTTGATTACCGCGAAAGCGTCTCCTTCCCTAGGCTCTGCAACTGAGGGATCTCCGAAAAAAATAAAAATGAGAGGGAGACCGATCTTGGACAGCCTGCAAAGCTGCGTCTTTCCCGATGCGAACAGCATCTCAAATCCTTTCGTCCCGGATACTCAAGAAGACTAAACAAGATCATGCCTTGGTACCAACCACACGTGGTTCTGTATTAAAAAGGCTGGAAGAGTCCTGCGCAAAAGTTGGTGATGGGCCGAATGAGCAATATCTAATCACGTTGGACAGCCCATATCCCCTGGCGGTATAAGGACATCGCTTTCAGGTGAGGAGAATTCGAATGGCCGATTTCGACAAGAAAACGTTCAGCGATTGGGAAGCCATGGTCGCGCAGGAGACCAAGGGCAAGACAGCCGCGGACCTCACCTGGGACAGCCCCGAAGGGATCGGCGTCAAGCCGCTCTACACGGCCGACGACCTGGACGGCCTCGCCCATATGGAGGGCATGGTGCCGGGCGCGGCGCCCTTCGTGCGCGGACCGCGGGCGACCATGTATACCCAGCGCCCCTGGACCGTGCGGCAATATTCCGGTTTCTCCACCGCCGAGGAATCCAACGCCTTCTACCGCCGCAACCTTGCCGCCGGGCAGATGGGGCTTTCCATCGCCTTCGACCTGGCGACTCATCGCGGTTACGACAGCGACCATCCCCGCGTCATCGGCGATGTCGGCAAGGCCGGTGTCGCCATCGACAGCGTCGAGGACATGAAAATCCTGTTCGACGGCATTCCGCTCGACAAGATGTCGGTCTCGATGACCATGAACGGCGCGGTGCTGCCGGTGCTGGCCATGTATGTGGTGGCGGGCGAAGAGCAGGGCGCGACCCAGGCGCAGCTTTCCGGGACCATCCAGAACGACATCCTGAAGGAGTTCATGGTCCGCAACACCTATATCTATCCGCCGCAGCCCTCCATGCGGATCGTCGCCGACATCATCGAGCACACCGCGAAACACATGCCGCGCTTCAATTCCATCTCCATCTCCGGCTATCACATGCAGGAGGCGGGCGCGACGCTGGTCCAGGAACTGGCCTTCACCATCGCCGACGGCGTCGAATATGTCCGCGCCGCGGTCTCAAAGGGGCTGGATGTCGACAGTTTCGCGCCGCGCCTGTCCTTCTTCTTCTGCCTGGGCATGAACTTCTTCATGGAGGTTGCGAAGCTGCGCGCCGCGCGCTTCCTGTGGGCCAACCTGCTGAAGGACAAGTTCGACGCCAAGGACCCGAAGAGCCTGATGCTGCGCACCCATTGCCAGACATCCGGCGTCTCGCTGGCGGAACAGGACCCGTATAACAACGTCATTCGCACGACGATCGAGGCCTTGGCCGGCGCATTGGGCGGGACCCAGTCGCTGCACACCAATTCCTTCGACGAGGCGCTTGGCCTGCCGACCGATTTCTCCATGCGGATCGCGCGCAATACGCAGCTGATCCTGCAGGAGGAGACCTACATCACCAAGACGGTCGATCCGCTGGCCGGCTCCTATTACGTCGAAAGCCTGACCGCGAGCCTGATCGAGGAAGCGACCAAGCTGATCGACGAGGTCGAGGCCATGGGCGGCATGTCCAAGGCGGTCGGCGAAGGCATGCCGAAGATGCGGATCGAGGAAGCCGCCGCCCAGCGCCAAGCGCGCATCGACAAGGGCGAAGAGGTGATCGTCGGCGTCAACAAATACCGGCCGACCAACCCGGAAAAGGTCGACGTGCTCGACATCGACAATACCAAGGTGCTGCAGGCCCAGGTCGAACGGCTGCACAGCATCCGCAAGACGCGGAACGAAGACGCCTGCCGCGCCGCGCTGGACGCGATCTCCAAGGCGGCGGAATCCGGCGAGGGCAATTTGCTGACGCTCAGCATCGAAGCCGCGCGCCACCGCGCCACGGTGGGCGAGATTTCGGACGCCATGGAGAAGGTCTTCACCCGTCACCGCGCCGTGGTGCGGTCGATTTCCGGCGTCTATGGCGCCGCCTATCAGGACGACGAAGGCTATCAGGCGATCAAGGCGGAAATCGACGGCTTCGCCGAAGCCCAGGGCCGCCGCCCGCGCATGCTGGTGGTGAAGATGGGCCAGGACGGCCATGACCGCGGCGCCAAGGTGATCGCCACCGCCTTTGCCGATATCGGTTTCGACGTCGATGTCGGCCCGCTGTTCCAGACGCCGGAGGAAGCCGCCGCCCAGGCCATAGAATCCGACGTCCATGTCATCGGCGTCTCCAGTCAGGCGGCGGGCCACAAGACCCTCGTGCCCTCGCTGATCGAAGCGCTGAAGGCCGAAGGCGCCGGCGACATCCTGGTCGTCTGCGGCGGCGTCATCCCGCCCCAGGATTACGACTTCCTGCTGAAGGCCGGCGTCGCGGCGATCTACGGCCCCGGCACCAACATCCCGAAAGCGGCCTCGGAAGTGCTCAAGCTGATCCAGGGACAGACGGCGCAGGCTGCGGAATAGGGCGGCGGAGTAAAACAATGGCACGGCCAGAGCTTTAGACCATAAATTGATCCTCCTTAACGCCCTCGGTTTGTTACTTCTTCTTGGTCCCCCACTCGGCGGTTTTGTCTTCGCCTACCGTTGCGAAGACGCTGTCGCACGCAGACTTCTGTACTGGAACGGTGCGGTTTTCGTTCCGCTGAATTCCCTGGGCATGTTGGGTTCGTCGTTTTGCGATGGCACCGCATTGAAAGGATATTACGCGTGCGTCGACGGAGTGGCCGTCGAGTACATTGTTGGACTCGCTACAGCCCTGTTCTTCGTCCCATTTTTGTACGCATTCGTCGAGTTGCCGATCCTAGGCATCGCACTAACACTCGAACTGAGAGAACGCGACATCGGCGGTTGGTGGGTTCAGCGCGCACCGTTAATTGGCGGCATCGCAATGTTTTTTCTGTTGGTCTGGTCAGCATTGTTTTGAATTGGTGGAGCGCCGGCCACAGCGGCAAGCCGTGCTCTATTTGCCTTGGGCCATCGGATTGGTGATACCAATGGTGCTGTTTTCCATGATGAGCTAACGTCCCATTATATTGGCAAACCCTGCCAAAGTATGTCATTCTCTGACCCGGAGGCACTATGAACATGGCTACGATGAATGTTTCCCTGCCGGACCCGATGAAGGACTGGGTTGAAAGCCAAGCGAAGAGCGGGCGCTACAGCAATGCGAGCGATTATGTCCGTGACCTGATCCGGCGCGACCAGGAGAGGACGGCGCAGATCGCGCATCTCCAGCGGCTGATAGACGAAGGCCTGGAAAGCGGCATAGCCGAAGATTTCAACATGGACGCCCTGCAAGCCGAACTAGACCGGGCCTGATGGCGCGCTTCCGAGTCAGTCGGAAGGCCCGAACCGATATCATGGATATTGGCCGCCACACTCAGCACATTTGGGGTAAAGACCAGCGGCGAATCTACCTAGCGGGCTTGGAGGCGGAATTCAGACTTCTCGCCGAAAGCCCTAATCTTGCGCCAGAACGGCCGGAATTCTCGCCACGGGTGCACCTGTTCCCCTACCAGCAGCACATCA
>Ga0209475_10004946_pt1 | contig 11185 bp, 7 predicted proteins | sample tdDd471_FD_187128 | JGI IMG/M metagenome (GOLD analysis project Ga0209475, IMG submission 187128) | Marine sediment microbial communities from the Atlantic coast under amendment with organic carbon and nitrate - tdDd47.1 (SPAdes)... | ecosystem: Environmental > Aquatic > Marine > Coastal >...
GTGCGCCTGACCAAGCGTCTGGTGAAGATCATGCAGGAGCGCACCCAGGAGGGCTACGTTTTCCGCATGGACCTGCGGCTGAGGCCCGATCCGGGCGCGACCCCGGTTGCCATGTCGGTCGCCGCCGCCCTTCAATATTATGAATCCATGGGCCAGAACTGGGAGCGCGCGGCCCTGATCAAGGCCCGCGCCATCGCCGGCGATATCCCGGCGGGCGAAGCCTTCCTCGCCGAGTTGCGGCCCTTCATCTGGCGCAAGTTCTTCGACTATGCCGCGATCGCCGACGTCCATTCCATCAAGCGTCAGATCCACGCCCACAAAGGCCACGGCCGGATCGCGGTGAAGGGCCACAACGTCAAGCTCGGTCGAGGCGGCATCCGCGAGATCGAGTTCTTCGTCCAGACCCAGCAGCTGATCGCCGGCGGTCGCAATCCGGGCCTGCGCGGTCGCGGCACATTGCAGATGATGGAGCGCCTCGCCGAGGAGGGCTGGATCGAACCCGCCACCCGCGACGAGCTCAGCGCCGCCTACCGATTCCTGCGCAAGATCGAGCACGCCATCCAGATGGTCGGCGACGAACAGACCCAGCTGCTGCCGACCGACGACGCCGGCCTCGCCCGCGTTTCCGCCCTGTGCGGCTTCCAGGACAACGACGCCTTCGCCGCCGCCCTGACCCGAACCCTGACGGCGGTGCAGGGCCATTACGCCCACCTGTTCGAGAACGCGCCGGGGCTTTCGTCCGATCTCGGCAATCTGGTCTTCACCGGCGACGAGGACGATCCGGAGACGCTCGAGACGCTCGCCAATCTCGGCTACAAGCGGCCGCAGGACGTCACCCGCACCATCCGCGCCTGGCATTACGGCCGCTATGCCGCGACACGCTCGACCCGCGCCCGCGAGAAGCTGACCGAGATGACGCCGGTTCTGCTCGACGCCTTCGCCAAAACCGAGAACGCCGACGAGGCGCTGATTTCCTTCGACCGGTTCCTCGGCCACCTGCCGGCCGGCGCCCAGGTGTTCCAATTGCTTGCCCAGGATCCGGGCGTCCTCAAGCTGCTGTCGGTGATCATGGGCGCCGCGCCGCGCCTCTCGCGGCTGGTCGAGCGCCGCAGCCACGTGCTCGCCGCGCTGCTCGAACCCGAACTCATGGGCGAATTGAGCGTCGCGCAGGAAATGCGCAAGCGCTTTCTCAAGCTGCTCGGCGAGGCCCGCGGCTACGAGGACAAGCTCGACCGGGCCCGCATCTTCGGCCAGGAGCAGATGTTCCTCACCGGCGTCCGGCTGGTCTCCGGCGCCATCACCCCGTCCATGGCCGGTCGCGCCTACACCGCGCTCGCCGACCTGCTGGTCGACGAACTGTTCCGCGCCGCCAGCGAGGAATTCGCCCTGCGCCACGGCCGCGTACCCGGCGGCCGCACCGCGATCGTGGCGATGGGCAAGCTCGGCGGCCGCGAGATGACAGCCGGTTCCGATCTCGATCTGATCCTGCTCTACGACCACGATCCGGACGCGACCCAGTCCGACGGCGACAAGCCGCTGGCGCCGAGCCAGTACTATATCAGGCTGACCCAGCGGCTGGTCGCGGCTTTGTCGGCGCCGACCGGGGAGGGGACGCTCTACGAGGTCGATTTCCGGCTGCGGCCCTCGGGCCGGGCGGGGCCGCTGGCGACAAGCTTCTCCGCCTTCGAGGCCTACCAGAAATCCGAAGCCTGGACCTGGGAGCAGATGGCGCTGACCCGGATGCGGGTGGTCTGCGGCGATTCCAATCTCAGGGAACGGCTGCTGAAGGTCAAGCGGGCGGCTCTCGACCGGCCGCGCGACGCCGACACCGTCCGCCGCGAGGTCGCCGACATGCGCGCCCGCATCGCCCGCGAGAAGGGCAGCGCCGATCCCTGGGACATCAAGAACGCCGCCGGCGGCCTGATCGACGTGGAGTTCGTCGCCCAGACCCTGCAACTGCTGCATGGCGGCGACCGCCCGGAAATCCTGTCGCAATCGACCCGCAAGGTGCTGCGTGCCGCCGCCGAGGCCGGCCTGCTGCCGCCCAATGACGCCGAGGTCCTCCGCTCCGGCTTCGCGCTCTATCAGGCGCTGACCCAGGTCCTGCGGCTCGCCATCGACGGCCGCTTCGACCCCGAAACCGCGCACAAAGGCCTGCGCGACCTGCTGGCGAGCGCTGCCGAACTGCCTGATTTCGCCACATTGGACGCGCATCTTCGCGCCACGCAGGCCGCCGTGCGGGAGTGTTTCTCCCGGCTGGTGGGCGAAGCCGAACCGGACGCTGCCCGCGCCGGTTGACGGAACCGCAACCATGGTTCGATAGGATCCCGGCCCGGTCCGGATTCAATGGAGTTTGAAATGGACAGAAATCTGAAGACGGCGCTCTTCGCCGCCCTGACGCTGCTCGTGACCGTTTCCGCCGCCGCCGCGCAAGGCATGCCCATGCGCGGCCATCACAGTGGCGGCGGCATGGGCTTCTGGCGCATGGATGCCAATGGCGACGGCGTGGTGAGCCTGAAGGAATATCTCAGGGCCCGGTCACACCGCTTCGACCGGCTCGATGCCGACGAGGACGACAAGGTCACCACCGAGGAGATCGACGATTTCATCATCCGCCGGCTCGAACGCATCCGCCGGCGGATGCTCGACCGCTTCGACGCCAATGACGACGGGGTGATCAGCCGCGCCGAGTTCGAACGCTTCCACGCCAAGCGCTTCGCCCTGTCCGACCGCGACGACGACGGTAAGGTCAGCCGCGCCGAACGCAGGAAGGTCATGCGCGGCCGCATGCATCGCCACCGGATGCACCGCATGGGACGGATGCACGGCATGCGGGGGATGGGTATGCCCGGAATGCGTGGGATGCGCGGCATGTATGGAATGCGTGGCATGGACGACATGCATGGCGGACCGTACAAGCGATCGGAGCGCGGCATGGAAATGCGCAAGTTCGACGGGGACGACGACGACAGGCTTCCCGCCGGCGCCCCCTCCGGTGCCATGCGCAAGATGCACAAGGGCGGCTCGGGCGGATCCGGCTCCGACGACGGCGAGTCCGGCAAAACGGGTTCCGGCAAAGCCGGACCGGACGAGGGCGGATCGGGGTCAGACACCGAATAGAGTCGCGGCGTTTTCGACGCCGGTTTTCTTCGCGGAAGGAAGATGCGTCCGGCCGCATGGCGTGGCCGGACGCCGGCTGGGTTTATATCAACGGCCCTCAAGGATGACCTATATGCGCCCATTTTCTCAATCCGATTGATCTGATTGTTTCGGGCTGTCCGATGAGCTTGTTCCAAGCCTCGCAGCCGGCGTTGAGGATGGCGTCATAGGTGTCGAAGACCCGGTTGGAGAGCCAGTTCTGGCGCATGTACTGCCAGACATTCTCGACCGGGTTTAGTTCGGGCGATCGCGACGGCAGCAGGATGATGGTCACGTTCCGCGGGATGTTGAGTTTGGCGGTCGTGTGCCATCCGGCCCGGTCCATCAGGATGACGGCATGGGCGTTGGGCGCCACATGATGGCTGATCTCGTCAAGATGGAGTTGCATGGCGCGGGTATTGGCCTTGGGCAGCATGACGGCGGCTCCGACGCCGCGCTCGGGGCAGATAGCGCCGAACAGATAGGCGTTCTTGTAGCGCTGATCGGCCGGTTGGCGTGGCCGGGTGCCCGTCCTCGCCCATAAACGCGTCTGGCCGTTCTTCTGCCCCAACCGCGCTTCGTCCTGGAACCAGATCTCGACCGGCGTGCCGGCCGGCAACTCGGCTATATGAGCGGCGAGCGTGTTGGCGAAGTTTTTTTGAACGCCTCGATGACCCGCTCGTCCTGGGCGGGATGTTGCGGCCTTGCGCTCATGTGCGAGAACCCCAGAGCGGCCAGCAGTTTGGAGATGGTTCGCTCATTGTAGGTGACGCCGAACCGCTCTTCGATGAGCCGCTGCAGGTCGATACGCCGCCAGCGAACCACTCCATCGACCTCCGGATCGGGGCCCGTCTCGACCAGGTCGGCAAGCTCGCGCATCTGCGCTTCGGTCAGTCGCCGCCGGCGCGCTGGTCCCTTGCGGTCGCGCAGCCCGTCCGGGCCGGCCTCGTTGAACCGATGGACCCAGTCACGCAGGGTCTGACGGTCCATACCGCCGACCCTCGCCGCCTCGGTCCGGTTCATCCCGTCATAGACCGCCGCAAGCGCCAGCAGCCTCCGTATCTGGCGATTGTCGGTACACCGCTTGGCAATCCGGCGGAGCGCCGCCGCATCGAAATCGGAACGAATGGGAACCGTCATGGCAAATCTCCTTTGCCATGGTGAATCACATCGCAACTGATTTGGGAATCCCAATCGAGTCAGAAGCCAAGGCCGTTGGTATTAGTCGGCGGACGGGCTTTCAAGTTTCCGACACAGCTTCCAACACGCGTCACTTCAGACTTGATCTGGAATCCTGCCGGGCGATGCCGACCACTGAAGTGCCAGCGTTAAACCATTGAACTCTCAACTATTTCCGTCATTCCCGCGCAGGCGGGAACCCACGCCTTGCGACCTTTCCCGACCTCAGCCGGCCGCCGCGGCCTGGGCCTCGACGACCGCGTAGGCGGAGATGTTGACCACACCGCGCGAGGTCGCCGACGACGTGAGGATGTGCGCCGGCTTCGCGGGGCCCAGCAGGATCGGGCCGACATGCAGGGCGTCGGTCATCGCCTTGACCAGGTTGAGCCCGATATTGGCGGCGTCGAGGCTGGGGAACACCAAGAGGTTCGCCTCCCCGGTCAGCTTCGAGCCGGGCATCCGCGGACCGCGCAGCACTTCCAGCAGCGCCGTGTCCGCCTGCATCTCGCCATCGACCTCGAGCTCCGGATCGGCCTTCCACAAATCTTCCAGCGCGGCGCGCATCTTGTGGCTCGACTCCACGTCGCGGGAGCCGAAATTGGACTGCGACAGCAGCGCGGCGCGCGGAGCGATGCCGAAGCGGCGGATGGTCTCGGCCGCCTTCAGGGTCATCTCGGCGATCTCGAGCGCGCTCGGATCGTTGCTGACATAGGTGTCGGTGAGGAAATAGGCGCCGCGATTGTTGAGCAGCAGGCTCAAGGCGGAGAAGTCGTGCATTTCCGGCAGCAGGCCGATCACCGCGCGGATGTCGCGCAGGTGCTTGTCGAAGCGTCCCTCGAGGCCGCAGACCAAGGCGTCGGCGTCGCCGCGTTCGACGGCCAGCGCGCCGATCACGGTTGTGTTGGTGCGCACGATGGTCCGCGCCGCACCCGGCGACACGCCCTTGCGGCCGACCTTTGAGAAATACAGGTCCGCGTATGCCCGGTAGCGCTCGTCGCTTTCGGGATTGACGGCCTCGAAATCGACGCCCGGTCGGATCTTGAGGCCATAGCGCTCGCAGCGGGTCTCGAGCACGCCGGGCCGGCCGATCAGGATCGGCACCGCCAGCCCGTCCTCGATCAGCACCTGCGCGGCGCGCAGCACCCGCTCGTCCTCGCCGTCTGCGTAGATGATCCGCTTCTTGTCGGTACGCGCCTTGGCGACGATCGGTTTCATGATCAGGCCGGAGCGGAAGACGAAGCGGGTGAGGCGGTCGAGATAGGCGTCGAAATCGGCGATCGGCCGGGTGGCGACACCGGTCTCCATCGCCGCCCGCGCCACCGCCGGGGCGATCCTGAGGATCAGCCGCTGGTCGAAGGGCGACGGGATCAGGTAGCTGGGCCCGAAGGTGTGGGTCTCGCCGCCATAGGCGCGGGCGGCGACGTCGGAGGGCTCCTCCTTGGCGAGCCCGGCGATGGCTTCGACCGCAGCGCGCTTCATCTCTTCGTTGATCGCGGTGGCGCCGACATCGAGCGCGCCGCGGAAGATGTAGGGAAAGCACAGGACGTTGTTGACCTGGTTGGCGTAGTCGGAGCGGCCGGTACAGATCATGCAATCGTCGCGCACGGCGAGCGCATCTTCGGGCATGATCTCGGGATTGGGGTTGGCAAGCGCCAGGATCAGGGGCTTCTCGGCCATGGATTCGAGCAGCTGCGGCTTCAATACGCCCGCCGCCGAAAGCCCAAGGAACACGTCGGCGCCGCCGATCACGTCCGCGAGGGTCCGCGCGTCGGTCTCTTGCGCGAAGGCCGCCTTCCAAGGGTCCATCAGGCTCTCGCGGCCTTTGTAGACCACGCCCTCGATGTCGGTGACCCAGATGTTCTCCCGCTTCGCGCCCAGCGCGAGCAGCAGGTTGAGGCAGGCGAGCGCGGCGGCGCCGGCGCCCGAGGCGACGATCTTCGCCTTGCCGATATCCTTGCCGGCTAGCTCCAGACCGTTCCGGACCGCCGCGCCGACGATGATCGCGGTGCCGTGCTGGTCGTCGTGGAACACCGGGATGTTCATCCGCTCGCGCAGCCGGTCCTCGATCATGAAGCATTCCGGCGCCTTGATGTCCTCGAGATTGATGCCGCCGAAGGTGGGTTCGAGCGCCGCGACCACCTGCACGAAGGCGTCGACATCGGTCTCGTCGACCTCGATGTCGAACACGTCGACGCCGGCGAATTTCTTGAACAGCACCGCCTTGCCCTCCATCACCGGTTTGGAAGCGAGCGGGCCGATGGAGCCGAGCCCGAGGACGGCGGTGCCGTTGGAGATCACGGCGACGAGGTTGCCGCGCGCGGTATAATCCGATGCGGTCGCCGGGTCGGCGGCGATGGCGAGGCAGGGGGCGGCGACGCCGGGGGAATAGGCGAGCGCCAGGTCGCGCTGGTTGCCCAGCGGCTTGGTCGCCTCGATCTGCAGCTTTCCCGCCGTCGGGTGGGAATGGTAGAACAGCGCCGCCTCGTCGAGATCGCGCGCCGGCGTCTTTTCCTCTGCCATCGTCCCCTCCTCCCAATTTCACCGGCCTGAATTTCCCGGGCGACCGTTTTCGCCGCGCCGGCAGGACGATACGCGATTCGAGCCGTCTTCCGCGTGACAGGCCGATTGCACAAGGCCGCGCTTCGCCCTAACTGTAAACTCGGATCCGAAACGGCTCAGGAAGCAAAGCATATGCCCGGCATCGACGAAAGCCGCCCGTTCATTCCGGTGAGGATCGCCGTCCTCACTGTCTCGGACAGTCGCAGCCTCGACGACGACAAGTCGGGGGCGACGCTTGCCGGCCGGATCGAGGCGTCGGGACACAGGCTCGCCCATCGCGGCATCGTCCGCGACGAGGTCGAGGTGATCCGCGCCGCCGTCAAATCCCATATCGACAACGCGGACGTGGACGTCGTCATCACCACCGGCGGCACCGGCTTCACCGGCCGCGACGTCACGCCGGAGGCCGTCGAACCGCTGTTCGAGAAGCGCATGGACGGCTTTTCGGCTATCTTCCACCAGATCAGTTTCGAAAAGATCGGCGTCTCCACGATCCAGTCGCGCGCCACCGGCGGCGTCGCCAACGCCACCTATATCTTCGTACTGCCAGGCTCGCCCGGCGCCTGCAAGGACGCCTGGGACGGGATCCTTCAGGCCCAGCTCGACTACCGCCACATGCCGTGCAACTTCATCGAGATCATGCCACGGCTCGACGAGCATCTGAAACGGACGAAGAGCTGAGGCGGGCGCGCTTTATTGCCTCATTCGGCCGCGTTCGGAACGTTGTTGACGGAAAGCCAGCCGCATCTGTTTCTCCGATTCGATCAGGGCAAAGAAAACGACGCTGACCGCAACGATCAGAAGACCATCGAATAGCGGCACCGAACGCGTACCGAACACCGCCTGAAGCGGCGGCAGGTAAGTGATTGCGAATTGCGCCGTAGTGATGGTGACGACACAGGACCAGACTGCCGGCGTTCCCCGCGCCGCCGCCCAGGTGAGGGACGTCCCGTAGATGTTGCGGATGAAGAAGAGATGGAAAATCTCCAGAACCACAAGCGTGTTCAACGCGATGGTTTGTGCCAACGCCACAGGATAGCCCCGGTCGATCGCCTGGAAATACATACCGAATACCGCTGCCAGGAACAAAGTCGAAACGAGTATGATATGCCAGACCAGTTCACCGGACAGCAGCGGCTCGTCGCGCGGTCGAGGCGGGCGGCGCATGGTGCCGGTTTCAGACGGTTCGAACGCGAGCGCCAGGCCGAGTGTCGCGCCGGTGATCAGATTGACCCAGAGTACCTGTACCGCAGTGATCGGCAGCGCCAGCCCCGCGAAGAGGGCCACGACGATGGTCAAGGCCTCGCCGGCATTCGTGGGCAGGGTCCAACTGATCACCTTCTTGATATTGTCGTAAACCGTGCGCCCCTCGCGCACCGCGGCCGCAATGGAGGCGAAATTGTCGTCGGCGAGAACGATTTCGGCAGCTTCCTTCGCCGCTTCGCTTCCGTTCCGGCCCATGGCGATCCCGGCATCGGCTCGCTTGAGCGCCGGCGCATCGTTCACCCCGTCGCCGGTCATGGCCACCGTCATGCCGCGTGACTGAAGCGCAGCGACAAGGCGCAACTTGTGAGCGGGAGACGTGCGGGCGAAGATGTCCGTCTCCACTGCGGCCTCGGCCAGCGCGGCGTCGTCCAACATATCCAGATCGGCGCCCGTGAGGACCCGCTCGTGGTTCTTCAACCCGATCTTTCCGGCAATGGCGCGCGCGGTGGCGGCGTGATCGCCCGTGATCATCTTCACGCGGATACCCGCGTCATGGCATTCGGCGACAGCTTCGATGGCTTCGGCGCGCGGCGGATCAATGAGGCCGATGAGACCGATCAGCGTCAGTTTTCCCTCGATATCGACCGTCTCCAGAGCTGTCTGATCCTGCGCCATCGCTCGCACGGCTACTGCGATCACCCGTTGTCCCTCGGCGGCCAATTCCTCCACCATGCCGTGCCAGTAGGAATGATCGAGGGGCGAGGTTCCGCCGCCGGAATCGCGCTGGTCCGCACAGAGCGCCATCACCGTTTCGGGGGCGCCCTTGACGTGCACGAAAACCTGGCCGCCATCTCCCCGGTGGAGTGTGGCCATGTAGCGGTGCGCGGCATCGAAAGGGATGGCGTCATGGCGAAACCAGTGGCGGAAAGGCTCGTGACCGTCTCGGGTGATCTTGCCCGCGAGCGCCATCAGCGCGCCTTCCATCGGATCGCCTTCCACGCGCCAATCCAGTTCCGTCCCATGAAGGGCGGAATCGTTGCACAGCCCCGCGGCGCGAGCAAACTCCATCAAGACCTTGTGCTCGTCCGGATGCGCATCGGCCTCACGCCAGCGGACCGCGCCTTCCGGGGCATAGCTGATGCCGCTGACCGAGTAGACATGCTCGGCGGCGGCAAGGGAAATCGCCATCATCTCGTTTCGCGTGAGCGTTCCTGTCTTGTCCGAGCAGATCACCGAGACCGCGCCCAGCGTTTCGATCGCCGGCAATCTGCGGACGATGGCGTTGCGCCGCGCCATCGCCTGCACTCCCACCGCGAGAGTTATGGTGAGCACAGCCGGCAAGCCTTCCGGTATGGCGGCAACCGAGAGGCCCACAACCGCCATGAAAAGCTCGGAGAACGCCAGATGACCGACAAAATAGCCGTAGATCAACAGAATGGCGGCGACGATCAGAATGAAGACAGTCAGCCACCGCGCGAAGCGGTCCATCTGCGAGACGAGCGGGGTCGTCAGCATCTGTACCTGGGCAAGCATGCCGCTGATACGGCCGATCTCCGTATTGGCACCGGTAACGGCAACCACGGCGCGGGCCGTCCCGGCGGCGACCAGCGTGCCGGAGAAAAGCATCGAGCTCCTGTCGCCAAGCGCGGCATCCCTGCCGACCGCGGCGGTTCCCTTTTCCACCGGCACGGATTCGCCGGTCAGGATCGCCTCTTCCGCCTTCAGGCCGCGTACCTGTATCAGCCGAAGGTCGGCCGGAACCCGATCGCCCGCCTCGACGAGAACGACATCGCCCGGCACCAGCCGATCGGCATCGACGCTTTGCCGCCTGCCGTCGCGAAGCACCGCCGAATGCGGCGCCAGCATTCCACGAATCGCGTCCATCGCCTGCTCGGCCCGTCCCTCCTGCAGATATCCGATAGCCGCGTTGACGACCACGACTGCGAGGATTACCCCGGTGTCGACCCAGTGCTGCAGGGCCGCGGTTACCGCCGCCGAGGCGATGAGCACGTAAATCAGGACATTGTTGAAATGCGCAAGGAATCGCAGCAAAGGGCCGCGACCTTGCGGCTCAGGCAGACGGTTGGAACCGTAAACCGCCAGACGACGGGCTGCCTCATCGGAACTAAGTCCCCGGGATTCTGACCCAAGTTCGCGAAGCGCATCCGCTGGGGAGAGGCAATGAGCGGCGATTGGTCCGGGCGTCGATCTCATTTGACGGTCGCAACGGTTGTTCGGATCGCGAGATTCGGATTTGAAAATCACGTCACCCGTTTCCGATCGGTTCGGTTTACGAAAACGACAATCGCCCCCTCCCTCTACTACGAGCGGAGGATAGCGCGAACCCTTCGATAGTTCCAGATCGGTCTACGGCGTCTTGCGGCGCAGCCAGCGGCCGATTTCGCCAAGCCACAGCGACCCGGCCGTTTCGGCCGCACCGAAAGGCCAATGCAGGGCCGCCGCCTCCGGCAGCTTTCGATAGCGCTGCCTCGACAAGGATTTCTTTCGTGTGGCCTTTCCGGGCCCGGTGCTCCGGCTCGACGGGTCTGGTCGTTCGGATTTCGAGACTGCAGCGAGATTTCCGAACGGGATGTAGAGGTCATCCGGGACTTGTGGACATATCTCGGGCCTGGTCCAATCCGTTCGCTAAAGTCCGGCGGCTGGATATGCCGGCGGCGATCGTCACCCGCGCGCCTTCGGCGGCGAAGGCCGAACAGGCGGCGAGCCGGGAGGCGAAGACGAGCGAGATCGAAGCCGGTGCGGACCTCGCCATGGTCTGGTCCTTCCAAGTGCTAACATTCTGAATATTCTCCCGTTTCCATGTCGAGCCGCTGCATTCGACACCTCGCGCCCGATCGCCTTTTCGTGAATATATTCCTTTTTTGTTCTTGCTATGTTCCTTTTTCGAATCTAGATTGAGGCCATGGAACAGATCCGCCAAGAGCATCCCGTCATGGATACCAGCGCGCTGGGGCCGCAGATCGAGCCTCGGCGGCGGCGCGGGCGCGGCGCGGTCAGCAATCCAAGCGGGCGGTTCGAGAAGCTGCGCGCGGAACTGTTCGACGATGGCTGGGACAGCCTCGAGGATCTCGAGCCGTTCAAG
>Ga0209475_10004948_pt1 | contig 11181 bp, 8 predicted proteins | sample tdDd471_FD_187128 | JGI IMG/M metagenome (GOLD analysis project Ga0209475, IMG submission 187128) | Marine sediment microbial communities from the Atlantic coast under amendment with organic carbon and nitrate - tdDd47.1 (SPAdes)... | ecosystem: Environmental > Aquatic > Marine > Coastal >...
CTTCCCACTTTTAGAAGGTACAAAAAGAAACCATCTATCTTTCTTATCAAGATGCTTTACATTCATAAGCCCTTCACTACTTTCAATTGCATTCCTAGGACTTATTCCCGCTAATTCTTCCTGACTAATACTCCAGGAAATATCTTTATGTTGTTCATCCACATCCCATGTAATGTAATAAACTTCTCCTACTTCCGAATCAAAAGATAAACCTAATTTACTGCCAACGCACGACGTAACGTTATTTTGCACAATAACATCCTTAAAATCTTTAGAAAAAACAGTTACAATAATCAGACTTTCTATCTCATTATTCGTTTCTAATTCAACTTTACCATCATAAAGAGCTTCGAGTTTAAATATCTTACGACTTGAAGAAGACACTAAGCATTTACTGTTTAAATCTGTAACTAGTGTGATCTTTTTCGTTCTAGTTTCCGTTTCTTTTTCACATTTTGGACTAGCAGCTGACATTGCACCTAGACCAAGAAATACAACTAATGCTGCACCTCGTAGATAATTTTCCCAATTCATAAATTTATATATTACTGTTCCCCAGGACAAATATATATAAACTCCTTAAAATTAGACACTAAAAAATAAAATAATAACCTTTTAAGGTTGATGAAGCCCTAAAACACTTTACAATCTAAGTACTATTCAAACAACGTATTCAAATATTCGCATTTTGTAACCCTTATAGGTAAATGACAAAAAAAAAGGAGTTGTATTTCTACAACTCCCCAAATCATCTAACCTTAACTCAAAATCCAAATCAATGAAAAAAACTCAACTTACTATTATAACACTCTATTATTGAAATGGTTCATTTGTATATATAAAAAAAAGAGGAATGTTTGACTTTTCAAACATTCCTTCTTCAACCTAACCTTAACCCTAACTTATGAAGAAAGCTTCATAAATCTTTATACTCAATTCGCATATTTAAAGTTCTTTAAATCCTATTGCAAATACAATAATTTAAACTTTTTTAACGCGATTTTGTAATTCTATATTATTGTGTGCTTAATTATATTTATTTATTCACACATTTTAACATACGCAAATATGTAGCTTTTTTGATTAAAACGAAAGCTTTTTATTAAAAACTTCAAATTTTATCACAGTACAATAACTTTTAAGAGTTGCTAAAGTAGAATAGTGAACATACTTAGCAGGGACTAGAACATCACCATATGAAAGGTCGCGGGTTGCGCATGCATCTTCAACTACCGTAACCTTATACTTAAAATCTGTTGCAGCTCTAGCAGCTGCTTCAAGACACATGTGAGTTTGCATCCCTACAATTACAACATGCGTAATTCCATTAGTATCTAAAGTGTTTTTTAATTCTGTATTGATAAATGCATTTACTTCTGTTTTCTCAAATATAATCTCATCGGGTAATGGACGAACTAATTTATTTATTTCCCCTCCCGACTTAGCTCGATGCTTTACATGAATGACCATTTGATTGCGCTCACGAAATCCTTTTAATACTTTAGAAGCAACTATAGCAGCTTTTTCTGAACCCACAAGCTCTACAGAACCCGATGGAAAATAAAAGTCCTGAATATCGATTAATAGTAAAGCAGTCTTCTTCGCTTCTTGAGCAGAAAGCCCTAAAACCATTACAAACAAAAGTAAAAACAACGATAAGCGTTTCATAAAAGTAGTATTAATGAAATTTCAAGTAATAAAAAAAGGGTGACAAATGCCACCCTTTAAACTTTTTACCCTGATTATTATTTAATACCAAGCTTTTTCTTTAGGTCTTTTGTTAATGCATCTTTATGAATCATGATAGACATCGTTTTGTACTTTATAAACGACTCTGATGCATAAAAATAACCTTCATATTTACTATTCGTATTCCATGAGTTTTTAACCTTAAAATACTTCGTTCCGTTTTGATCTTTTACCATTCCTGTAATCTGCATTCCATGATCATCAGTAGTCTGATAATTATCATATGCTTCCTGACGCATTTCTGGTGTAATCACAACCTCTTTTACAGGCTTATCAAAGCTATAAAGCATCTTATTTCTATCTGCTCTAGACATGCTCTCCCAACGAGAACGCTCAGAACCCGACATCTCTTTGGCATCATTTTCAGGGACGATTGCTACACCATTAGTATGAGAAAATCCTTTTTCGCTTACATCTGCAGCCCATCCAATTGAGTAACCATTTTCTAACGAATTTTCAAAAACAGTCATTAGATCATCAAGAGTTACATTGTATACTTTTCCCCACAACCAGTTGTCTGGCACTTCAATAGCAAATGAACTATAAGTTGGATGGTGCATATAAGATGAAACCTGAATATAGTCATCCATGTTCAAACCTACCTTTTCTTTCATGTAAGTTTGAGGTGTATAGCTCTTTCCATCTATTTCAAATGAAGTAGGCTCTTCGCCAAGGTATGCATCTAGTACTCCGTCAAAACCTGACTTCCAGGCTGGAGATAATTTCTTGTTTTTATTAGTTATTACTGCATCTACATAACCTTTAAGCACTGCATCCATTTCTCCATGTACATGCCCTTCTTCACCATACTCAAGACCTGCGTAGGCTTCTTCAGGAACCATTCCATAGTTTTTCATTACATAAACAGCATCATGAAAAGCTCCACCTGGACCAAAGTTTAATGAACCATGAAGGCGTACATATTTTACAGCTTTATCCGAATAACAGTGACGAACTACAAACATCTCAGAAAGATCGGCTGGTTCTTTACCAATACGAATCATTTCTGACTCGAAAAAGCCTAATGCAGAAAAGCTCCAGCAAGTACCTGAACGATGTTGATCTTTAACACAAGTTGCTTCCAGGTCATAAATTGTCTCAAACTGATAACCTTCTGTTTTGTCCTGAGCTATCAAAGTCAGGCAAAAAATGCTTAGTAGTAATGTTGAAATTAGTTTCATATTAAATAAATTAAATTGTTTCCCTATTCATTACAGAATTAAAATCTTTAATTAAGACTTTTGTAATTACAAATAAATAAAAGTTACTTCTAACCTATAATGATATTCTTCATCTGTTTGGAAAGAATTAAGTAAATAGCAAAGAAATTAATTAGAAGACAGCTGATTAATTATTTCTTGTCCATTCTGAACCATCTGACTTGCACTTTCTCGTGGTAAACGATCAATTACAAAGTCACTTAAAATTTCATCAATCAATTCCACTTTTGCTTTGTCTTTGTCATCGGTTAAAAAATTACCACGTAAGATCTTTATCTTCTCATAATCCTGAATACCTTCAATAAGCCGTTCATAACGTACTGAGCTACGCGCATTAGGGTAAATTAAATGTGAACTACCAGATGACTGCTTTTCGATACGAGCATCGATTAAAACCTTATTATCCCAATTATTAAAATTCATTATATGTATTCCATCTATGCCTTGTGCAGCTGCATACCAACTAAACCAGGTTGATTCAGCTGACGGTGAGTGTATAAATAGATTTGGATACTCGGTATTTGATGTTATATGGTAAGATGTTTCTTTCCCTTGCCGGTGACGTAATTTAAACCATTCTTTAAGATTACTATATTGCGAAGCCACATCAGCTGCATAAACATCTTCTAACAATCCAGAGGACCACTTATTAGCGACCAACTCCAACTTAAACTCCGCATTTACAGCCTGAATGATTTGCTTGACTTTTGTGACATCATCAATCTCTCCCTCTCCTATAACAACCACTACACGTTCAAACCAACCTTTTAATTCAAGATGGTTATTTAGATCTTTAAGACAGTCATTTATCAAACTCTTATCTTCATCTATATCAACCTCTTTGCTTTTTACACTCTGCAGTTTCTCATCATAGTACACAAAAACATTTGACATTTTTGGAAAAATCGTATAACAGTCAATTTGTTTAGAACTTACCAATTCCTCAGATTGTTTTATCCACTTATCAAAAATTGAATAATCTCCTGTAATTTTGCCATTCTTATTTTTTGTCCATTTGATCAATTGAGCATCAAAAGCTTTTTGCAACGAAAGATAAGTTTCATGACAAAACATATTTGTTGTAATACTCTTTTGTCCTGCCAACCGCATCAAGTTTTGATATGGTTCTAGTTCAGCAAAATGTTGATCAGACCATGGATTTGCATTATGCCAGTGAGCAATAACAAGTGGATTAAGATACATATGAGTTTGAAAGCTCCAATTTATAGATTGTGGCAATTTCTGCTCAAGTACATTTAACGTCAATCTCAATTCTTGTGGTGGATTGCTTTTTGAATACACCTTTAACGCGGTAGTATATAATCCAGCCTTTATATTATCTGGTATCTTTATAGTAACCCATAATGGACGAACTGTTTTAGCCTCCAAGTCCATACATTTAAGCTCATCAAGTGGATCAGCAATAATACACGAATCCCTTTGGCTTATATTGTTGGCATCAGGTTTAATAAAACCCACATCACTCATTACATAACGTACAAATCGGGTTTGAATAACATCAGACGGTATCGTATCTCCCTCTAACGAAATGATATCATCCCATTCAGTTTCTATTTGCTCAACATTAAACGCACTCCATAGAATTGCTTGTAATGAAACTCGCTCACCTTTCCATACATTAATATGTTCGTCTTTAATAACTGCTAAGGTTGGAACTTTACCTTTAGGATATTTCAAATTTTTAGAACCATATGACAAATGTAAACCTCTCCCTGTGGCTTTCCACTCCAGTTCATTCTTAGCCTCCGGATCAGCAGCTTCTTTATATGTTGAACTTTGTATTTTTGGGCGTTGATTATAACAAGCCACATTTAAAAATAATAAACCAATTAAGCTTACAATAAAAGAAGTCCTCATGTGTATTGATAACATTTGATGCGTCAGCAAATATAATACTTTGCTAATACAGTGCGGAATAGATTTTACAATAGTTGCTGTATTTTTAAACGCTGAATTTTACCTGTTTCAGTCATTGGAAATTTACTTATAAAGCGTATTTCTTTGGGCTTTTCAAATGCCGTTAATTGAGAAAAGGCTTCTTCCAACTCCATACATCCATCTTTATCTCCTTCAATAACAAGAACAATACGATTACCAAGCTTTAAATCTGGCAAACTACTGATAATAAACGACTGGGGGATGTACATATTTAATTTACGCTCTACTTCTTCAGGAAAAACCTTAATACCACCCGTATTTATGACATTATCAAACCGGCCCTTAAGCACAAATTCATGGTCTGAAATTAACTCAATGATATCATTTGTAAAAAGCTCATTCTCATTAATAGAGGAAGGTTTTATAACTATGCACCCCCGCTGATCCTGAGATATTTTTATTTCAGGCAATAAACTAAAAGGTGAACCAACATCCTCAATTTTCCGAAGTGCGATATGCGAAACAGTTTCAGTCATACCATAAGATTCCCACGCATTAATACCAAGCTGTACAATTTCTGAAGCCAAATCATCATCAACCTTTCCTCCACCAATAATCAATTTCTTTACTTTTGAGAATAAGGCGCGATCATCATTAATAATAGAAGCTACCTGCAAAGGAACCATCGCAGTAAAGTCTATTGTATGATCAATAAAAACCAAAGGATTAGAAGTCACGGAACCTTGGATCAGCTTTAAATTACCGCGCATCGCTCTTACAACCATCATTTTACCGGCAATATATTTTACCGAAAGACAAAGTAATGCAGAATCACCTTGTTGTAAATTCAGAAATCGGATCGTTCGATCTGCAGAAGCAAGCATGGCCGATTTCCGAACTCTAATAAGCTTTGGCTTTCCAGTGCTACCTGAAGTTTGCAATTCGATAAAAGGGCTATTATTACACCACTGAGCAAGAAAAATTGAAAGCTGCCGCAACTCTTTATCAGAGCTTTCTTGCAAATCAGCAGCAAGCATGAGCAATTCCTCCATGCCCGCATAAACCTCACCATTATAACTTAAGGAACAATAAGCTGTATGTGAATATAATTTACTCATCACTACTCCAATCAAAAGGATTTTCCCAATTCACCATTGAATTGTAATACAATTGCTCCCCTTTTAGATAAAGTGGGGAATTTAGATTATTACTAAATACCTGCCCTGTACCCAAACCTTGTTTAAGCGAATTATTCTGTAAATATACCCATTGTGCAATAGCATTTAATCCCACATTAGCTTCTAAAGCAGATGTAGCCCACCAACTTATATCATTCTTCTCTGCCAAATGAATCCACTCTTCCGATGCTTTCCAGCCTCCAATTAAACTCGGTTTAAGAATTATAAACTGAGGCTGTATTGAGCTTAATAAATCATCTTTTTCGTGAATACTATTCACTCCAATTAACTCCTCATCCAGAGCAATTGGGAAAGGTGTTTTTCTGCAGAGCTGGTACATCTCTTCTATTTGCCCAGGTTTTATAGGCTGCTCAATAGAATGGATATCAAAAGCCGATAATGCATCTAATTTTGCTAAAGCTTCATTCGGCATGAAAGCCCCATTAGCATCAACTCGCAATTCTAATACTTGTGATGAAAAACGGTTTCGAATATGCTGTAAAATACCTAGTTCCTGATTTATATCAATGGCGCCAATCTTAAGCTTCAAACATGAAAAACCTTGATTAAGTTTTTCTTCAATGCGTAATAACATTTCATCAGCATCCCCCATCCAAATAAGACCATTTATAATAATTGGCTGCTCACCAGAAGTAAATTTAGAAGGATACAAGAGATAAGGATTATCATTTTTTAATCCCTCTAATGCCATTTCAAGTGCGAAACGAATGGAAGGGTATTCAATTAATGATTCGTGAAGATCTATGGCATAAGTATTAATATTCTGACAAACCTCTTTAAGCTTAGCTTCCAAATCAGGTTTATCATCAATACTTAAATTAGGAATAATCGAACATTCTCCAATCCCATTTTTGCCATTACTATTTTCTATTTTAATAAACCAGCTTGCTTTGGTAAATAATACACCACGAGATGTACCACTTGCTTGGTTAAATTTTAAATGATGTTTTATATAAGTTGCCCTTAGCATATAATTAAATTATTAGTCCAACACCAAATAATAGCACCACTAGTAATGTAGACAGTGCCAGTTTCTTTAGTTCTGGATCAAAATCATCAGCATTAACTGCTTTATGAACCACATTTAAATGTCGTCCGAATAAAGGTAAAGCAACTAGAAACAGAAAGTGCGATATGGAATAATCAGCCAATGCAACAAAACACAATAACGATAAGATAGCCCCAATTACCAAGATAAATTGATATCGTTTAGACCAACCCATTCCGTAACGAACAACTAAAGTATATTTTCGAGCTTCTCGATCACTCTTTTCATCACGCATATTATTTAGGTTAAGTACTCCCGCACTTAACATTCCAACTGCAAAGGCAGGTAGTAAAACTAACCAAGTGAACCATCCACTATGCATATAAAAAGAACCACCTACACCAACTAGTCCAAAGAAGAGTAACACAAAGATATCTCCCATTCCTTTGTAACCATATGGATTTTTTCCCATCGTGTATTTCATTGCTGCCGCAATAGCTGCAATACCAAGAAGAAAAAACAAAATACCATTAAAACTTAAAGATTCCCTAAAGGCTATATAAATTAGGTACAATCCAGAAAATAAGGATAAAATAGCAAAAACAACAATAGCAATCCGCATATCCCGCAAACCGATAGCCCCGGATTGCACCATTCGTTGAGGACCTTGGCGTCCACTATGATCAGCACCATTAATGGTATCGCCATAATCATTGGCCAGGTTGGATAGTATTTGTAAAAATAATGTAGTTATTGAAGCACCAATTAAAATCCCCCATTCAAATTCGTTATAGAATGCGGCTAACAAACTACCCATTATTATTGATGAGAGAGCGAGTGGTAAAGTTCGTAAACGAAATGCGTTAAGCCATGCTACTGCTTTGGTCATAATCCTTTGTTTATGCAAAAATAAACATTTGCATTAAAACAATAGAATCATATTATAAAGAATACCCATTTATAAAGAAGAATCATCTTTAGCACATTTTCATTTTTCCATATACATATTTATACAGTAAATTTCTTAATTCTTTAAATTGTACATATGTAATCTGAGATGGATAACTCATAATACGTTGAGGAAAATTAGCACATTCTTTATGGAATGAGGGCTGAATATAAACAAATGGATTTTCTAAAAAACCGGCATTACTAAATATTTCTTTCTCCTGCACATCACTGCTATTAGATAAAATATCTATCTCTTTTATTATTGTAAAATCATCTTTATATGATGTTTTAAGCTTTTTAAGTAAGGTAGTAATTACTTCTCTGAAATTCTCATTGGGCTGAACAGCAATATGCTCTATTGCGATCCAATTTTTAATTTCCCAATAACCAACAAAACCTCTTAAGTTCCCTTTATTATTTCGTAATTCTTGCATTTGATAGAATGTTTTCTGGTAAATCTCTTCAAATTGCTTTCTACACCTTCTTCGCTCATATAAATAGGTACTCATCATTAAACTCCATACGTCCTCAGTCATCATAACTCATTATTTAAGACCAACTTAAACAAGCAGCATACCAGAAAATCTGAATAAAATACAAAAGATGTGAAAGATCCTAACAGTTAGTTTTATTCCTTTAATTTTGAATAATTTTCACCTTTAATCGTTAAACAATGTTAAAGCATTAACACTGCGGAGTTACCCGAGTAACTCACACCTAACACAGTCGGATTAGGTAATGTATTTACGAACAATTTTACCTAAATAACATGCAAAACCTTTGAACCTATACCCCGTATATTGAACGTTTTACATTAATTCCATGATCCTATTTTAAATGTAATATAAGATCACAGAATTAACTTAAAACAACGAATAAAAATCACAAGAGATATCATTTAATAAGAATCTCTAATTTTTTTTCGAAAAAAGATGCCATTAAAGCAGGATTTCCGTAATATGCATCTGGGAATATGAGAATTGGGGAGCAAAATATAAATTTTAATCTATGAAATGGAAGAATTTAAAGCTTAGTAGAAAGTTTTTTGTTGCATTCGGAATTGTTATTTCACTATTACTTATAACAGGCTTCTGGGCTATTTTTGGCATTAACGGTATTGTTGGTGATGCTTCTGAAACCATTGATGGTAACAAGCTGAGAACAAATTTAGAAAGCAAATATGTTGATCATTTAATTTGGGCCAAAGAAGTCAATCGCTTACTTACAGATGATAATGTTACTGAACTTAATGTTCAAACCGACCATCACAAATGTGCTTTTGGACAGTGGTACTATGGTGAAGGCAGAAAAGAAGCAGAGGAACTCGCTCCTGAGCTTAAGCCTCTTTTAAAAGAATTTGAGGAACCTCACATGCACCTACATTCTTCTGCTATTAAACTCGATGAAGCTTTTGAGCAAATGAATTGGCAGGTTTCTCTTCAACTCAAACAAGCCGAATTAGATCACATCAATTGGATGAATAAGGTTAAAGACGCCATTTTCATTAAAAATAGTCAATACATTAATGTTACCAAAGATCCAACACAATGTAATTTTGGTAAGTGGCTTAATTCAGAAGACCTTAAGAAACTAGTTGAACAACAACCGGAAGCTCAAAACTATCTTGATGCCATAATTGAAAAACACGACAAACTGCATACAAGCGTATACATTGCTGAAGGCTACCAAAAAAAAGGGGATAATGCTTCGGCACGAAACTATTTTAATTCAACGATAAAGCGCAATACTGAAAATGTTTTGGCTGAACTAAAGGAATTAGGAAACTGGAGCCAAATGCATCTCGAAGGTATGGGTGAAGCCAATCACATCTACCAGACTGAGACTATGGCGCATCTGGAAACCATAGGACAGTTATTTGACAAAACTATTGAAGAATCTAAAGATTACATCCTTACGGATGATGTTATGCTTAAAAAAGCTAAAACAACGCAAACAGGCGTTTTTGTCTTTATTGTTTTCGCAGTTATTATTGCTGTAACTCTAGCCTATTTCATTACAACTAATCTTATAAAACCAATTAAAAAATCAGTTGATTTTGCAAATCAGGTTGCAAAAGGAAATTTAACAGCATCAGTAGATATTGATCAAAAAGATGAAATTGGACAACTTGCCTCTGCATTAGTAAATATGGTTTCACAGCTTCAGGGTATTGTTTCCAATATCAAAACAGGCTCAGATAATTTGGCAGTGGCTAGTCAACAACTGACAGCAGGTGCTCAACAAATTTCTAGTGGAGTTAATGAACAGGCAGCTTCTGCGGAAGAGATTTCTTCTTCGATGGAAGAAATGACAGCCAACATTCAACAGAATTCAGCCAATTCACATGAAACGCTTAATATTTCAAACAATTCTTCTGAATCGATTCAACAGGTTGCCAATGCATCTGAAGAGAATGTTAAGGCAGTAATTAACATCAACTCAAAAATTAAAGTAATTGTTGAAATAGCTGAACAAACTAATATTCTTGCACTTAATGCAGCCGTTGAGGCAGCCCGTGCCGGCGAGCATGGTCGTGGATTTACGGTTGTTGCCCAAGAAGTTAGAAAACTTGCCGAACGAAGTAAAATGGCTGCAAAAGAAATTGTTGATTTAACACAAATAGGATCAAAAATATCTGAAGAATCAAACGATTTATTAAAAGCTATTATTCCAGATATTAAAACAACCTCAAAATTAATTCAGGAAATAGCAGCAGCAAGTAAAGAGCAAGAACAAGGCGTTAACCAAGTAAATTCAGCAATACAACAATTTAGTTTGGTAACTCAGCAAAACGCTACCTCAGCTGAAGAAATGGCTAGTAGCTCAGAAGAACTATCATCTCAGGCAGGTGAACTAGAGCAGATGACTAAATTCTTTAAAGTTGATGAAAAAGCGAATAATCAGGTTTACAAAGCTTCAATACCTCCCGTTGCAATACAAGTCAACAAAACCAATAATAAAGAAGAAAAACAAAGCTCTTCGGAGAGTAGCATTAATATAGAACTAGGTATTGAAGATGAAGAATACGTTAGTATGTAACAGTAATCATATAAAATATGAATGGGGTTTAGCTTTGGTTAAATCCCATTTTTCTTATCCAATAAGCAATTAATTCTCGAAGAGCTATCAATCTCTTCTTCATATCATAGCCCGATACATGTATAAAAAAATCACA
>Ga0209475_10004949_pt1 | contig 11178 bp, 11 predicted proteins | sample tdDd471_FD_187128 | JGI IMG/M metagenome (GOLD analysis project Ga0209475, IMG submission 187128) | Marine sediment microbial communities from the Atlantic coast under amendment with organic carbon and nitrate - tdDd47.1 (SPAdes)... | ecosystem: Environmental > Aquatic > Marine > Coastal >...
GCGCCTCGGACCGCGCGCCCCGTCTGATCGACATGCGCTGGGGCAAGGCGGGGCCAAAGCTGACGCTGGTGGGCAAGGGGGTCTGTTTCGATACCGGCGGGCTGGACATCAAGCCGCCGCGCAGCATGGCGCTGATGAAAAAGGACATGGGCGGCGCGGCCACGGTGCTGGGGCTGGCCCGGATGATCATGGCGCTGGATCTGCCGGTTCAGCTCCGGGTGCTGATCCCGGCGGTGGAGAACGCGGTGTCGGGCAATGCGTTCCGGCCCGGCGATATCCTGACCTCGCGCAAGGGGTTGACGGTCGAGATCAACAACACTGACGCCGAGGGGCGGCTGGTGCTGGCCGACGCGCTGGCGCTGGCGGGCGAGGACAACCCCGATCTGATCGTGTCGATGGCAACGCTGACCGGCGCGGCGCGGGTGGCTGTGGGCGGCGATATCGCGCCCTATTTCACCGATGACGAGGGTGTGGCCAAGGCGCTGGCCACAGCGGGGGCCAAGGTGGCCGACCCGGTCTGGCGGCTGCCCTTCCATCCCCCGTATGAGCTGGATATCGAACCCGGGATCGCCGATCTGGACAATGCGCCGGGCGGCGGCATGGCCGGGGCGATTACCGCCGCGCTGTTCCTGCGCCGGTTTGTGGAGGCGTCGCGCTATGTGCATTTCGACATCTACGCCTGGAGCGCTGCGGCGGCACCGGGCCGGACCAAGGGTGGCTTCGGACAGGGCGCGCGGGCGTTGCTCGATGCGCTGCCGGCGTTGCTGAAGCTTTGAGCGACCGCCGCCGCCTGCGCTTCAACGGGCGAGTTGCCCATGACAGCCTGCGCGGGCAGGTGAAGGCCGCGCGATTCTCTCCCGGCGATCCCTGCATCACCGCCGCCCCGCGCGCCACGCTCTTTGCCAGCGCCGAGGGCGGCGCGCGCGACCGCGAACTGGTGCTGGGCGAGGGGTTTACCGTTCTCGACTGGCGCGGGCCGATGGCCTTCGGCTTTGCCGCGCGCGACGGTCATGTCGGCTGGGTCGAGGCCGCGGCGCTCTGGCCCGACGCGCCGGTCCCGACCCACCGGGTGCGCGCCCGCCACAGCTATGCCAAGGCCGAACCGGAGTTGAAGACGCGCGACGAGGTGCTCTGGCTGTCCCATGGCGCGCGGGTCACCGTGACCGCAACGCGTGGCACCTGGGCCAGCATCGCTACCCTGGGCGAAGACGGTCCCCGGCCGCTCTGGCTCCCCTTGGCGCATCTGGCGCCGGTCGAAAGCACCGAGGCCGGCCCGGTAGAGGTTGCCGCGCTCTTTCTCGGCACGCCCTACCTCTGGGGCGGCAATTCCTCGTTCGGGATCGATTGTTCCGGGTTGATACAGGCGGCCTGTCTCGCCAGCGGCATGGCCTGCCCCGGTGACAGCGACCAGCAGGAGGCCGAGCTGGGCCAGGCCCTGCCCGAGGGCACGCCGCCACAGCGGGGCGATCTGCTGTTCTGGGCCCGGCATGTGGCGCTGGTGGTGGATGACGAGACGCTGATCCATGCCAATGCGCATCACATGGCGGTGGTCCATGAGGGCATCACGGCGGCCATTGCCCGGATCGCGGCACAAGGCGACGGGCCGGTGACGGCGCACAAGCGGCTGTGACGCCGGCCTGTTCCGCGCCTTATTCCACCACGCGGATCAGCTTGCGCTCCAGCACCCGCAGCACGGTTTTCAGGTCATGACCACGCTTGAGGATCTGGCCGTCCATGCCGACAACCGCGTATTGCCCCTGCTTGCCGCGCAGCCTTGGGCGCTTCTCGATCCGGTAGAGAGGGTGTTCGGCTGTGCGGCGAAAGACCGAGAACACCGCCATGTCGCGCAGGCAGGAAATGCCATAGTCGCGCCATTCACCGGCGGCGACCATGCGGCCATAGACAGACAGAATGACGGAGAGTTCCCGGCGGTCGAAGGCGACCTGGGCCGGGGCGGAGCCGTGGGGATACCCGCTGGGCGTCTGCATGTTCATGGAGACACGTTACGCGGTCTTTGCGCCAAATCAAGCCTGTCGGCACCGCTGCGGCGAAAGCTCAGGCGAACCGCCCGTGACAGAACCATCCCGGGGACATCGTCGCGCCATGGGCATAGAACAGCCACAACCGGTCGCCGTCCCGCGTGGTGACCGCCCAGTAATCGCGCACCCCGCTGCGCCAGGCGGGATCGTCCAGCCACCATTCCGGCGCGATCCGCTCCGGCCCGGCGGCGGCCACCGCCGCCCGGTCGCGCCCGCGCCAGCGAAACCCGGCGGGCAGATCCGGCGCGTCGGGGGCGAGCACCGGCTCGGGCGGCCAGAGCAGCAGCGGGCGCGGCGCGGCGGGCGCGGGCCAGGCGCCCGCCGGTTCGGACCAGGCGGCGGCCAGCACCTGCGCGGTTTTCTCGGGGATATGGCTGGCGGCCGGGTGGCGGCGGGTGATCGCCTCCATGCCCACCCGCGCGCCCAGCCGCCCCAGCAGATCGTCCAGAGCCGCGCCGTCCTCCAGCCGGGTCCGCGCCGTCTGGCCGGCCTGCATATGGCCCACGGCGGTGCGGGCATGCACCGGCTCGGCCCGGGTGACCTCGAGCCGCAGCATGTCGATGCCGAAACCGGCGTCGATACCGTCGAGCTTCAGCTCCAGCAGCGGGCGGATGCGCGCCGGGTCGTGGCCTGGGCGGGCCAGCCCCACGGTGATCGCCTCGGCGGCGCGGTCGGTGCGATGCGCCTCCAGCCGGACCTGCCGCGCGCCCTGCCCCGCCGCCTCCAGCCCGGCGCAGAGCCGGGGCAGCATCCGGTCGATCCCGGCCAGCAGATCGGCCTTGAGCCCGATCGGCTCGGGCAGGGTGAGCCGCACGGCGAACCGCCGCTCCGGGCGCGCCGGCGAGACCGGCTCGGGCGCGCTGCCCATGGCCTGGTCCAGGCGGTGCACCAGCCCCTTGCCGAAGCGCCGCGCCAGCCCGGCGCGCGGCTGGCCCAGCAGATCGCCGATCCGCCGCAGCCCCAGCCGGTTCAACTGCGCCACCGTGTCGGGGTCGAGCCGCAGCGCCGCCACCGGCAGCGGCGACAGCGCGCCATAGGCCTTGCCCGGGGGGGCGATCCGGGGCGCGCCCGCGCCGGTCGCGGCCAGGCCCGGCGCCGCGCCGCCGCGGGTCCAGTGCCGCCGCTTGCCGGCGCGGGAGCGGGTGGCGCGCGCCTCCTGGTCGATGGCATCGCCCGAGCGTTCCGATCCGGCCGCCTGCCCGGCGAAACGCGCCAACGCCCAGGCCGCGCCCGGGGTATCGGCCAGCCCCGCCCGCAGGCTCAGCCCCATGGCGGCGCAATCCGCCTCGACCTGTTCCAGCAGTGCCGCCTCGCCGCCAAAGAGATGCGCGCAGCCGGTCAGGTCCAGCATCAGCCCGTCCGGGGCCTGCTCGCCCACCCAGGGGCTGAACTTGCCGGCCCAGCGCCGCAGCGCGGTCAGGAAAGCCGCCTCGCCCGCCGGATCGCGGGACCGGGTCGCCAGCCCGGCGCAGACCGCATGGGCATCGCGCAACGGCTGCCCCAGGCGCAGCCCGGCCGCCTCGCCCGCCGCATCCAGCGATGCGACGACCTGCATGTTTGCGCGCTCCTCGACCACGGCCAGCGGCCCCTCCAGCGCCCCGCGCGCCAGGCGCAGCGCCCGCTCGGCGGCAAGGCGGGGAAACCACAGCGAGAGGATCCGACGTTTCGGCATGATCGGCGGAGATCCAGATTTGTTCCTATTTTGTTCTCTCATATACTCTCCACCCGGCGGGAGTCGAGTCGCCCCGCATGGCGCGGTTCCGACCCAAACCGTCGGTTTCGACGAGGCAAGTTCCGGCCGGTCCGGCTGAATGGACATTGAAACCCGGCCCGCTTTGCCGCAGGGTCCCGGCAAATTCTTTGGAGGTATCTGACCATGCGCACCCGTGCCGCCGTGGCCCTTGAGGCCGGAAAACCGCTTGAAATCATGGAGGTGAACCTGGACGGCCCGAAGGCGGGCGAGGTTCTGGTGGAGATCAAGGCGACCGGCATCTGTCATACCGACGAGTTCACCCGCTCCGGCGCCGACCCGGAGGGGATCTTTCCCGCCATCCTCGGCCACGAGGGCGCCGGCGTCGTGCTCGAGGTGGGCGAGGGTGTGACCACGCTCAAGCCCGGCGATCACGTGATCCCGCTCTACACGCCGGAATGCCGCGAATGCGCCTCCTGCCTCAGCGGCAAGACCAACCTGTGCACCGCGATCCGCAACACGCAAGGCCAGGGATTGATGCCCGACGGCACCACCCGGTTCTCAATGCTGGATGGCACGCCGATCTATCACTACATGGGCTGCTCGACCTTCGCCAATCACACGGTGATGCCCGAGATTGCGCTGGCCAAGGTGCGCGAGGACGCCCCCTTCGACAAGATCTGCTACATCGGCTGCGGCGTCACCACCGGCATCGGTGCGGTGATCAATACAGCCGGGGTCGAGATCGGCGCGACGGCGGCGGTCTTTGGCCTTGGCGGCATCGGCCTCAACGTGATCCAGGGCCTGCGCATGGCCGGTTGCGACATGATCATCGGGGTCGATCTGAACGACGACAAGGCGGTGATGGCGAAGAAATTCGGCATGACCCATTTCATCAATCCGATGAAGGCGCAGCGCCCGGTGGTGCAGGAAATCGTCGAGCTGACCAAGACCGAGAAAGACCAGATCGGCGGTGTCGATTACTCCTTCGACGCCACCGGCAACGTGCAGGTGATGCGCGACGCGCTGGAATGCTCGCACCGGGGCTGGGGCGTGTCGGTGGTGATCGGGGTGGCGCCCTCGGGGGCCGAGATCTCCACCCGCCCGTTCCAGCTGGTCACCGGCCGGGTCTGGAAGGGCACCGCCTTCGGCGGCGCCAAGGGGCGGACGGATGTGCCGAGGTTCGTCGACTGGTACATGGACGGCAAGATCGAGATCGACCCGATGATCACCCACAAGCTGAGCCTCGACGAGATCAACAAGGGCTTTGACCTCATGCACGAGGGCAAATCGATCCGCGCCGTGGTGGAATACTGAGGCGGGTTCGCACAGGCCCATTGCGGGAAAAACAATGAACAACGTGACCATCCGGCCTGCAACGCGCGCCGATGACGATGCGATCTGGGCGATGCTGGAGCCGGTGATACGGGGCGGCGACACCTATGCGCTGCCGCGCGACATGACGCGCGCGGCGGCGCTTACCTATTGGTTCGCGCCCGCCAACACCGTCCTGCTGGCCGAGGCCGAGGGCGCACCTCTGGGCACCTATTACCTGAAGCCCAATGCCATGGGCGGGGGCGATCATGTCTGCAACTGCGGCTATGTCACCGCGCGCACGGCACAGGGCAAGGGCATCGCGCGCGCCATGCTGGCCGAGTCGCTCGACCGGGCGCGCGAGGTCGGGTTCCGCGCCATGCAGTACAATTTCGTGATCGCGACCAACACCCGGGCCATCGACATCTGGCAACGTGCCGGGTTCGACATCGTCGGTCGCCTGCCCGGCGCCTATCGTCACCCGGCGCAGGGCTATGTCGACGCGCTGGTGATGTTCCGTCCACTCTGAGCCATTGCACCGGCGCGCCGGATCGTACAATTTCAATCCCGAATTGGGGAGTTTCGCCTATGGCTGAAAAACCGAATACACCGCTGCTCGCGGTGCTGATCGACGCCGACAACATCTCGGCCAAATACGCCGAGGCCATCTTCGAGGAGATCGCCTCGTTCGGCGAGGCCAGCATCCGGCGAATCTACGGCGATTTCTCCGGCGGCGCGCCGCAGGGCTGGTCCAAGGACAAGATCGCGGCGCTGGCGATCATCCCGCACCAGCAGTTCGCCAATACCACCGGCAAGAACGCCAGCGACATCGCGCTGGTGATCGACGCGATGGACATCCTGCACTCGGGCCGGTTCGACGGTTTCGTGCTGATCTCGTCGGACAGCGATTTCACCCGGCTGGCCAGCCGCATCCGCGAACAGGGGCTGGATGTCTACGGCATGGGCATGCGCAAGACACCGGCGGCCTTCGTCAAGGCCTGCAAGCGGTTCATCTATGTCGAGAACCTGATGCAGGAGCCGCAGAAACCCAAAACCAGGACCCCGGCCAAGCCTGTGGAAAACAGCGAGGCGCCGGCGGAACTGGAAGATCCGAACAAGCTGGTGATCCGTGCCATGGACGCCATCGACCAGGAGGACGAATGGTATTCGCTGGGCCAGATCGGCCAGTTCATCACCGCCTCCAACCCTGATTTCGACACCCGCAGCTATGGCAAGAAGAAGCTGAGCGATCTGGTCAAGGAGCTCAAGCGCTTCGAGACCAAGGTCGGCGACGGCAACCAGTTGCTGGTACGGCGGGTCGACTGAGCGCGGATATCGACTGACGCCGATCGCGCCCGCAACGGTTCAGGCACCGTAGCGGGCCAGGAACATGTCGACCGCGTGGCGCACCACATCCTCTTTCTCTTCCTCGGAGAATTCGGTCTGGATGCCAAAGGCCGCGCGGGTCCACAGCTTGGCCTTGCACATTTCCAGATATTGCTCGGCCGCCATCGGAATGTCCTCGATCACCAGCTCGCCGCGCGCCACCGCGCAGGTCAGGTATTCGCTGATCCGGTCCCGGCCCATCGCCGGGCCGCTGGCGTAATAGGCGCGGCCCAGTTCGGGGAAACGTTCGCGTTCGGCCACGCAGATGCGAAAGATCCGCTGCGAAAACTCGGACAGAAGAAAGGTCAGGATATGCCGTCCGGTGACGGTCAGCACCTCGCGCACGGGAAAGGATCCGTCGATATGCGCCGAGGCCCGCTCGGCCATCAGGCCGCATTCGCTGTTGGCCACCTCCATGAACAGCATCCGCTTGTCCGGAAAATAGCTGTAGAGCGTGGCCTTGGACACGCCGGCGGCCCGTGCGATGTCATCCACGCTGGCCCCCTCGAATCCATCGGCCAGAAATACCCGGCGCGCGCCGGCCAGCACCTGATCGAACTTGCGCCCGGTCCTGACAATATCCGAAGCTTCGCCCATAGATCCCTCCGGCTGGCGCTTGGTTCCGTGATATAAACCGGTTGGTTCAGTTGCAACAGCAAGACGCCTGCGGACCCTTGAATATATCGGATGACCCGAATACCTAGAACGAATCTAAAATGAGGCAGCACCATGCAATTCTTCGCGCGCAAGCGGTTCCGCGATCTGAGCGAACAGGAAATCCTCGCCCTGGCGATCTCCTCGGAAGAGGACGACGCACAGATCTATCGCGGCTATTCCGAGCGTTTGCGCGCCGATTACCCGGCCACTTCCAAGATGTTCGACGGCATGGCCGAGGAAGAGGACGAGCATCGCGCCCGGCTGATCGAGGCGCACAAACGGCGGTTCGGCGAAACCATTCCGCTGATCCGGCGTGAACATGTGGCGGGCTATTACGCGCGCCGCCCCGTCTGGCTGGTGGAAAACCTCGGGATCGAACGGATCCGTGAGGAGGCCGGGATGATGGAGCGCGACGCCGAGCGCTTTTACCTCGCCGCAGCCAAGCGCAGCAGCGACGCCGCCACGCGCAAGCTGTTGGGCGATCTGGCCGCTGCCGAGGCCGGGCATCAGTACACCGCGCATCAGTTGAGCGAAACGCATCTGGACAGCGACAGCCGCGACACCGAAGAGGCGACCGCGCATCGCCAGTTCGTGCTGACCTGGGTGCAGCCGGGGCTGGCCGGGCTGATGGACGGGTCGGTTTCCACCCTGGCGCCGATCTTTGCCACCGCCTTTGCCACCCAGGACTCCTGGACCACCTTCCTTGTCGGTGTCGCCGCCTCGGTCGGGGCCGGCATCTCCATGGGCTTTACCGAGGCCGCCTCGGACGATGGCGAGATTTCCGGACGCGGCTCGCCGATGAAGCGCGGGATCGCCTCGGGGGTGATGACCACGCTGGGCGGGCTGGGTCATGCCCTGCCCTACCTGATCCCGGATTTCTGGACCGCCACTGTTGTGGCCATGATCGTCGTCTTCTTCGAGCTTTGGGCGATCGCCTGGATCCAGAACCGCTATATGGAAACGCCGTTTTTCCGGGCTGCCTTTCAGGTTGTTCTGGGCGGCGCGCTGGTGCTGGCGGCCGGGATCCTGATCGGCAGCGGCTAGGCCGCTTGCGGGGGGCCGCGCCTGCGGATACCGATACAGCATGATCGAGATCTTCCTCAGGACCCTGCCGTTTTTCGCCATCATCGGTCTTGGCTACTGGGCCGGGCGCAGCCGGTTCTTCAGTCAGGAGGCTACCGCCTATCTGACGAAGTTCATCTTCTATTTCGCCCTGTCTGCGATGATCTTCCGCTTTGCCGCGAACCTGCCCCTGTCGGAGGTGTTCAACGGAAAGCTCGTGGTGGGATATCTCTGGGGCACCGCCTTTGTCTACGGCATCGCCACCGCGGTTGCCTTCCTGCGCGGGGTCGATGTGCCCACCGCCGCGATCGAGGCGCAATGCGCGGTGATCGGCAACGTGGGGTTCCTCGGCCTGCCGATGCTGGTGCTGCTGTTCGGCGAGGCCGCGATCGGGCCGGTGATGCTGGTGCTGACGACCGATCTTGTGGTGTTTTCCTCGCTGATCGTGATGCTGATCAACGGCGGGCGCGACGGGCGGCTGAAACTCTCGACGCTGCGGTTGATGGGGCTCGGGCTGCTGCGCAACCCGATGATCATGTCGATCGTGCTGGGCATGACCTGGTCGGCGCTGTCGCTGCCGGTGCCCGGGCCGATGAACGAGTTTCTGACCATTCTCGGCGGGGCGGCCACGCCCGGCGCGCTCTTTGCCATCGGCGCCTCGCTGGCCGGGAAATCGGCCGAGCGGGTGCAGGTCGCCGCCTGGCTGTCGGTCTCGAAACTTGTGCTGCACCCGGCCTTCGTGGCGCTGGCGGTGCTGGTTCTGTTCCCGCTCGACCGGTTTTCGGCCAGCGTCGTGATCGCCGCCGCGTCGCTGCCGGTGGCCGGCAATGTCTATATGCTGGCACAGCACTACGGGGTGGCGCCGCACCGGGCCTCGGCGGCGATCCTGTTCTCGACCGTGGCCAGCATCCTGACGGTGCCGGTGGTGATCGCCTGGGTCACGGAGCCCTGACCAGCCCTTCTTCTCGTTGTCAAATACTCCCGCCGGAGGCACCCGCCCTTTACCACGCCGCGCCGACCCGGTAGCCAGAAACAAACCGAAACAGGAGTGCGCGATGATGGAAACCCTGTCCGAGAATGCCGCCTTCGGCGGCGTGCAAGGCGTGTACAGGCACGCCTCCGACACCTGCCAATGCGACATGACCTTTGGCCTGTTCCTGCCGGAAGAGGCGAACGACGGGCCGGTTCCGGTGCTGTGGTATCTCTCGGGGCTGACCTGCACCCATGAGAACGCCATGACCAAGGCCGGCGCGCAGGTCTGGGCGGCCGAGCACGGGATCGCGCTGGTGTTTCCCGACACCTCCCCGCGGGGGCCGGGCGTGGCCGATGACGAGGCCTATGACCTGGGCCAGGGCGCGGGGTTCTACGTGAACGCGACCGAAGGCCCCTGGGCGCCGCATTTCCGCATGTGGGATTACATCGCCGAAGAACTGCCGCGGGTGATCGACGCCGATTTTGCCATCGACCCGGAGCGGCAGGCAATCACCGGGCATTCGATGGGCGGGCATGGCGCGCTGACGCTGGCGATGAACCTGCCGGGGCGGTTTCGCTCGGTCTCGGCCTTTGCGCCGATCGCCAACCCCACCGCCAGCGACTGGGGCCGCAAGCAGCTGACCGCCTATCTGGGCGAGGACGAGGCGGCCTGGGCGCGTCACGATGCCACCCTGATGATGCGCGCGGGCGGCTTCGACGGGCCGATCCTGATCGACCAGGGCGCGAATGACCAGTTCCTCGACCTGCTGAAACCCGAGGCGCTGGCGCAGGCCATTGCCGGGCACCGGCAAGAGGCGACCTTCCGCATGCAGAAAGGCTACGATCACAGCTATTTCTTCGTCTCCTCCTTCATGGAGGATCACGTCGCCTTCCACGCCGACGCGCTCTGGCGCTGAGACGATGGGCGCGCTCTACATCGATGCGGATGCCTGCCCGGTGAAGGCGGAGGCCGAACGCGTGGCAACGCGACACCGGATCACCATGTACGTGGTCTCCAACGGCGGGCTGCGCCCCTCGGCCAACCCGCTGGTCGAGAACGTCATCGTCGCCGAGGGCGCGGATGAGGCCGACAAATGGATCGCGGAACGTTGCGGGCCGGGCGACGTGGTGGTGACCGGGGACATCCCGCTGGCCGCGAAATGCGTCGAGGCCGGGGCGCGGGTGCTGCGCCACAACGGCGAGGCCTTTACCGAGGCCAACATCGGCCAGCAACTGGCGATGCGCGATCTGATGGCGGATCTGCGCGCGGCAAATCCGCTGGGCGCGGGTGGCGGCGGACGCGGCTTTACAAAGGCCGACCGCTCCCGTTTTCTGGAGGCGCTGGAACGCGAGATCCGGGCGGCGGCGCGGGCCGGGTAAGGCGGCGGGCCGGGGCCGCGTTCCGGTTACGACGACCTGTCAGAACAGGCGTCAATTCGAGGCAACGAAAGGCAGCACCATGCAACCACAGGCGGTGATTTTCGACATCGGCAACGTCCTGATCGAATGGCAGCCGGAACGGTTTTACGACGCCGAGATCGGCGAGGCGCGCCGCCGCGCCATGTTCTCCGAGGTCGATCTGCACGGGATGAACGACGAGGTTGACCGCGGCGGCAATTTTACCCAAGTCGTCTTAGCCACCGCCGAGCGCTATCCCGAATGGCGCGAAGAGATCCGCATGTGGCATGACCGCTGGCTGGAGATGGCCGCGCCCGAGATCCCGCATTCGGTCCGCCTGCTGCGGGCGCTGCGGGCCCGGGGCGTGCCGGTCTTCGCGCTGACCAATTTCGGCGTGCAGACCTTTGACGACATTGCGGCGCCGCATTACCCGTTCCTGTCGGAATTCGACCGCGCCTATGTGTCCGGCCACATGAAGACGATCAAGCCCGAGCCGCGCATCTACGAGATGGTCGAGGCGGATTGCGGCATCGCGCCCGGCGCGTTGATCTTTACCGACGACCGGCCCGACAATATCGACATGGCCGCCAGCCGGGGCTGGCAAACCCATCTGTTCACCGGCCCGCAGGGTTGGGCCGACCGGCTGGTCGCCGCCGGCCT
>Ga0209475_10004951_pt1 | contig 11177 bp, 13 predicted proteins | sample tdDd471_FD_187128 | JGI IMG/M metagenome (GOLD analysis project Ga0209475, IMG submission 187128) | Marine sediment microbial communities from the Atlantic coast under amendment with organic carbon and nitrate - tdDd47.1 (SPAdes)... | ecosystem: Environmental > Aquatic > Marine > Coastal >...
GTCGACCGACACCATTCGGACAGCGTTGCGGCGGCCTGTTTGGATATTTGAAATGACTTGGATGAGCGCATAACGCATTATACACTCAATCAACATCAGTTACATTATTTTACGCACGGCCCACTAGGTGTATCCGCGTTTAGAGGATTGAATGCTAATAAAGGTGCATTAAAACCATTTCTTACTTTGATTAATGAGAAACAAGTACCTGCCGGCTCGGTGTTATTGATCGAAGATTTTGATCGTTTAAGTCGTCAAGAACCATTAGATGCACAGGACATAATAAGGAGCATCTTAAAAGAAAAAGTCACGATTGTGACTCTTAATAACGGTATGGAGTACTCGTGGGACAGAGTTAATCAAGAGCCGCATTTACTTTATATCATGACAGGTGCCATTATTCTTGCTCATGATGAGTCAAAGAAAAAGCAACAACGTGTCCAAGCAGCATGGGCAGCTAAAAGAGATAAAGCAGTTAATAGCAAACAGATTCTTACAAGGATGTGTCCACGATGGTTAAAGGTAAATCAAAGCAAAACCGAGTTCATAAAGATCCCAGAAAACGTCCAGCTAGTAAAAAAGGTATTTGCTTTGGCTGCAAAGGGACACGGTCAATACTATATATCCAAGATGCTTAACAACGACAATATTCTTAGTTTTACTGGCAAACAGTGGGGATCATCAAGTATAAGACAATTACTAGGCAATCGCGCCGTACTAGGAGAACTGCAACCTCATATCCGTCAAGGCAGGCAGAAAAGAATAAAGCACGGCGATCCAATACTCGATTACTATCCTCGGATTATCTCCGATGAGCTGTTTAATAAGGCGGAGCAACAAAGAGAGTCAAGGCAGAATAAAAAAGGCAGACCGTCTGAAAACTATACTAATTTATTTAGAGGTTTTCTCCGATGTGCTCATTGTTCAGGTACATTAACTGTTGATACTAACGCCTCCAGGAAATTACCCGGCAGAAAGTTCAATACTTATTTGTTTTGCCATAATCATGCTGTAGGACGTTCATGTGTATCTAAAAGAATGCGATACGATTTATTTGAGGAAGCTTTCTTGCATCATATAACAGACTTCGATATTACAGAGGTTTTCGCGACAGATAAAAAGCAAGATCTTTTAGCACTTGAATCTGAACTGTATCAATTGAATAAAAGATTAAAGCAAGCTGAAAAGAGCATTGATAACTGTACCGCACTAATGGACTCAGAAGATTTGAATCCAGATGCATTAAAAATACTAGCCAGTAAGCTGAACAAGCACAGTACTGAGAAAACTACCGTTCAATCTGAAATAAGTAATTTAGGATTCAAATTACAAACCTTGCAATCAGCATCGAAAAACTCCACCAAGATTCAGAAGTCTATCAAGCAAACAACAGATAAGATGAAACAACTGCAGGGTATTGAACTTGCAGCTACTAGAGAAAGGTTGGCTTCTATTATTAACAAAGTCGTCAGCAAAATTTACTTGAACCTTGAACCCGGTACTCCAACAGATCAACCTACAGATCAACCTCAAGACTCCAAAGGAGTCAAAGACTCCTTTGGAGTCTTGAACTCCTGTAAAACCGCTTATTCATTTGCTGTTATTTATACTAACGGCGGAGATAAGTTGGTCGAGTTCGATAAAAACGATCCTAGTAAGTCATGGTTTGCAGAGGAATACACACGAGACGAACTAAGCGAAATCCACGATTACACCACCGACTGATCAAGGTATTCTCTGATTAGCTTGGTACGGTTCAGCCAGCCTTTCAGGAATACTCCAAATTGGTACGGTCTTTTCTTGACTAATCGTTGGTAAAAATCGTCGCGATGATCTAATAGTTCGTAACTCGCTGCTAACGGATCAACGTCGAAGCATGAATAAAGGGTTAAAGGACCGAACTTGCCATCAGGAGTAGTTTTTACAGCCCTTTGCAGCATCGTACAGGCCATTGCAGGTCGATGATTCACGGTACTATCAAAGTAAACTAAATTCAGCGGATACGGGATCTCAGCAGCTCTGAACCGAACCCAATAAAGATCGTAGTAAATCTTCTTTGCCTGATCGTATGTAATCGACTGAACATCAACAGTCGTAAAATTCTGTGCTATACCAAATTTGGTTATGCCGCCAGGGTCATTAGGATGGTTAACGTACCCTACTTTTTTGCGCATTGTAGGAGTATCAATAAGACCCTTTTGAACGTCAGGATCGGAGGGATCAAAAAAGCTGTTAACCTCGAACTTCATGGTAAGGTTAACAGCTTCGTTGAAATATTTATCGGTATCAGTATTGGTATTGGTATCAGTATCAGTATTGGTTATCATGGTCTGCCCTAAGGACTCAAGTCCTTTTTGATATATTTATCGGGCAGACCAGCCCTAACGGCTTTAAACCGTCATTAACGGCAGACCGTCATTAACGGCTTTAAACCGTCATCAGCTCCTTTAACTGTTTTGCACGCTCTAGGCTACGGACATTACTTCGACCGTCTTCATCAAACAGATCACCCTGTTCGATCTGTTCATCCCATTCAACAGGGAATCTGTACTGTTCAGCGAACTTGTCCTTCATCATGTCCCAGTCGATTTTGTAGTATCGTGCCCCTTTGATTGCTTGCGATTTACCCATGATTGATGTGATGTACTGACCGATCATTCTATTCGTGAAGTTCGAAGCCTTTATTCTATCCCAGTGAGAACCATCACAATACAGTTTATAGCTTGAATGGAGTTCAGTTGGCATTAGTTTACCTTCCGTCCGCTGAACGACCATCGTTCCACCAGTTGGCTTCTCTGTCTCAACACTAAATGCTCTGTCGTTGATAGCATGATAAATCCATTTTTCATGAGGCTGTAATCCGTTGTACATTGTTTCCCAACCCGTACCGATCTCCATATCACGTAAATCGGTATAAGGGTTAAATCCCTGTATGTCCTCATTCATCAATGTATGAAGTAAATTCTGCCTTAATTTTCCGTTATTGAAAGTATCCCAGTACCGTTCCCAAAACTCTTTGTTGCCTTTATTGATGATCTGTTCATTGGGCTCTAATGGCAACAATCGTCTATCATCAGGATCAGCGTGATAGTAGTACGGTGTATTCGATGCAAAGAACAGTCTTTTGTAGCTAGGGACGTTGGCCGAGTCTTTACCTTTCAATTCGATACGATCTTGGGTAGATGTAATGGTCCGTTTCAATTCTCCCGCCTTGCTCTTGTCACCGCCCCATGACGCTTCATCCAAGAAGCCAAGGATAATGCCCCTTATCCCTCCGGTGAATTTGCCAACTACATCCTCCATCTTCAGGGTCTCATTATAGTGTGGCCCTAATAAACTTCCGACTGCACCAACGAACGCACCTTTACCAGCACCTTGCTTACTATAAATACCAATTGCTGTTAGTGGTCTCTCCCATGGTTTTTGGATCATGTGTGCTAAATATTTTCTGACATATTGATAGTAAGCAGTATTATTGTTGCACATGCCAACCTTTACTAGTTCCCAATAAATATCGTCATCATTACCGGCTTCCGGCTCGATGCTAAATCCACTCCAACTATTAAATTTGCCATTGACTAAAACGTCAGTAGTTCTAGGGTCAAAAGTAATACCAGAGCATGTATTACGGTCTTCCCATTTTAGCCACGTATCGAATGAGTTTTGCTCCTTACTATCAATATTAAAATTAACGTTGGCATGAAAATCTCGCAAACTACTCGGTCTAAACAATGCATAGTCATGGTGTCCAAGGTCATTAATTGTATCTTCCAGCACATAGACGTTACCACCGTGCTTTAAAACCCGATAACGTTTGTTAAACTCCTCAAGGACTTCGGTTATATAATCTTCTGAGTCATCTGTATCATTTTCTGTCAGTGCAACGGTTAGCAGATCATCTACTTCTTTGTCTATTGCAGTAATAGCTGTCATCAGGCCATCGAGGTCCGCCTTGCCAAGTTGATTTCGAATCTTGTTAATTTTGGCGGTCATTTCTTTGTGAAACCCAGGGTCAACTACCCTGATCATTTTTTTATTATCTTCAATTTTTTTGGTTGTTTGGCCTATTTTGGCCCGTACATCTGTCTTGGTAGTCATAAAATTCTCCTTGTTATATTTTCGTTTAAAACTTCAGGCTTGATGGCAATGTTTCTCGCTCACAGTAAGGATCGAAGCAGTGTTTCCCTTCCAGCAACTTGAAATACTCCCAAAATTCGCTGCTTCCGAAGTCATGTGTATGAGAGCAATAAAATCTCGGCCATTCTGTTGCTGTTGCCTCGAATACCACCGTTCCAGTTTTGTCACCATTGGTGTGCTCATGCCAAGCAGGACAGATAACATCATGCTTGCCTTGACCACTAGGTCTTGAGTAAAGTCCTCTGTCCTTCATAAAAGAGACTATATCCATCGTATCAGGCCGGATTTTGCCCTTGCCTTGCTTTGAAACATTGGTCTTTGGCTTCACGTAAACTGGCTCGTGTTTTTCAGCTTCAAACATCTCCCAGTCTAAAATCTTACCCTGATCGTTGTACCATCTATCTGCTAACCCCTTGTTCTGCTCGGAGCACGAAGGGACATAAAAGGCTCTGCCTATAGCCAAGCAGCTTTCATCAACGTCACCAAGCCATTTACAGATTGCTTTCTTTCTCTCCTTTAGCTGATCAGGTTTAATCGGTGTCTTAAGTGGGATCAAGACTCTGAACTTGTTGACTTCAGGACTATGATTAAATGAGGTATATCCAAAATGCACATAGTCAATAAACCGTTCGATAGCTTCAGGGATCGTAAACCCACCGTCATAGTCCAGCATCAAGCACGTATACTGGATTACGTTGTCTGCATACCGACCGATTAAAGGCATTCCATCCTGACCGATCTTTTCCCTTTCACCAATCTTTTCACCGTTCTCGTAAATACCTTGCATAGCAGGTCGGTAGTCATCTATGCAGGATTTGTAATAGCAGCAGGTAAACATCATCTGATCTTTGTCATCTGCTATTAAAGGCTCGATGAACATTTCAACCAGTTCATCGAAGCTCAATAGTTCCTGAACCTGCACAACGTTGTCTGTACGGTTCTCGAAAAAATATACACTGTGCTTTTTAGCGGATAATTCTGACTGCATCTTATCCACCGTGCTTTTCAGCTAGTTTTGCTACATCAATCAACATCCGTACAGGGTCATCACCACCGATATTTTCAAGCTCCTGATAGAACTTTGGATCTGCCGATTTGTACTGCAGTTCGGTTTTCGTTTCATTCACGTCTTTCATGTTCTGGTCTTTCATGTTCTGGTCTTTCATGTCTTTCTCCTTAGGTTAAGATCAGAGTAATCCACGATGCCGACCAATCAGCCAAGGAGTTCGAAAAATGCTAAAAGATCAGCATCGTGGATTACTCTGTTCGATAGTTCAGATGAACTATTCAATTTTATTTATACGGATGCCGGAATTTTTTACATTCTCAGGTTAGATAACAGCAGGAGGACTTCCCTGTCCTCAATCCCTTAATCCCTTAATCCCTTAATAGATGGTCAGTTGTATTAACTCCCTCATTAATTGGTTTTGGTGCCGAAGCTCCTGCAGCTCTCTTGTTCTATTATCTTCATAGTCTCTGTTATTTTTTTCGATTTTGCCCTCGTACCACTCCTTATCCCGTCCGTCTTGATGATTTCCAGCTTTATCGTTAGTCAGCTCTCGTTTCCATCGACCAAGGATCTGAGGATTAACACCAATGTCATTTGCTACATCTGTGATCTTCTCTCCAAGGACGACCCGCTTTACAGCTTGTTCCTTAAACTCTAGTGAATAGGACTTACGGGTCTTAACGGCAGTTTTCTTGTTTTCAGTAGTCATTTTTTTCTCCAGTTAATCGTTAAGTTGGTTTTGGTTAGTTATTAACCAAGTTGGTTAGTTTTGCTGTCCCGGAACAGTGAAGAAATCTTAACTATAATTTTCTGGAAAGTCGAATAACTAGCTGATTTTGCTGGTTTTTTGGTATTATATAAACATTACTATTAATATAGTACTTACCATTTCATACCATTTTTGGACTGATTAATCTTTTCATTCCTAGTTCTTACCCTTAAACAGCACTTAAAAGCCCTTAATTTCTTCGGAGCAAAGAAAAGGCTGCTAAAAGCAGCCTAATCAGTCCGGCCTAAGGAGACTCACCGGTAAGGAGAAAGGAGAAAGGAGAAAGGAGAAAACATAATATGAACGTAACAAACCGATTCAGAAGAATCGGTACTACCGATTCAATTGTATTTATAGGTCTTTAATTTTTTTACTGACCTTCTGACCTCCTGATCACAGTCAATAGATCCCAAAAGTTTTTTGCAGTCGTATAAATAAGATAAACAAGCAACGACTAAAAACTAAAACTTAGTCACAGGAGACAGTATGTTTATCAAGACCCGCGAACCAAATATCTATGAACAAATCATGCAACAAGTAGGTGTAGCAATGCAGGACGGCTTATTTGTTGAAACTATTTATCTTACAGAACAAGAGCATCAAGATCTGGCTGAATTCCTAAATCTGAATATGCCACAGCCAGTTTATACGACCTTTATGAACTCGAATATGTTGCATCAATACGATGTAAAGATTGGTAAACCAGAAACAGAACCAGAACCAGATAAACAGAAATCTGTTACGAAATCAGAGAAACAAGACCTATTAAAGCCTTATAAGCCAGCAGCTAAACCAGTAGCTAAACCACTGGCAAAGCCACAGGCAAAACCTAAATCCAAACCCGTAACCAAACCCAGCAATTTAATGTTCTGAGTTTTAAATGCTCGTTCAAATAACTAATAAACAGCTTGATCAAGTCCGTACTGAACTTAAGCAGAATCAGAACAACAAATGCTTATTGTGTGAAAGGGATTTCGATTATTACGATTTAGTAGCTTGTGTAGATCATCAGCATTACGGCAATGAGTTAATCCGTGGATGCTTGTGCTTACAGTGCAACAGGATTGAAGGTGTAATATGGAAGTATGCACAACAGGCTAAAGCTAATCTGCCAAATGGTGAAAAGCAATGGCTTAATAATTTGATCAAGTACCTAGATCAGGAGACTCGTTATATCCATCCATCTGCAATACCTAAACCAAAGAAAATAAAGAAATCCAGTTTTAACAAAATGGTTAAACTCTTTAACGAAAAATATCCTAATAAGAAATCACCTGTTTATCCTAAGTCCGGTAAACTGACAAAAAAAACGGAACTCCTATTTCAGGAGTTCCGTATTCAAGACTATTTCTATAAGTCTTAATCTTTCAGGATACGATGACCTTGCTCGTACAGATTCGAGAACCACATAAAGCAAAATTCGTGTAAGCTTTTCCGTAACCCAGGATCAAAACGGGTAAAGTCATTAAAATAGACTTCTTGATACCGTGTACTATCTTGATACGTTAAAGGCTCAATCCACTCGTCCTCGAAGTTAACCATAAACTCCATGTCTGGATCTGGGATCATATCTCCAGAACTATGTTTGTAGTAATGACTTAAAGCTATCCGGGTTCCACGTTCTGCAGGACCGAGTATATCCAAGTTCAAATCCATGAAGCCTTTAACCTGGCTTTTACCATGTTCCTCGATATCCTTAAGATCAGGAACAACCTTCAATAACATCTGGTACATTCGTTTATTGGGCTTCGTAATAACCATTTTATCTCCTTAATCGTTTAGTTCTTTAAAGAGATAAAATAAACTAGGAACTTAATTCCGTAAATACGTCTTAGAGGCTCATTTATGCACTCAGAGATCACGATAATCTAGATGTATGGTTATATTAAATCAGGGTTTAAAGCCTTCTGGTCCTCTCTGGTAGCCTCTGGTAGCACCTTAGAAGTCTTGAGTAGCTTTAATTAAACAGAACCTATAGCTTTAATTAAACAGAACCTATAGCTTTAATTAAACAATACCTTAGTTAAACAGAACTTTTAGTTTGTCCCATTGAAGGACGACACCGTACAGAACCGATATAACAATACCACCGCCTATCAGAGTAAACTTGAACTTTGTTATCTCTTGACTCAATCCACTCAGCTTCTCTAATAGCAAAGCATGATTGATATTCGATTTCTCTTCTCTTTTTGTAGCAAGTTCATTCATCTTAGTTTGATATTGCTTTACTTCAGACATGTGCTGTTCTACGACAGTAGCTAATTGAGTCAATCTATCATTATGATATTCGTGGCTGACTTCTAGTTTAGTTAATCTTTTGTCATGGTCTGCAAATCGTGATTCTGTACGTCTATCTTCTTGCATCTTAACTGCCTAATAGTTTTTGATTTTGTAGTTGATTATTTTGTAGTTGATTATTTTGTAGTTGATTTTTTAGTTGTTGTTGTTGATTATTTTTTTGCTTGGTGATCTTTTCCATACCACGGCTACCAAAGTAAGCAACATTAATAACAGCCACGACTGAAGAGATATAAGGTAAAAGAGAGTTCAAGATTTCTAATCTAGCAGGATCTAAGAGCATCAAGCTACCGAGCATAGCCAATATATAACCACTGTTCCATGCTAAGGCTATTAAAGGTCGTGTAGATTTTGCTAACTTAGAGTCTGACTGATCATCATGCTTCCATCGTTCAGTAATCTGTCTTTCATATTCCTTTTGCTGCTCGATGACAGAGTTTTCTAAATCTACTAATTGCTTCTGTAAATTCTGCTTTAATTGAGACTTAATAATTTCTCGTTCTTCATCAGACGTAAAAAGGTTATCTATACCCTTCATGACTGAATCGGTTATCTTAGATCCTGCATCTGTAAATAAGCTAGTAAACCAGTTCATTCTGTAGCCTGTTCTTCTAATGTTTCTGGCCATTGAATCCCAGTTAGCTGTTCTAAATCTGCATCTTGAATTTTTTGTTTCAATTCTCTGCATTTAAGATGATTTAGAAATCCGCGAGCTAATAAAGCTTCAGCAAGATTGATTAAGTCTTGCAACTCTACAGGAACATCTATGTTATCTTTTGAAGTCCATATAAACCCTGCAGGCAAAGACCCAATAGATCTATAAACTGTAATTGTATCGTTTAGTTTTTTCTGACTACTAAGGTCTGCATCCCATTTATAACCATTAAAAAAGATCGGTAGTTGATCTAGTTGATCGCGTTCATAGTTTAATGATTTACGTTTATTTTCTTTAGCCAAGGCTAATTGCTTATCACGATCTACGGCGTTGCTGATCTGTAATTCTATGATTCCATCTTCTAAAGCATTTTGTTTTTCTTGATCATTAAACAATTTCAAGTTGCCGTAAGTCTTACCACTTAAACCTTTAAGCTGTTTGTATCCTGTTTTTCCGTTAATATCTTTGTACATTATCTTGCCCGTCCATATTTAAAAGGGTGTTCTGCGAATGCTATACCGATATATGATCCACCGTTCGCATTGAAATCAGCAGAAGTGCTACGCATTTTTATACCGTTGGACACAACGTCAATACCGGTTGAACCAGTTGCTTCCACAGCATTACTATTAGGAATAAGCCAACTATCTATCATGTTGTGAGTATTCCTCGTGGTATCCACGACATACCACGATCCAGAAGAATCAGTACGTTTAATCAATCCATAAGCGGCTTGAAAATCTAGATTGACAAACGGACCATCGGCCGATCCATTACCTGTATAGGAAAATGTTTTACAGAATCCTGGAACGTCAGCAAACAAATAAGCTATATATTCTTCTGCACTGGTGTTGACTGTTGAGCCAACACCTACTGTAAATTCGGATGATGCTGGTGCTGTATTATTCCAATGAAACGATGCTATGTTAGTAGCACTAGTACTGTCTAAATATAATGCACCGGTAGGACCGATATCCTTATGGTAAACATCCCAACTTCTTACACCGACACGCGACTTAACAAGCATCAAGCCAGGATCAGTGCCTAGTCCGTGGCTAATAGCATGTGCTACACCAGTTCCCGTATACGCAACGATATCAAACCCAGGTACAGCACCTTCTTTCCAACACCAAGCTACATAGGACACAGTATTCATATTAACGCCATACGTAGTATCGCTGTTGCTGCCTAAAGTAAAACCATCAGCATCGAGACTTAAGACTTGATTTGTTTCTGCTGTGCCTTCTGTTGCTGTCGTATTAGATGATAAAGCTCTATAAGAATTACTAGTACCTAAGCCTCTAGTACTATCTACTAAGACATGATTACTTGCTGAGTTCTGGGCTTTTATCCACATGAAGTCAGGCTGGAATCCCAAGCCTGTAATACTCTGACCAGATCCATTGCCTGTATAAGTAATAGTATTGAAATAGTGTCCAGCCTTTATAATGTCAGGTTCAGGGAGATTCTTAGTGCAAAGAGCTTTGAATCCTGTAGGCGGTGTATACGTAAAACCGCGTTGACCGAAGTCTGCTATGACTTGACAATCATCTGCAGACCAAGCATCACGAGGCACAATTACTACGTCATTTGTATTTACTAACGTACCTGCAGGATCAGTGCCTAGTTCAGGATCACCACTAGTCCATACACCATTAGAACCATACCAGACATTACCAGTGTCTCCATCGTAGGCTACATTGATTACAAGATCAGCCGAGACGTTCCTTGGTGCGTAATAAACATAATCTGCAGTCGCCGGTCCTACATCCCTGTTATAGTAATCCTTTGAAAATATACCTAAGGAAATACTTTTACCTGTAGGAACTAGTATTTCTGCATACCATTTTCCTTCGTTCATCAATATTGTTTGGTGTGTTGCACCACTATAATTGGCGGTATTACTACTAGCACTTAACGCACCATCAGCAAGAACAACTTCAGTGCTAGTATCCAGCAGATTCCACGTGCAGTAATTATTAGTCGGTGTATCGAGGACCTGATGGTCTGTAGTAAATCCACTGTCAGTCCAATCATTACCATTACCGCTTACGTCTTTACCGAAGTGGGTAGCATCATTGAATGGAAAATAAAAGCCATTGGTACCATAAGAGCCTGTATAAGCTCTAGGAACCCATCTGCCGTTACTATCTAGTTCGCCGAAGTAAGAGGAGTCTAAGGCTTGAGGTGGTCTAATGGTCTGGTACAACCCAGTTAAGTTAAGATTGACTTAACTGAGGAATAGAAGAAATGACAACTCGAAAGAAGTATTCGAAAGAATTCAAACTGGATGCGGTTAGCCTGATCCT
>Ga0209475_10004958_pt1 | contig 11162 bp, 11 predicted proteins | sample tdDd471_FD_187128 | JGI IMG/M metagenome (GOLD analysis project Ga0209475, IMG submission 187128) | Marine sediment microbial communities from the Atlantic coast under amendment with organic carbon and nitrate - tdDd47.1 (SPAdes)... | ecosystem: Environmental > Aquatic > Marine > Coastal >...
TTTATCGAGAAATCGGTCGATTTTTAGAGCGTAGCTTTACCACGCAGCGGTAATTCGAAAGATTTTGATTGTCCACTCAATGGGCAGGTAAAGGCAAGATGAAATGCTGTGAGCTGAAGATCCTGCTCAGCGTCTGGTCGAGTTCCATATAGACGGTCGCCGATGATAGGGAAGCCCAACCCTGCTAAGTGTTTGCGAATTTGATGCTTACGCCCGGTATCGATAGTCACCTCAAGCAAGCTTTTATTGGCTGAAATATCAATGGGCTGAACATGACTGACAGCCGGTTTTCCATCAATGGGAGATTCGATAGTTACTTTCTCTGAATGGGGCCAAAGACCAGTGACCGTTGCATAATATTTTTTAGTGATATGACGTTCGGCAAACAGCGCAGATAACTTAGCGGCTGCTTGTTTCGTATGGGCCACGAGTATTAATCCTGTTGCTGCACGATCGAGACGATGCACAACAAAAGCGTTGCGTTGCGGTTGTAAATGCTTCTCTGCCCATCGAGTAATGGTGCAGTGGTCGCCCCATTTAGAGCCTTGACTCAACATGCCGCTAGGCTTTAACCACACAGAGTAATCTTTTTCGTCATGAATGAGAGTAGGCTCGGGTATTGGGGAGCCCAACACCTTTGGATTGTAGTACAAATGGATTTCACTGCTCACAGCAATCACTTTTTTTGCGCGACGAACCCGCTGAGTTCTCTTACCCAAGGTTTGCCAAACGCATCCTTTAAGTAACGCATCCTTGATTTTTTGCTTTGACAGAGGCGTGTTCTCAGCCAGCAAATCGAGCAGAGTGCTGCCCGATTGATCGACGGTAAAATGCTGTTCAATAATTTCCATAGTGCTTAATGGCTAGCGACTTTCCGTTTCTTCGGAATCTGACTCAGAAGCGGCTGATTCAAAAGCGCTGACTTTCTTAGCTTCAGATGGCGGCATTGAATACACATGAATTCGATTACGACCTTCGCGTTTTGCTTCGTACAAAGCGTCGTCAGAATGTTTCATCAGGTCTTCAAACTCATACCCAGATACTCGACTAACGGTAATACCAAAGCTTGCGCTGATGTTAAAGTCGTGTCCCGTTTCTTGGCTATTTATTTCTTGCAGTCCTTTTCGAATGGCTTCTGCTATTTCTCGCGCTTTATCAAGCTCGCAACCCGGTAACAGTATGGCAAATTCTTCTCCGCCCATGCGTCCGAAAATATCAATTTTACGAATGACTTTTTGCACCGGAGCTGGAATTCGTTGCAGTACCCAATCACCTACAGGGTGACCAAATTTATCATTAATCGATTTGAATTTGTCGAGGTCAAACAAGATAAAACTAACGGCTTGTCCTCGACTTTGGTTCATCTTCAAGCAGTTCTCACTTTCTTTGGTAAAGTGGCGTCGATTAGCGATACCTGTAAGAGAGTCAAACTCAGCAAGTTTACGCAACTTTACGTGAGTCTTTTTCGTTCGATAAGCCCAAAATGACGTAAATCCAATGATCAAAATAAGCATGATGATCATTAAGGTTTTATTCTGAGCTTCTTGACGACTTAAATCGCGTTCTAGATTCAAGGCTTCATTTTCTTTATTCAGTAGCTTTATCTGATTTTCTTTCTCTAACACTTCATGCGTGGCGAGTTGAAACGCCAGGTTTTCGGCGGTCAGTTGATCGTAAAAAGCTTTGTCGGTTTTCGAGTATTCTTTTAACCAGACCAATGACTCGCTCAAGTTACCTTGTATCGCTGTTGCATCGGCCATTATTTTCAAGGCGTTGACGAGCGCTTCATTATTGCTTGAGTTGTGGTTGGTATTAATGACTTTTTGAGCGTAGGCAATTGCGCCACTGATATTTCCTTCAGCAAAGGCTAATTGTGCCAATAGCGCATAGTATTCAGACTGAATCGGAACATAGTTTGAAGCAACCACTCGGTTAAGGTACTTCTGCAATAATTGGGTGGCTTGTGAGTACTGCTTTTCTTTGAATAGTGCGGAAGCTTTGTATAAATTGATCATGTACGAGATCAAATGTTTTTCTGTTTTTTCGCAGGCTTCCATGCCGTCTATTAAAATAATGGCATTCGGGTTAAGTAAGTTGAGCTTTAACTCAGATTGAGCGAGTTGTTGATAAGCGGTACACAATACGTTGTCAGCATTGGTAACATTGATGGCTTTTAGCCCGTACTCGCGCGCTTTGTCAAAATTGCCTAAGTGATTGTAAAACAGTGCCACTGCAACCAAACCCGTGGCTTGAATTTCTTCAGATGATATGGCGCTGTAATTTTCATTGATGTAATGCAAATATTCTGGAGTTTCACGCCAATGACGATTGATAACCAATACATTAAGTATGGAGTAACTGGCGCGATAAACTAAATCTGGGTTGGTCGAGTTATTGAACACATGTTGATAAGTTTTAACGGCGCGTTCCGAATCACCTTTTAGGGCCGACTCGTAGGCCATTAAATATTCAAAAAAGTAGCGTTGTTCAGAGCTCAGATCATCCACTTGCTTTGAGATTTCTCGAATAATTTCTGAAAACTTGTGGGGCTCTGATAATCGAATTCGATCAGCAGACGAGAGCAAATCTTCGACAGAGTCGGAGGCCATAAGGCCTCCGCTACACGTCAAAAGAAAAATAAAAATTAACTTTTTCATTATTTTTGTGCAGTAATCTTTTCTTCGTTTGGTTGTTCGTTAGGAGTTTCTTCCTGCTCTTCACCTTCGTCATCATCTGCTGGAAGCAATACGCAGTGAATGTCAGGTGTTAAGTCGAGGTATTTTTCAACTAATCGCTTGTTGCGCTCTTTAAGCATTTCAAGTAAATCGGCTGGTACCGACGCTTGATCTTGCTCAGAAAGTGTTTCGCCTAGTCCCAATTTCTCGATTATTTTAATTGCTGCTTTCATTGTTTTCTCCATGGTTAACGAGAGTGAATCAGTTTTAATTTTTTGAGATTTTTTTCTTGCTTAGTAAAAAAAGGATTCCGTTTCATTTTCGTTGAAGGCGGTATAACCAACGTCGATTTTTCGCTGAGCGCCACATTCGTAAGCTGGCCAAGCGGAATTTCTACTTTACGAAGATCATCAAAGTAACTGGCTCGCGCTTCGTAAACAATAACGGTGTGATCAAGGGAGTAGAATTGGTTCATGTATTCGATAAACAACTGAACGTTATTCTTGTCTTCTTCAAACCGGGTATGAGATTGATCGCCCACCAGAGCAATTTGCCAGAGGATAAGATAAGCAGAGGTATCAATCGTTCTCTGATAGTAAAGAAATTGGGACGCCTCATACATCTGACAACCAAAACGACCGGGATCAATATTTAAATCAGCGTACAAGCAATCTTCGGCAGAAATACCGGGCAACATGATCACTTGGTGACCTTGTTTTTCTGCCGCTTTCATAGCGAAGCTGGCAGGTTGAACAAATACGCCTGGATGACCATAAAACACCGCCGCAACGGATTGATTTTGTTCGAGCGCTTGAACAATTTCACTGGCCATTTCTTGATAAGACGTCTTTCGAGATTTGCCGTCTTGATAAAATTTTTGCAGGGAATGTGCATTGGGATGAAGTTCGGCCATCCATGCTTCAAAGATGCTATCAGACGCAGCATAGAAGACGACATCGCTGTCGGCTATGGCTTTTTGAGCAGCAGGTGTAATATGAGCGGCAAGCTCTATTCCGACACCAACGCAGTGTAATCGAGCCAACGTTATTTCATCCCCTTGAAATAGTTAGACTGTAAAGATACCAGTCTTTCTAATATTTTCAAACACTTACTCTATTTTTATTGATTTTTTCACAGTAAAAGGAAGGCAACGGTCGTTGCTTGTGAAGTGTAACTTGGTCGATATAAAAGCCTAATTTTTTTACCAAGCGAAAAGACGCTGTGTGTTTGTACCAAAAATAAGCAAATACTTTCTCTTTATTAGCTTGTGTAAAAGCATAATTAATCGTGTTACTCATCACCTCATAAGCGACCCCTTTGTTCTGAGCGTGCGGTAACAAAAGAGTACCAACTTCAACCGCAGATTGACCAACGAGTGCGGTAATTCCAATGGCGTCTTCCGATACTTTGTCGTAGATAACCCAATGCATATTATCAAACCAAAAAGGCTGCACCTTGCTCGATAATTGAGCAAAGGCACGCTCGACTTGTCGGTCAGAAAACGCAACGCCAATCCACTTTTGAATACTTGGTAAGGTGTAAAGCTGGCGATACAAAGTAAAGTCATCCCCAGCTAGCGGCTTAAGCAAGTAGCCTGGGCCCTCAATCTGAGCCGAGTGATAAGCGTCAGCAAGCCTAGTATGCTTATTCATACTGTCGTTGAACTTCACGTGGTTGAACTTCTTTTCTCTGCGAATCGAATGGTGGCGTTATTCTGCCGATCGAAAATGGTGAAATAAGGATTAAAAATCGGTAGGCCCAAAATGCTTTGATCAGGCCAGTGAGCGAGTTGTGAAAATATTTTAAAAGAGGCAAGACCAAATTTGGGCGCATTCATTTGCCAGTACTCACGAGCGGTGACCACTAAGGGAGCTTTCACACCGCGAAACCAAAATTTAATATCGGGCCAAGCAAGGTTTTCCATCTCTTGAATATTAATGCCTTGCTCTTCACCATTGAATGCCGGGTAATTAATCAAACAGTGGTAGCTGCTTGGAGCGATCGTTCGAATATCATCTAACAGCGTTTGGTAAAGAGTTGCAGGAAGAACAATGGCTGAAGCTCCAGTGTCTAAAATTGCATTTGAGAAGTAATGGGCTTGATCTTTTTCGGCCAATGCAGGAGCGGCTCGCTGCTCTAGGTTTGCGACCTGTATTGCCGCTAAATCAACGTTGTAATAGACATGGTGTAACACGGGAATATCGGTGAATTCACCTTGGTATAAGTGATCTTGTTCTTCACCGCCACCGAGTACAAAAATACCTTGATTGAGAGGATCTTGCTCTAACTCCTCAAGAGTCAGGTCCGCTTGAGCATGATGAATGCTTGAGCGATGCGTTAAAAAAGAAAATTGATTGGCGCAATAACCATGCGCTTCCCACTCCGTGAAGCAAGGTAAAATATCTTGCTCGACGTAATGCCACAGAAACTTTTTAAAATCGACAATCGCTTGATGCGTCGCTTTAACCGAAAATGGCCAAGGGAAGGTTACCGCTGGAACCACTTGGTTTTGTTCAAAGTAATCGTGCAAGTTAAAGGCTTTATTCAGTCCGTGGTAAGCCAGACCCATAATGCCATCGGCATTCGCAAAAGCGTGCGGTTGCTCAGTAGTTGCGACGGCGACATGCGTTGTTGCAACGGTAAATGCGTGTTCAGCATCACGCTGGCTACAATGACCCGCTAAGGTGAGAGAGGTTTTTATCAGAGGGCCGGTCCAGCCTCCTAGGCCGTAGGTGACATCTTGCGCGTATGAGGTGGGTTGTAAATAATGGTCGCTCTCCGGACGGTAATTGGTTGGATGTACCGCTAGCGTACTAGAGCCGGTGTCTAGGATCACTCGAGCCTTTTGATGCTCACTCCCAAGATAAACATCCATTGTGTAGTCGCCATTGGCGTAAACATTGGTAATGGGTATGCGTAAAGCCTTATTGTTGTTCAATGTGCTGGCGTCCTGTTGTGTTCTATCTTGCTTAAATAAAGGGCCTCGCGTACCATTATGCCCCTTTTCAAGGTGCATCCTAAGCGCACGTAGAAACCGGTAAAAATGCCTGAATTTGCCTAGGATTGCAATAAAATCAATACCTTAGATTATAACCATCAATGGGAAAGAATATGCGTAGCCATTATTGTGCCGACCTTGTCACTCTAGAAGAAGGAAGTGAACTGTCAATTGCCGGGTGGGTTCACCGTCGTCGAGACCTTGGGGGACTTATCTTTTTGCAGATCCGTGACCGTAGCGGAATCGTGCAAGTGACCGTTGAACCGGATCAAGGGGATGTGTTCGCCGCTGCCGATCAGTTACGAAGCGAATTTGTCGTTGTGGTGAAAGGCAAGCTACGCAAGCGTCCAGAAAATATGGTCAATAAAGATATGGCGACTGGCGCCATCGAAGTTGTTGCCGATCATATCGAGTGCTTAAACGCCGCTGAAACACCGGCGATCTTAATTGATGGACACGAAGAAGTGTCAGAAGAGACGCGCTTGAAATATCGCTATCTAGACTTGCGCCGTCCAGAAATGACTGAAAAGTTTTTGTTTCGTACAAAAGTAACCTCAGCCTTGCGTCGTTATTTAGATGAGCAGGGTTTTCTCGATATGGAAACGCCGATTTTAACGAAAGCGACGCCAGAAGGCGCTCGAGATTACTTGGTACCATCACGTACTCATAAAGGGTCTTTTTTCGCCCTTCCGCAATCGCCGCAACTGTTTAAACAACTGCTCATGATGAGCGGCTTTGATCGTTACTATCAAGTGGTGCGTTGCTTCCGTGATGAAGATTTACGGGCGGATCGCCAACCCGAGTTCACCCAGCTTGATATTGAAACGTCTTTTATGGACGAAGAAGGCATCATGGGGTTAATGGAGACGATGATTCGCAAGCTGTTCAGTGAATTGTTAAGCGTTGAGCTACCCAATCCATTTCCACGCATGCCGTATTCTGAGGCGATGGAAAAATACGGTTCGGATAAACCCGATCTTCGCGTTGATATGCCGATCCACACGGTTGATGATTTAGTCAAAGATGTCGACTTTAAAGTATTCAGTGGTCCTGCACTTGATGACAATGGCCGAGTCGGTGTTTTGAACTTAAAAGGTGGCGCTGCCAACGTTAGTCGTAAAAACATTGATGAGTACACCAAGTTTGTCAGTGTGTATGGTGCGAAAGGTTTAGCCTTCATCAAGGTAAATGATCGAGCTGCTGGTCTAGACGGACTACAGTCTCCCATCGTTAAGTTTTTATCTGCCGAAGCGGCCGAAGCGATTTTACAACGAGTGGATGCTGAGTCTGGAGACATCTTATTCTTTGGTTCCGATACGTCGAAAGTGGTTGCCGATGCATTGGGCGCGTTACGTTTGAAATTGGCGAATGAGCATAATCTGCTGCGCGATGAGTGGCAGCCATTATGGGTTGTTGATTTCCCAATGTTTGAAGAAGAAGACGGTCAACTGCAAGCCTTGCATCATCCGTTTACTTCGCCTAAAGAACTCGATCCCGACGCTTTAAAAGCTAACCCGACTGGCACGCTTTCTCGTGCTTACGACATGGTTCTCAACGGTTGTGAAGTGGGCGGTGGTTCGATTCGTATTCACAATATGGATTTGCAACAAACCATTTTCGATATCTTGGGCATTGAGCCGCAAGAAGCGCGAGAAAAATTCGAGTTTTTACTCGATGCATTAAAGTTTGGTTGCCCACCTCACGGTGGTATTGCGTTTGGTCTTGATCGTTTAGTCATGTTGATGGTGGGCGCAAGTTCCATTCGTGATGTGATCACCTTCCCGAAAACAACGACGGCAGGTTGCCCGCTGACAGAAGCGCCAGCACGAGTGTCAGAAGCACAATTGAAAGAGTTGGGCATTGCCATCGAACAGAAAAAGTAACGAGTATTCAATAAACAACAGAAGCATTGGAGTGAATGATGGCTGGACACAGTAAATGGGCCAATATTAAACACCGCAAAGCAGCGCAAGACGCCAAGCGTGGGAAAGTATTCACAAAAATAATTCGCGAACTGGTGGTGGCTGCAAAAACGGGCGGCCCCAATCCAGAAGATAATCCGTCACTTCGAGCGTGTATAGATAAAGCGCTCGGAGCGAATATGAAGAAAGACACCATCGAAAAAGCCATCGCTCGTGGCGCCGGCAATAACGATGGTGAGAATTACGAAAACCTCACGTATGAAGGGTATGGTCCTGGCGGAGTGGCGGTGTTAGTTGAGTGTCTGACCGACAATAAAAATCGTACGGTTGGAGAAGTTCGCCATGCGTTTTCTAAACACGGAGGCAACTTAGGTACTTCAGGTTCGGTTGCGTATCTATTCGATAAAAAAGGTCAGTTGGTCTTCGACGACCAAATTGAAGAAGATACCTTGATGGAAGCCGCTCTTGAAGCCGGCGCTGAAGACGTCGTCAGCCATGATGATGGATCCTTTGAAGTGCTAACAACGCCTGATGAATTTATGACGGTGAAAGACGAGCTGAAAGCGGCTGGCTTGAACGCTGAAAATGCCGAGGTAGCGATGTTGCCATCAACGCAAGCCGAGCTGAGCGCAGAAGAGGGTGCCAAAGTGTTGCGTTTAGTTGAGCGTCTTGAAGATCTCGACGATGTTCAAAATGTATACACCAACGCGGATATTCCTGAACAGGCTTACGAATTGCTTTGAGCGAGCGGGCGATAAACCAGTTGTCATAAACTCAACAATTCGCGGCTCAATGGGCCTTTAGAAAATCTCAGAGACGTTTCTTTTCGTTCGAAGCAACTTTTTTCGATTGGAGTAACTCTTTTAGAACGGATGTACTCTTTTTGATCGTGTTAAGTCATTTAGAACGAACTAACGGCGTCTTTTTGTGCTCTCACCACCGAAAAGGTCGTGGTATAGTGATTATCGCTTTTCATAACATCTTAGGTGCAACGACGACCGTCATTTGCCTAAGTAGCTGATGTGACGTGAGGTAATGTTTGGCTCGTATTTTAGGAATTGATCCTGGCTCTCGAATTACTGGATTTGGAATCGTTGAAATCGAAGCGGGACAATGCCGTTATGTGACCAGCGGTTGTATTCGAGTTCAGCCGACGTCGCTGGCTGAAAAGCTGCAGCAAATTTATGATAACTTGTCAGAAGTTATTCGTCAGTATCATCCAACCGAAGCTGCCATTGAACAAGTCTTTATGGCTAAAAATGCTGATTCAGCATTAAAGTTAGGTCAAGCTCGAGGCGTTGCAATCGTCGCTGCGGCAACTCATGCTCTCAGTGTGGCTGAATATTCAGCGCGGCAAATCAAGCAAGCCGTGGTTGGTCATGGTGGTGCTGATAAATCTCAGGTGCAACATATGGTTATGTCGTTGTTGCAGTTGTCGGCAAAACCGCAAGCCGATGCGGCAGATGGTCTAGCGGTCGCTTTGTGTCACGCCAATACAATGCAGTCTTTAATTGCTCAATTAGGAGCGAATAAAAGAAGAAGAGGAAGAATACGTTGATCGGTCGATTGAGCGGAATGCTTATTGAAAAGTCACCTCCTAATTTGGTGATTGATGTGCAAGGGGTTGGGTACGAAGTGCAGGCTCCCATGACCACCATTTTTCAATTGCCCGAAGTGGGCGAGAAAATTACTTTATTCACCCATTTATCGGTCAGTGAAAACGCCCATAATTTGTATGCTTTTCATAGTAAAAGCGATCGACAATTATTTAGAGAATTGATTAAGGTCAATGGCGTTGGGCCAAAGTTGGCAATCGCCATTTTATCCGGAATGACTGCCGATGAGTATGTGCGGTGCGTGCATGATGGTGATACTCAGTTATTGGTCAAGCTTCCCGGTGTTGGTAAAAAAACAGCAGAACGGCTGGTAGTTGAAATGAAAGACCGGTTGCAAGATTGGGGAACCTCATTGCCAACGGGCGTAGCCTCGACAAGCGTCTCTAAAACTCAGGCGACTGATGTCACTCGAGAAGCCGAAAGCGCATTGATTGCTTTGGGTTACAAACCACAAGATGCGGCCAAGGCGATTAGTCGTATTGATGATGAGATTTCAAGCAGCGCCGAATTGATTCGATTGGCTCTGAAAAATATGGGCAAAGGCTAGGTGACTCAGTCGTTGCTTAAAGAGCCCATCGATTAGATAACTTACGAGAGATACTATGATAGAAGAAGATCGAATCATTGCTGGAACGGCGCAACCTTCTGATGAAGATCGCATTGATCGGGCGATTCGTCCGACGAAGCTGGCGGACTATGTTGGGCAGTCGCAAGTCAAAGAGCAGATGGAGATCTTTTTACAGGCGGCGAAATCGCGCCAAGATGCGTTGGACCACGTTTTAATTTTTGGTCCTCCCGGGTTAGGCAAAACCACCTTGGCAAATATTATTGCCAATGAGATGGGCGTCGCCATCAAGTTCACTTCAGGACCCGTGTTAGAAAAAGCCGGTGACTTGGCCGCATTGTTGACCAATTTAGAAGAAAACGATGTGTTGTTTATTGATGAAATACATCGTTTGAGCCCAATGGTCGAAGAGATCTTGTACCCAGCCATGGAAGATTATCAACTCGATATTATGATTGGCGAAGGTCCGGCTGCACGGTCGATCAAACTCGATTTGCCGCCTTTCACGCTAGTGGGAGCGACGACACGAGCGGGATTATTAACATCACCGCTACGAGACCGTTTTGGTATTGTGCAGCGTCTTGAGTTTTATAATAACGCAGAGCTGGCGGATATTGTGATGCGCTCAGCAAATATCTTAGGCCTGTCGGCCGAACCTGAAGGCGCGAATGAAGTCGCCCGCCGATCGCGCGGAACGCCACGTATTGCAAACCGTTTACTGCGCCGTGTGCGCGATTATGCCGAAGTGAAAGCCGACGGTGTTATTTCAACTGAGGTGGCCGCCAAAGCACTGAATATGCTCGAGGTCGATGAGCAAGGATTCGATACCATGGATCGCAAACTTTTGTTGGCCATCATCGATAAATTCTCTGGTGGCCCTGTCGGCCTAGACACACTGGCCGCGGCCATTGGTGAAGAGCGAGATACCATCGGCGATGTCATCGAGCCCTATTTAATTCAACAAGGGTACATTCAACGTACGCCGCGTGGGCGCGTCGCAACCCCTCGTGCTTACCAGCATTTCGATATCATTCCGCAGAAAAGCGATCTTTTTGACTCATAGCTCAGTTAATTCTGCAAAAGATTCGACGCTATTCACACTTTGAAACCCTCTGTGCATTCATCTAATGAGATAAAAGCGGTATAGTGTGGCGTCGAATTTCTTTAGTTTTCAATTCGATATCAACAATTCTTGATTTATGTTGTTAAACTATGCGTTTGCATCAAAGACAAAATGGTAGCGCGATGGAATTTTCATTTCCGATTAGGGTCTATTACGAAGACACCGATGTTGCCGGTGTTGTTTATTACGCCAATTACCTCAAGTTTATGGAGCGTGGTCGTACAGAATGGCTACGTCATTGGGGGTTGGATCAAAGTGTTTTA
>Ga0209475_10004964_pt1 | contig 11154 bp, 13 predicted proteins | sample tdDd471_FD_187128 | JGI IMG/M metagenome (GOLD analysis project Ga0209475, IMG submission 187128) | Marine sediment microbial communities from the Atlantic coast under amendment with organic carbon and nitrate - tdDd47.1 (SPAdes)... | ecosystem: Environmental > Aquatic > Marine > Coastal >...
AACCTGTCTGAACAAATGCGCAGCGAAATTGATCTGAACGATCCGCTCAATATCAACAAACCCTCGTCGCACAGCTCAACATCAACCAACCAAACCGCAGCCGACGAAAACAAAGTTGAAACGCCGGCGTGGCAAACGTCTGCCGGACTGCGCCCCGGTTTTAATAGCGACGATGAGTCTGACCCGGATTCTTACGACCACGAGAAAGAAGAACATCCGGAATACGAGCCCATTTCAGATGCCGGCAACGATACCGCCGCCGACACCGCTCAGGACGCGACTCCAAGTAAGGACAAATCAGACTCATGAGCAACGGCGCCACCGATAATCAGCCTGAAGAGTCTCAGGATGAGGTGCTGGAAGAAGGCTCACTGGTCTCCCATCTGGTTGAGCTGCGCAGCCGTCTGATCAAGGCATCCGTCTCGGTATTGCTGATATTCCTTTGCCTGGCTCCCTTCTCGGCCGAAGTGTTTGCACTGGTAGCACAGCCCTTAATGAGCCAGATGACCATGCTGAGTGGCGACGATCAGCCCATGCAAATGATTGCCACTCAGGTTGCTTCGCCCTTCCTGGTGCCGTTTAAAACCTGCATGTGGGTCGCTTTGTTTATTGCGATGCCGGTTGTCATTTATCAGGTATGGGCATTTGTTGCCCCCGGTCTTTATAAAGACGAAAAGCGCTTTGCTATTCCTTTGGTGGTATCCAGCATCCTGCTGTTTTTCCTTGGCGTGATCTTTGCGTACGGCGTTGTGTTCCCTTTAATGTTCGGCTTCTTCACAGCTGCAGCCCCTGAGGGCGTTGCCGTGATGACTGACATCAACAGCTACCTCGACTTTGTGCTGGTGATCTTTTTTGCTTTCGGTCTGGCCTTTGAGGTGCCTATCGCTACCGTCATGCTGGTGTGGTCGGGGCTGACTACTCCCGAAAGCTTAAGCACGAAACGACCGTATGTGTTCCTCGGCGCCTTTGTGGTCGGCATGTTACTGACTCCGCCCGACGTTATTTCCCAAACACTGCTCGCGGTGCCCGTGTACTTGCTCTATGAAGTCGGCATCATCATGTCCCGCATCATGGTCTCGAAGAAGAATGAGCAAGATGAAGAGCCTGATTCATCTGAAGGCGAAGCTACTTAAAGCAATATGAGCCCTGCGCCTCCGCAACTGACCTTTAAAGCAGTAGCGCTGGGAATCATGCTGGCTATGGTCCTGGCGGGGGCTAACGCCTACTTAGGTTTGTTCGCCGGCATGACTGTCTCGGCGTCAATACCGGCAGCTGTGATTTCTATGGGCCTGCTACGGCTCTTCAAAAACAGCAATATCCTCGAAAACAACATTGTGCAGACGGCGGCATCCGCCGGTGAGTCGCTGGCGGCCGGGGTTATTTTTACCCTGCCCGCGCTGATCTTGCTTGGCTACTGGGACGTATTCGATTACTGGTGGGTATCGGTTATTGCCGGTATCGGCGGCCTGCTCGGCGTGCTGTTCACCGTGCCACTGCGGCGCGCACTGATTGTTGATCAGCCTCTGACATTTCCCGAAGGCCAAGCAACAGCCGAGGTTCTTAAAGCCGGCGAGTCACGCGGTAAGGGCATAAAAGTGTTGGCACTGGGCGGTCTGATCGGTGCCGGTGTGAAGTTTGCCGAAGCCGGATTAAAACTCTGGCCATCGAGTGCAGCGGGCGGCGTCTGGGCTGGTAAAGGCGTAGTCGCTTACGCCGGAACAAATCTGTCACCGGCGCTCGTGGGTGTCGGCTACATCATCGGCTTGAATGCTGCCGTCACAATCTTTATCGGCGGCGTTATTTCCTGGTACATCGCCATTCCTGTCTACGGTTTCTGGTTTGCAGACAGTGACCCTGTGTTGGCAGCAGCACTTGCATCCACACCTGACCCGGTGGCCTTCGCATTTGATATCTGGAACAGCAAAATACGCTACCTGGGCGTTGGCGCCATGTTGGTCGGGGGACTCTGGGCGCTGGTATCTGTCAGACAATCCATCATCGGCGGCATTCGCAGCAGCCTGCAAAGCAGCCGCGATAAAACTCCGGATACAGCCAGCCACGATGCGCCCATGGGTCTGGTTATTGGCGGCTGTTTATTGCTAACCATTCCCATGCTGCTGCTCTATAACAACGTGGTCGGACAATGGGGTGTGGCGCTCGCATTAACATCGGTGATGCTGGTTGCCGGGTTCTTGTTCTCGGCGGTTGGTGCCTACATGGCGGGGCTCGTCGGGTCATCCCACAACCCCATATCGGGTATCACGATAGCGACAATCTTGTTCGCCTCTCTGCTACTACTCTGGCTCACCGGCGCCGACGACAGCAGCGGTGCAGCGGCTGCAATCATTATCGGTGCCGTCGTGTGCTGTGCTGCTGCGATTGGCGGGGACAACATGCAGGATCTGAAGGCCGGTCACATACTGGGTGCCACGCCCTGGAAGCAACAACTCATGCAATGCGTGGGCGTGTTGTCATCGGTTTTAGTGATGGCGCCGGTCTTAAACCTGCTGATTAACGCCTACGGCATCGGTGCCCGTACCGCCGAGCAACCTGATGCACTGCTCGCGCCACAGGCGATGCTCATGGCATCGGTCGCCGACGGCGTATTTACCGGCAACCTGCCTTGGGGCATGGTCGCCAGCGGAGCGGTACTGGGTATTCTGATCATCAGTGCTGACGAAATATTGAGAGTTAAACAATCAAGCTTCCGCTTGCCCGTGTTGGCGGTCGCTATCGGTATTTATCTGCCACTGGAACTTGCAGTACCCATATTCTTCGGCGGGCTTATTAGTCACGGCGTAGGACGAATCAAACAGCATAACGGAGCGGTAGAGAAAACCGGGGGCGGGCTGCTGTTGTCCGCCGGACTCATTACCGGCGAGGCCTTACTGGGCATACTATTAGCTGTACCCATCGTGTACTCCGGTCAGACCAATATTTTTGCTGTAGCACCGGAATGGCGCCCGGGAGCACTCACCGGCCTGATCTGCATCATCCTGACCGGTGTTTTGCTGTACCGGACTGGCCGACAGTCAGCCACAAATTCATAAGGGGCCTGCTGAGTTTGCTTAGCGCTTGCCGCAGCCCTGTTAAATAATCACAATAACGCCACACAATTAAACACTGTTTTAAACCGGCAGTAGCCTGCGACCGGCACGCTGCCTTAATGGAGACTCAACATGGCCGCTTATCAAATTGCTATCTGCGAAATCACTAATCCAAAACCCGAAATGAAAGAGTACGCGGCAGCTTCAGGCAAGATCGTTGCCTCTATGGGTGGCGAGTACGTTGTCAGGGGCCCGGCAGCCGCTGTTAAAGAAGGCGAGTTTCTGAAAGGCAAAGTTGTGCTGATTACCAAGTTCCCCAGCATGGAACAGCTTGAAGCGTTCTGGGCCAGCGAAGAGTATGCCGCTGTTAAACCTATGCGCGACGGTACCGGCATCTACGACATCGCTATTTTTGAAGGCGCTTAATAAGCCGCTTCCAAAACGATAAAGGCCGCCGTGATTGTTACATCACGGCGGCCTTTTTAATTTCTGTTGCGGACTCCGGCTAAGCGGAAATCATGAAGCTTGCAGACGTCTCGGCAATGATTTCACCCGACTCAATATCTGTAATCCGGCCTTCCATAAGTGCCAGCCGGCCTTTTTCTTTTACCGGCCAACCTTCGGCGCGCAAAGCCCTGCCTACCTTTGCCGGACTGCGGTAACGAATATCACACTTGGCGGTGTGCGCCCGCTTACCCTGTAAAAACAGGTAGTTCGCCATCGCGTCATCAAGAAAGCTGAACAGAATGCCGCCATGCACCTGATCGTCGTAACCGATCATGTGGGCCTCAGGCGTAAACTCGGCAACACACACCGTTCGCCCTTCTGTGCCTTCTTCCAATCTGAACTTAAGTTGCAGCCCCAACTCGTTATCAGGGCCGCAAACAAAGCAGTTGTTAGCATCTTCACGTGGTCTTTCCATATGCCCATGCTAACAAACAACGGGTTATGATTGAGCCACAGCATTCCTTTTAGGGTTCAACGCTATGAGTTACGACAGCGACAATATCTTTGCCAAAATTATCCGGGGTGAAATGCCCTGCACCAAAGTCTATGAAGACGAACACACCATCGCCTTTATGGATGTCATGCCACAGGCAGAAGGGCACCAAAAGAGCCGGCGCGTGACCTGTTGTCGTTGTCTGCTGACTCTGCTGCGGCTTTGATTCAGAGCGTTCAAACCGTTGCCAGAGCAGTTGATACGGCCTTCAAGCCCGACGGCATCATGATCGCCCAGTACAACCGTGAGGCTGCCGGGCAAACGGTGTTTCATATCCACATGCATATCGTGCCGCGCTGGGATGCGACACCATTGAAAAGGCATTCCGGGGGCATGGCAGACCCTGAGGTACTGGAACAGCGCGCCGCTAAAATCAGAGCGGCGCTGGCAGACGGCTAAGATTCAGAATAAGCGCGCCAGCTCGAAACCGAGCCAGGCAAAGACTAAGCCAACAACCAGCTGAATCACGATGTTCAGAATCAGGTGCGGAAAGTTAGCGCTCGTAATCAGCGTTAGGTTCTCGAATGCAAAGCTGGAATAGGTTGTAAAGCCACCCAACAAGCCAACCGCCAGAAACAATCGCCACGAATGATTTAGCAGCTCCCGATGCTCAGCCGCGCCGATCACCAGGCCAATGAGCAAACAGCCCACCATATTGACCGTCAACGTGCCGATAGGAAATCCGCCCGGTACCAGACGGTGCATCAGCTGGCTAACTGAAAACCGTAAACTCGAACCGATAAAACCGCCGAATCCTACCAACAGGGCCTGACCCAGAAAACCGTTTAAAAAAGCGTTGCTCATTGATGGCTTCCGCAAAAGTATTGCGGCTAATCATACCGCACGGCGACAGTAATGCCGCCGGTAAAATTGCGCGTCAGAAATTAGCTCAGGGTTGTTTCAGAGGCACTTCGGATTACGTCGGCCTTAGCGTGGCCTACAGCCAGATTCTTCTGAAAGCACTTGTTCTGCTCCATCGCTTTTTCAGCGGCCGCCATGACTGAACGGGTATCGTCGCCATCAACAGGATAGGTTGCAGCGCCCACAGCGACAGATGGCTTAAACATACGGTTTCCGACCGGAATCGAGGTGTCGTATAGGTTCTGGTGTATGCGGTTCATGATGACTTTGGCTAGTTTCTTATCCGCCTTTCTCAGCAGAATCACGAATTCATCGCCACCGTAACGGGCAATCATGTCGCTAATACGGGTGCTTCTTTGCAAGCTGCGGGCCACCTGTATGAGTACTTCGTTGCCGGTTTCAAAGCCATGCCGCTCATTGATGTTACGCATATCGTTGACGTTTACTTTCAGCACGACGAACTGATCACTGCCGGCCTCTTTGGCCTCACGGTACTGACTGTTTAGCAGACGGGAAAAAGCACGCATGTTGAACAAACCCGTAAGCTCGTCCTGATAGGTCAGGGCACGCACCTGACCGCGGGCCACCTGCGCCGAATACACCAAAGCAGATACAGCCACCGCCAGTAACAACAATGGCGACAGCTCTATAAACAGGTTCACAAAGTACCCGGCATCAAACAATGTAATGCCCAGCGATTTGCTCAGTAGCAGCCGACAGGTAATGACCGCTATAAACATACCCGCGGTTTCTCTGCGACCCAACGTTAGGGCCGAGGTCATAACCGGCAACAGGTAGAGGTTAGTCAGGCGGCTATCGGGAATACCCTCCTGCAGAACTATCACCGTGATCAGAGCGATCATGGCAAAGCATTCGAGCGTTACGCGTACGTCCGGCAAAGCGCTCAGCACCGGGGTGAAACGACTCGCCAAGGCGAAGACGCCGAATGTGCCCAGGGCATATAAATTGAATGCGCTAACCGCTGTGCGTTCTTCATTGATCAGGGTATGCAGAACCAGCAATAGCAGCAGCAAGCCTTCCACGAGGATCACGCTCACGCCCAAAGCAGGCAACGTCTGTTGCCCGGTGCGTACTTTCCTGCGGTCTGCTCGTGATTGTCCCATAGTGGCTAACTTAGCCAAGTTCAGGGATTTTTACTGTGTGCTGATTCGCAAAGCAGAATGCTCGCTGTAACGCAGCTTAAGGGTCGTCAGCTGCCAATCCGGCAAGCCGTATGCCGGAACTACTCGGCAGGGTTAGCCTGCGCCAGACGATGATCAGACGATCCGGGTTTAAGCAGCGCCACTGCCGCCTGCAACTGAGAGTCGGTTTGCAACATGGCCAGCGCCTGATCCGTGTGATGCTGATTCACTCCGGCACGCAAGTCGTTTTGCAGGTCTTCAGTGATAATGCGGTCAGGCGTGATGCCCTTGCCATGAATCGACACGCCGGTCGGCGTGAAATAGCGTGATGTGGTCAGCTTGATAGCACGACCGCTGGAGATGGGTATAACAGTTTGCACCGAGCCCTTACCAAAGGTCTGGGTACCTGCGATCAGTGCCCGCTCATGCGACTGCAAAGCGCCGGCAACAATTTCCGAAGCCGATGCGGAACCACCGTTCACCAAAACAACAATACGTGCACCATCGAGCAAATCGCCCTCGGTAGCCTCGTGTTTAAAACTGGCATCGGGAGCCCGGCCGTTGGCGGTAACAATCAGGCCCTCATTCAAAAAGGCATCGGAAATTTCCACGGCGGCATCAAGGACGCCACCCGGATTGTTACGCAAATCTATCAGCAGGCCTTGTAAAGGCTTGCGATTATCACGCTCAAGGCTGCGCAAGGCGCGCCGCACATCGCTGGCTGACGTATCACTAAAATGGGTAATCCGGAGATAACCGTAATCAGTCTCAAGCAGGCGGGCTTTAACGCTCTGTACTGTGACGTGACTGCGCTCCAGCAAATAACTGATGTCGCCACTAGCACCTTCACGACTGACCACCAGCGTCACCGTCGTGCCCGGCTTACCGCGCATCAAACTTACTGTGTCATTAATATTCGCGGCAGTAATTTCTACGTCATCAATAGACAGGATCTGGTCGCCCGCATGAATGCCTGCACGTGCTGCAGGTGAATCATCTATAGGGGCCACAACGACAACCCGGTTGTCTTCCATGCTGACTTCAAGGCCAACACCCGAATAGTTACCGCTGGTATTAATACGGATCTCTTCGTATTCATTGATATCTAAAAACTGCGAATGCGGATCGAGGTCTGTAACCATGCCTCTGACCGCACTTTCGATAAGCTCGCTGTCACTAACCGGCTCAACGTATTCCTGACGAACCCGCTCTAAAACCTCGGCCAGCAAGCGGGCATCATCCCAGGGCAGAGCCTGCACAGGCGCATCGCGCTGCGCCATAACGCCAGTACCCACAGACAACGCAAAGCCGAGCAGTGCGCCTGCTACAACTAATAAGCCTGTTTTAGTTCCTGACCGCATGCACGGCTCCGTAAGACAATGACCAGAGACCTTAGCATAGAGATTACATATCGTTAACGCAGGGGCCTGGTTCGCAGATTTGGTGCAAAGCTATAAGTGCTTGTTTTAATTATTATAAATTAGCATTCGAGACTACTTTTTAACCCATGGACGGGGGTTCACGGGGCTGCCATTGCGGCGCAACTCAAAATATACGGCCGGTTCACTCTGCCCGCCACTATCGCCGACGCGGGCAATAATCTCGCCCGGTTGCACCCAACTACCAACGCCGTGGAGCAATTCCTGATTGTGACCGTACAAACTCAGATAGCCGTCACCGTGCTCCACAATAATCAGCAGACCCATGCCCTGCAGCCAATCGGCATACACCACACGCCCGTGATAAAACGCCCGGACATTGTTGCCGGCCGGGGCTGCAATCAACACACCGTCCCAGCGCATTTGTCCGCCGCCACGCTTCTCGCCGTAATTCTTGCGAACCTTCCCTTTAACAGGCCACTTCAGTTTGCCCTTTTGCGCCGTAATCGGCCCGGCCGGTACTGCAGGCATCTCGGGCAGGATCAGTGCCAGTTGCTCAACCAGCTTATCCAGCTCTTTAGCCTGCTTGTTCAACGTAGCCAGTTGTTGCTCTTTACCGCTTAGATCGCCCTTGAGCTTTTTGATTGCGGCCTGGCGGTCTTTGCGTGCCGCCTCCACCTTGGCCACCGACTCTGCCGCGTTGGCTTCGAGTTTCTCTAATGTGCGGGCTTCCTGTTTCAACTCAGCAGCAATTAACTTCAGAGATTCCAGTTGCTCCTGAACATCACCGATAAGCTCGCTGCGCTGTTTAGTGATGTATTCGTACCAGGCCAGTCGCCTGCCGAGCCCTGCGGCATCTTCCTGACTCAGCACCAGCTTCAGCCACTGCTCCTGACCCTGCATGTAAGCCATCCGCATCTGCAGCGCCAGTTCGGCCTGCATATTCGTCAATGCTGTGCGCTGCCGGCGCTCATCAGCTTTAAGTTGCTGCTGACGCGATTGCGTTTTTTTAAGGTCGGCGCGGACCTTGCGCAGGGCCTTGCGGGCTTCAGCTTCCTTCTGCTCGCTGGCCTTCAGCTCTTTCTCCAGGCCCCCGAGTTTCTGGCCCGTACGACGGCGTTCCTGCTGCAAAGCCTTAATTTGCTTACGTACAGCCTCCAGCTCCGCGCGCGCTTCGGCCTCGGTCCGCTCAGCATGAACCGGCAACACAGCAGCAAGGAGTAGCAAAACAACAAGAACAATGCGGTATTTCATCTGCGTGAAGTGTATTGGATAAACCGAAAGCAGGCGAGAGCCCAAAGCGGGCTCCCTGACAGCAAACAAGACAGGTTATAATCCGCGCCCGTTCCAAAATACAAAATCGAAGTAATCCTATGAACCAACTCGTTGAATTTGCGAGCAGCCATCCGCTGCTGGTATTGGGTGTCGTCGCAGCAGGCCTCGCAGTGCTGTTTAATGAACTCCGCATACAAAGTCAGGGCCTCGGTAGTCTTACCCCCGCAGAAGCCGTGCAACTAATTAATAGCGGTGCCGCTGTGCTGGATATTCGTGACGCTAACGAGTTTGCCAATGCGCATTTGATCGACTCAAAGAATGTGGCACCCGACGGCATCGCCTCACACAAAAACCTGAAAACCAACAAGCCTGTTTTGCTGGTCTGTGACAGCGGCGCCAAAAGTGCCAAGGCATTGGTTGTGCTGCGTAAAGCAGGTCACGCAAACACCTTCAGCTTGAAAGGTGGTCTTGCAGCGTGGCAACAGGAAAACCTGCCGGTAGAAGCGGCCTGATCATGTCCGCCGTATCCATCGTTATTTACACCACACCTTTCTGCGGCTATTGCGCTGCTGCAAAGTCATTGCTGAAAAAGAAAGGTGTGAGTTACGAAGAAATTGATGTCTCCGGTAATCAGGAGCTACGGGCTGAGCTTTTAGAGAATACGGGTCAGCGTACCGTTCCCCAGATTTACATCAACGAAGAGCATATCGGCGGATTCGACGATATGAATGCATTAGACCAGGCCGGCGAATTAGACCCGCGGCTCGGGCTTTAGACCACGGAAACCCTTATGTCTCAGAATGGAAACGGCAGCTCTGCCGCCGGCACCAAGCAGTTTGTCCTGCACCAGCTATACATCAAAGATCTGTCTTTTGAGGCGCCAAATAGCCCCGAAGTTCTTCTCAATCTCGATGCTGATGCCGATACTCAGATGAACATCAAAAACTCACACCGTGAGTTAAGTGATGGCCGGTATGAAGTGATTTTGCACCTGAGTATTCATACCAAGCGCGAAGACAATACCGTGTTTCTGTTGGAGCTGGATCAGGGTGGCGTGTTTGAAATCAGCGGCTTTAACGATGCAGAAATTCAACAGCTGATTGGCACGCATTGCCCGTCGACGCTATTCCCGTATGCCCGGGAGACCGTGTCTTCAACGATTATCAAAGGCGGCTTTCCGGCGCTGGTGCTACAACCGATTAACTTCGATGCCTTGTTTGCCCAGTCGCAACAGCAAGGTAACGGTCAGCCGAATTAGGCTTAGATACCCGCGTGACATTATCGCTGGCTACCCCTTTGTGAGTAGAATGGGCGCATGACCGCTAACAAACATTCCATAGGTGTGATCGGCGCCGGCTCCTGGGGCACGGCTCTGGCTATTCAACTGGCACGTGCCGGCACTGATGCCTGTCTCTGGGGGATGGAACCGGAGGTCATGGAGGCGCTCAGCAATGACCGCATCAATCACCGTTTCTTACCGGATATCAAAGTTCCCGATAACCTCCGTATCTGCCCGGATCTGGAGAAAACAGTTCGTGAGCACCGCGATATTCTGATGGTTGTACCCAGCCACGTGTTCCGCATGGTGCTTGAACAAATCAAACCCTGGCTGCAGCCCGGTGCGCGTATCGCCTGGGCAACCAAAGGCTTTGAACTCTCTACCGGCAAGCTGGCCAATGAAGTTGCCACCGAAGTGCTCGGTGATAACGTGCCGCTGGCTGTTATTTCAGGACCTACTTTTGCAACTGAAGTTGCGAAGGGCCTGCCCACATATATGACGGTTGCTGCGACCGATGAACAGTTTGGCACCGACCTGTCGGAGGCCTTCACCAGCAAGACGTTTAAAGCCTATACCTCCGACGATCTTATCGGGGTTCAGGTCGGCGGCGCGATCAAGAACGTCCTCGCGATCGCAACCGGCATGTCAGATGGTTTGGGTTTCGGCTCAAATACCCGTGTTGCGCTAATCACGCGCGGCTTATTGGAGCTATCCCGCCTGGGCATTGCGCTGGGCGCCAAAGAAGAAACCTTTACAGGGCTCTCCGGCATGGGCGACCTCGTACTGACCTGCACAGATAATCAATCGCGCAACCGGCGCATGGGCCTTGCACTCGCCTCCGGTAAAACTATGGAAGAAGCGGCCGAAGAAATCGGTCAGGTTGTCGAAGGTGTTAAGGCCGCAAAAGCCGTTCACGAGGTGTCTGCAACCGTGGGTGTCGACATGCCGATCTGTGAACAGGTCTATAAGATGCTTTACGAAGACCTTTCTATGGAAGATGCGGTCAATTCACTTCTCAGCCGACCGGTAACAGATGAGTTTGCCGAGTAATCAGCCGCCGCCGCTGTAATCTTGCTGGCGCCACGCCTCATATAAGACGACCGCCGCCGAATTCGACAGATTCAGACTACGACTGTCCGGCAACATAGGAATGCGCAGGCGCTGCGCTTCC
>Ga0209475_10004966_pt1 | contig 11149 bp, 7 predicted proteins | sample tdDd471_FD_187128 | JGI IMG/M metagenome (GOLD analysis project Ga0209475, IMG submission 187128) | Marine sediment microbial communities from the Atlantic coast under amendment with organic carbon and nitrate - tdDd47.1 (SPAdes)... | ecosystem: Environmental > Aquatic > Marine > Coastal >...
CGAACCGGCAATGTTTGGCGGTGATATTGGCCGCTGTGCCGCCCTCGATCAGGCCGCAATGCAGCGTCGTCCAGGGCGGATCGAAGATCGCCGCCACATCCGAGGGTCGGCGCGCGCGTTCCTCGTCGTTCACGGCATTGGCCCAGTCGATGATCTTCGCCGCCTCCATGATCGCGTTGACGCCGGTGTGCATGATCGAGCTGTGCACCTCGAATCCCCAGACATCGATCCAATAGCCCTGCCCGCCCTTGTGGCCGGTCACCGCGCGCATCGTCGACGGTTCTCCGACGATCACCGCGCTGCCCTTGGGCAGAACAGGCTGCATCGCCCGGATCATCGGCGGCGCGCCGGTGCAGCCGACCTCTTCGTCGAAACTCAGCGCCAGTTGCAGGGGCCGCGCCACCCCGCGCGCCTGCGCCTCGACCAGAGCCCAGATCGACAGCGCGTCGTACCCCTTCATGTCGGTGGTGCCGCGCCCGAAAAGCTTGCCGTCACGCTCGGTCAGGGTGAAGGGGTCCGAGGTCCAGGGCTGGCCATCGACGGGCACCACATCGGTATGGCCCGAGAGCACGACCGCGCCCTCTTCCCAGGGGCCGACATGGGCGAACAGCGCCGCCTTGTGCGGTTGATCGGGATCGGTCCAGCGGTGCGCGGTGATGCCGTGGGTGGCGAGGTATTCCTCGACCCAATCGACCAGTGGCAGGTTGGTATCGCGGCTGACGGTCGGAAAGCCGACCAGTTTTTCCAGGATCTCGCGCGGGGTCAAACGGTCGCTCATAGGTGCCCTCAATAGCCGCTGTCGGTGGTCAGGACGAAATGCCCCGGCTCCACCTCGTCGTAGCGTGACGGTTCGGGGGCGTAGCCCAGCGGATGGATCGGCGAGGGGATCGGTTTGAAATTCAGATCCTTCTCGGACTTGCGACGGCGCGGATCGGCGATCGGCACCGCCTTCATCAGCGCCTGGGTATAGGGGTGCTGCGGGTTCTCGAACACCCGCTCGCGCGGCCCCATCTCGACGATCCGGCCAAGGTACATCACGCCCACGTGGTGGCTGACGCGCTCGACCACCGCCATGTCGTGGCTGATGAAGAGATAGGACAGCCCAAGTTCGGCCTGAAGCTCCATCATCAGGTTCAGGACCTGCGCCTGCACGCTGACGTCCAGCGCGCTGACCGCCTCGTCGGCGACGATCAGCTTGGGGTTCAGCGCCAGCGCGCGGGCGATGGCGATCCGCTGACGCTGGCCGCCGGACATCTCGTGCGGGTAGCGCCGCATGAAGCTGGGCGGCAGGTGAACCCGCTTGAACAGGTTGGCGACCCGGTCCTGGATCTCGGACCCCGAGGCGATGCCAAAGTTGCGCATCGGTTCGGCCACCTGGTCCAGCAGTTGCATCTGCGGATTGAGCGAGGCGAAGGGATCCTGAAAGATCATCTGCATGTCGAGCCGCGCCTTGCGCAGATCGCGGTCGTTCAGCGCCATGATGTCCTTGCCGGCAAGCTCGATCTGCCCCGCCAGCGGCTCCACCAGCCGCAGCACGGAGCGGCCGCAGGTGGATTTGCCGCAGCCGGATTCGCCCACCAGGCTCAGCGTCTGGCCCTTGTTGACGGTGAAGGAGACATCCTCGACCGCGTGCACATTGGCCACCGTGCGGCGGAAGAACCCGCCCTTGACCTGGAACCGCGTGGTCAGCCCCCGGACCGAAAGCAGCGGCTCGTCCGTGCCCGGGATCGGCGCGATGTTCTGGCCCTCGACACCCATCAGCTTCATCGGCTCGGGCGCCGCCTTGCCGCGCATCTCGCCCAGCTTGGGCACAGCCGCCAAGAGCGCCTTGGTATAATCGTGCTGCGGGGCCTCGAAGATCTGCTCGACCGGCCCCTCCTCGACCTTCTTGCCGCGGTACATGACCACCACGCGGTCGGCCATCTGGGCCACCACCGCCATGTCATGGGTGATGAACATCACCGCGGTGCCGGTTTCCCGTTTCAGCCGGTCCATCAGCGCCAGGATCTCGGCCTGGATCGTCACGTCGAGCGCGGTGGTCGGCTCATCCGCGATCAGCAGGCGTGGCTTGCAGGCCATCGCCATGGCGATGACCACCCGCTGGCGCATACCGCCCGAAAGCTCGTGCGGATACTGGGTCAACCGCCGCTCCGGCTCGGGAATTCGAACCTCGCGCAGCAGGTCCAGCGCACGGGCCTCGGCCTGGGACCGGGTCATGCCCATGTGCACCCGCAAGCCTTCGGTCAGCTGGCGGCCCACGGTAAAGACCGGGTTCAGCGCCGTCATCGGCTCCTGAAAGATCATGCCGATCTCATTGCCGCGGATATGGCGCATCAGATCCTGCCCGGCACCGGCCAGATCGAGGTTCCCGCCGTCCTTGCGATCAAAAATCAGGCGCCCTGCGGCAATTTCACCCCCGCCGAACTCGACCAGCCGCATCAGCGACAGGGAGGACACCGATTTGCCGGACCCGGATTCGCCGACAATGCAGACGGTTTCGCCCGGCGCGATCTCGAACGAGACGTCCTCGACCCCGATGACCGGGCCATCCTTGGTTTCAAACGAGACCCTGAGCCCCTCGATCCGGGCAATCGGATTATCCAGCACGGCGCCATCCCCTTGTTGAGGTCTGAACGCTAAGGCGGCGTCAGGGCGCGTGTCAAACCCCCCCGGCATGTTTTCCCCACGGCAAGGCTTGCTTTTTTCCCAAACTCTGTTTCGATGGTCGCGTATTCGCTGCCCGGACCGTCGGTTCATCTGCGTGGGAGGACAAAAATCCCCGACGCAACAAACGGTTGTCCTGCGCGGCGGACATATCGCCATCCGCATCTCAAGCGGAAAATAAGGGGCACGGAAGTGTCCAACAAGGAGTGTAACATGAAGATGAAAGCCCTATTGCTCGGCGCGATCGCATCCGCGGCGCTGGCCCCGGCCGCTATGGCGGAACGGGGAACCGATGGCCAGGTCAGCCTGATCTATTGGCAGGCGCCGTCCATTCTGAACCCCTATCTGTCCGGCGGAACCAAGGAACAGGAAGCCTCGGCCATCGTTCTGGAGCCCCTGGCCCGTTTCGACACCAAGGGCGCGATGGTGCCCTACCTGGTGACCGAGATCCCGACCGTCGAGAACGGCGGCGTCAGCGAGGACCTGACACAGATCACCTGGAAGATCACACCGGGCATCAAATGGTCGGACGGCACCGCCTTTACCTCGGGCGACGTGAAGTTCACCTATGAATACTGCACCCACCCGGAAGGTGGCTGTGCGCAGCTGCGCCATTTCGAGGGCGTGACCAGTGTCGAGACGCCCGATGACACAACCGTGGTCATCACCTTCGACGAACCGACGCCCTATCCCTACGGTCCCTTCGTCGGCGCCGAGAGCCCGATCATCCAGGCCGCGCAATTCGCCGAATGCCTGGGGGCCAGGGCACCGGAATGCACCGAAGCCAACTTCGGCCCGATCGGCACCGGCGCCTATGTGGTGGATGAATTCCGCCCCAACGACGTGATCACCATGTCGGCCAACCCGAACTACCGCGATCCGAACAAGCCGGCCTTCTCCAAGCTGCTGTTCAAGGGCGGCGGCGATGCCACCGCGGCCGGCCGCGCCGTGATGGAAACCGGCGAGTTCGACTATGCTTGGAACCTGCAACTGGCGCCCGACGTCATCGCGCAGATGGAAAAGGGCGGCAAGGGTGTTCCGGTTTCGGCCTTCGGCACGCTGGTCGAGCGGATCATGCTGAACCAGACCGATCCGTCGCCCGACCTTCCCGACGGCGAGCGCGCGACCGCCAAGCACGAGCATCCCTTCCTGACCGATCCGGCGGTTTACAAGGCGATGTCGATGGCCATCGACCGTCCGCTGCTGGTCGAGGTCGGCTATGGCAAGGCCGGCAAGGTGACCTGCAACTGGGTTCCGGCACCGGAAGCCTATGCCTCGACCACCTTCGATTGCTCGACCCAGGACATCGAAGGCGCCAAGGCCATGCTTGAGGCAGCAGGGTACAAGGACAGCAACGGCGACGGCGTGCGGGAAACCCCGGACGGCATGCCGATGAAGATCCTGTACCAGACCTCGACCAACGCCGTGCGCCAGGATTTCCAGGCGCTGATCAAGCAGTGGTGGAGCGAGATCGGCATCGAGTCCGAGCTGCGCAACGTCAACGCCTCGGTCTTCTTCGGCGGTGACCCGGGCTCGCCCGACACCTTCCAGAAGTTCTATGCCGACGTCGAGATGTACGCCAACAACTTCAACGGCGCCGATCCGCAGGCCTATCTGGGCAGCGCCCTGTGCGACAAGGCCCCGCGCCCCGAGACCCAGTGGCAGGGTGAGAACATCTCGCGCTGGTGCCGTCCGGAGTACGACGCGCTGCACAAGAAGCTGAGCCAGACCGCCAGCCTGAGTGAGCGCGCGGCGATCGCCAAGCAGCTCAACGACATGGTGATCGAAGGCGGCGCGATGATCCCGCTGGTGCACCGTGGCCGCACCTCGGCGCATTCCAACTCGCTCGGCGGTGTCGCTCTGAACACCTGGGACAGCGAGCTGTGGAACATCGCGGACTGGTACCGCATCAAGTAAGGGTCTGAACCGATCCGATAGCGCCCCGGCCCCGTGCCGGGGCGCGTTTATCTCGTCAAAACACCGAAAGACCATGATGCAAAGGCGCCCTGAATGCTGACCTTTACGATACGACGATTGGTTCTGGCGATCCCGACGCTTTTGTTCATCAGTCTTGTGATCTTCCTGTTGCTGGAACTGGCGCCGGGCGACCCGATGGCGCAGGTGCCGCTGACGGTGCCGCCGGAGGTGAAGGAAAAGATGCGCGAGGCGCTGGGCCTTGGCCAGCCGATGCATATCCGGTTCTGGAAGTGGATCGTGCAATTCTTCTGGATCGAACCGCAGGTCCTGATCGACGCGATCTTTGGCAGTTCCTTCTCCGAGGGCGATCTGCGGGTGATCTCGTGGCAGACCCGCAGCCCGGTGATGGACATCGTGGTCCAGCGTATCCCGCAGACCCTCTGGGTGGTCGGCACCGCCTATATCGTGGGCATCCTGATCGCGATCCCGATCGGCATCTATTCCGCCTACAAGCAATATTCCTGGTTCGACCAGACCGGCACCTTTATTTCGATGATCGGGTTTTCGGTGCCGCCGTTCTTTTCCGGGGTGCTGGTGATCGTGATCTTCTCGGTCAACCTGGGCTGGTTCCCGTCGATCTATGACACCACGCACAAGGTTGTGGGCTGGGACAGCTTCGTCATCCAGCTAAGGCAGATGGTGATGCCGGTGATGGTGCTGGCGCTGCAGATCACCGCGCAGATCAGCCGGTTCATGCGCGCCTCGATGCTGGATAACCTCAACCAGGACTATGTGCGCACCGCCCGCGCCAAGGGGCTGGGCGAAACCACGGTGGTGATGGTTCATGTTCTGCGCAACTCGATGATCCCGGTGGTCACCGTGATCGCGCTGGGGGTGCCCTCGATCTTTGGCGGCGCCATCATCACCGAGCAGGTGTTCAAGGTGAACGGGATCGGCCAGTTGCTGATCGGCGCGATCCAGGCCAACGACCTGCCCATGGTGCAGACGCTGACCTTCATCTTCGCGGTGCTGATCGTCCTGTTCAACCTGATCGCCGACGTGCTCTATGGCCTGCTCGACCCGAGGATCCGCTATGACTGACAAGGACCGTCTCGTCCCCGACGAAGGGCTTGCCCCGGCCTCGACCGCTCTGCCCGCGGCCGGGCCGCTGGAGGAGTTCACCAAGCCTCCCACAAACCAGTGGCGCGAGGTCTGGGACCAGTTCAAGCACCACAAGGGCGCCCTTTACGGTGGCATCCTGTTTCTGGCGATCGTGCTCTGGGTCTATCTCGGGCCTCTGATCTGGACCATCGACGCGACCCATATCGACATCCGCGCGCGCAACCAGGGCCCCGGCTTTTCCCATCCCTTTGGCACCGATCAGCTGGGGCGCGATACCTTTGCGCGAATGATGGCGGGCGGCAAGACCTCGGTCTCGGTCGGCATCACCGCGATGCTGCTGGCGCTGGGGCTGGGCTCTTTCGTGGGCGTGATGGCGGGGTTCTTCCGCAGGCTCGACGGGCCGCTGATGCGGCTGACCGACCTGTTCCTGGCGCTGCCGCTGCTGCCGCTGCTGCTGGTGATGATGCTGCTGTTCCGCGATCCTCTGAACTCGGCCTTCGGGCCGGAACAGGGGATCTTCATTTTGATCGTCGTGGCCATCGGAGTCACCAGCTGGATGCCCACCGCGCGGATCGTGCGCGGCGACGTGCTGGCGCTGAAGGAGCGCGAGTTCGTCCTGGCCGCGCGCTCGATCGGGACCACCAACACCAAGATGATCCTGCGCCATATCCTGCCCAACGTGCTGAGCCCGATCATGGTCTCGGCGACATTGGGGATCGCCACCGCGATCATCACCGAAAGCGCGCTGAGTTTCCTCGGGCTGGGCTTTCCGCCCGATTTCCCGACCTGGGGCCGGCTGCTGTTCGACGCCACCGACTATCTCCAGCAATACCCCGAGCGGGTGTTCTGGCCCGGGCTGGCGATCTCGCTGACCGTGCTCAGCGTCAATTACCTGGGCGACGGGCTGCGCGATGCGCTCGATCCCCGCATCCGGGGCCGCTGAGCCGGGCGAGACAGAAAAAGGAACGGAATCAACCGCCGCCCCACCCGGGCGGCGGTTTTCGTTTCGGCGGATTTGCGGGAGCGAAACAAAAACCATCGCGCGACGGCTCTTTCGGGAATATGTTCCAACTTTCACGATGCCCCGGCAAGGTCAACCGCTTGTTTTCCGCCGAACCTGCGCCCTAGTGGGAAATAATTCCACTTTGTGAGGTTGCGCCATGTTCGAGACATTCGGGTTCGAAGACACCACCGCGCGCGAGGCCAGCGTCTTGTTCGGCCTCGGTCTGGGCCTTGCCTTTGGCGTGCTGGCGCAGATCACGCGGTTCTGCCTGCGCCGGGCGCTGGTGGGGGCGGACCGGCGCAGCGCGATGGGAGTCTGGCTGACCGCGCTTGCCATCGCCGTGATCGGCACGCAGGGGGCCGTGGCACTGGGCTGGATCGGGTTTGAAGATCACCGCTTCCTCGCGTCCGGTCTGCCGGTGCTGGCCATCGTGCTGGGCGGGCTGGCCTTTGGCGCGGGCATGGTGCTGACCCGGGGCTGCGTGTCGCGGCTGACGGTGCTGGCCGGTGGCGGCAACCTGCGGGCGCTGTTGGTGCTGCTGGTGTTCGCGGTCACGGCGCATGCCACGCTCAAGGGAGTATTGGCGCCGCTCCGCACCGGATTGGGGAGTTTGACGCTCGAATTGGGGAATTTCACCACCCTCGCCGCCCTGCCCGGCGGCGCGCCGGTCTGGGCCACGCTGATCGCGGTGGCCGCGCTCCTTTTCGCGCTGCGCTCGGGCGCCGCGCCGCTTTCGCTCATCGGGGCGGCGGCCATCGGGGTATTGGCCGCGCTGGGATGGGTCGGAACCGGGTTCCTCCTGTTCGACGAATTCGAGCCGATCGCGATGGAAAGCCTGTCCTTCACCTCGCCGATGTCGGAATCGCTGTTCTTCACTGTCGCCTCCTCTGCCGTGCCGGCGGGGTTCGGCCCGGCACTGGTCAGCGGTGTGGTCTTGGGGGCGGTGGCGGCGTCCCTGCTACGCGGTCAGTTCGTCTGGCAAAGCTTTGAGGGCGCGGCGCAGACCGGGCGATATCTGGCGGGCGCGGTGCTGATGGGCGTGGGCGGTGTGCTGGCGGGCGGCTGTACCCTTGGTGCGGGCCTGTCGGGCGTGCCGACGCTGAGCCTTGCCGCGCTGCTTGCGCTGGCCTCCATCGCCTTGGGCGGACTGGCTATGAATGCGATCCTTTCTCGATCCCTTTCCGGATCCGGCGCACCGCGCCCCATACGGCCAGCACAACCGGCAGAGTGAGCGCGGCCGTCAGCATTCCCTTGCTCAGCCCGGTGGCCTGCGCCAGCGGATAGAGCAGGTAGCTGGCCAGAGACACCGCGTAATAGCTGATCGCCACCACGGAGAGCCCCTCGACCGTGTGCTGGAGCCGCAGCGACAGGTCGGCGCGGCGATCCATGCTTTCCAGCAGCGCCTGGTTCTGGGCGCTGCGCTCCACGTCCACCCTTGTGCGCAAAAGCTCGCCCGCGCGCATGGCCCGGTCGGCCAGCGCCTGCAGCCGTCCCTGCGTCGATGTTACCGTTCGCATCGCAGGGGCGTAGCGGCGGGCCATGAAATCGGCAAAGGTCTGGCGGCCCTGGAACCGCCCCTCGCGCAGCGAGGCGATGCGCTGGTTGACGATGGCCTCATAGGCGCCGGTGGCCCCGAAGCGGAACGAGCTGCGCGCGCCCATCGACTCCAGTTCCGCGGAAATCGACAAAAGCGCGGTCAGGGTCTTTTCCGCCGGGATGCCGCCGCCGGTCATATCGACCATGAGTTGCGACAGGTGGTTGTCCAGCGCGCCAATCTCGCCCGAGAGTTGCTGCGCGCGGGAGAACCCCAGCATCGACATCGCCTTGTAGGTCTCGATCTCGCACAATCTCTGGACCGCGCGGCCGATGCGGCGCTGGCCCGCCCCCTCGCCGACGAAGATGGCAAACCGCATGTGCCCGGCCGGGTCGATGCGGAAATCGCCCGCCGCCACCGCGGCATCGTCCAGCACGTGCGAGGCCGCCGTGCTTTCGGGCACGAACCAGTCGGCCAGCGCCGCGTTGATGCCCGCCTCGTCCGGGCGCGGGCAGACCCGGAGCGCGATCGAGGTGATGCGCTGGCCCGGCGCCGCGTTCAGCCAGTCCTCGGGGAACACCGAGAAATCCGCCGGATCGAAGGCGCGGTCGCTGACCCCGTCGGAGATCGCCGTGTAGGTGACGAATTCGGTATGCTGTTCCCACTTCAACACGTGGCGCCCGATCCGGCCGCTGAAATGGGTGGCGCCGGGCTGTGGGTGCGGCGCGCCGTGGCGGTCGAGCAGATCGGTCAGATGCGCCACATCGGCGGCACGGTCGCGGCTGACCGCCTCTTTCGGCTGCTTGACGGCGAGGTAGACCACCGTCGAGGTGTTTTTCATCGCCGGGAACGGGCGGGCGTGCAGCTCGTTCGCGAGCCGGTAGCGCAGCGGGTGGTCTTCGATCGGGGGCATCGGGCGGTCCTTGCTTTCCCCTATCTAAACGCAGCCGGAACAAAAAGACAAAAGCTTTTTATTTCAATGTGTTACCTGAATACAATCGCATACCGAACCGAACCGCTCCTTTTTCGTCGCCCGGGCAACGAAAAAGCCCCGCCACAGGGGCGGGGCTTTGACCTGTTTTGGTCGGCTTTGGGTCAGTCAATCAGCGGGATCAGCTTGTCGAGGCTGGCCTTGGCATCGCCGTAGAACATGCGCGTGTTCTCCTTGTAGAACAGCGGATTCTCGATGCCGGAATAGCCGGTGCCCTGGCCGCGCTTGGAGACGAAGACCTGTTTCGCCTTCCAGACCTCCAGCACCGGCATGCCGGCGATCGGGCTGTTGGGATCCTCCTGCGCGGCGGGGTTCACGATGTCGTTCGAGCCGATGACGATCGCCACGTCGGTCTGCGGAAAGTCCTCGTTGATCTCGTCCATTTCCAGAACGATGTCATAGGGAACCTTGGCCTCGGCCAGCAGCACGTTCATGTGCCCGGGCAGGCGGCCGGCGACCGGGTGGATGGCAAAGCGGACATTCTTGCCCTTGGCGCGCAGCTTCTTGGTCAGGTCGCTGACCGCGTTCTGCGCCTGCGCCACCGCCATGCCGTAGCCCGGCACGATGATCACGCTGTCGGCGTCGTTCAGCGCCGCAGCGACGCCATCGGCGTCGATCGCCACCTGTTCGCCCTCGACCTCCATCTGCGGGCCCGATGTGCCGCCGAAGCCGCCCAGAATCACGCTGACGAAGTGGCGGTTCATCGCCTTGCACATGATATAGGACAGGATCGCGCCCGAGGAGCCAACCAGCGCGCCGACAACGATCAACAGGTCGTTGCCGAGCGAGAAGCCGATCGCCGCAGCGGCCCAGCCCGAGTAGCTGTTGAGCATCGACACCACCACCGGCATGTCGGCGCCGCCGATGCCCATGATCAGGTGATAGCCGATGAACAGCGCCATCAGCGTCATGATCGCCAGCGGCACGAAGCCGCCGGTGCCGAAGTACCAGAACAGGCAGAGCAGCGAGATAATCGCGGCCCCGGCGTTCAGCGCGTGGCCGCCGGGCAGTTTCTGGGCGACCGAGTTCACCTTGCCGGCCAGCTTGCCATAGGCGATCACCGAGCCGGTGAAGGTCACCGCCCCGATGAAGACGCCGAGGAAAAGCTCGACCTTCAGGATGTTCAGTTCGACCGGGGTCTTGTGCGCGATCAGCGCGGCAAAGGTGCCGAGGTGCTGCTCATGCATCCAGGTGTCCATCCCGATCGCGTTCAGCGAGGCGGGAGCGCCCGCCATGATGGCAGCCACATGGCCCATCTCGAAATGGGCGTTGAAGCCGACGAAGACCGCCGCCAGACCGACGAGGCTGTGCATCGCCGCGACAAGCTGGGGCATGCCGGTCATTTCGACCTTGCCCGCCACATAGGCGCCGATCAGACCGCCGGCGGCGATCAGAACCAGCGACAGCAGCCAGAACCCCTGCCCCGGGCCGATCAGCGTGGCGAAGGCCGCCAGCGCCATGCCGACGATGCCGTACCAGACCGCGCGCTTGGCGCTTTCCTGCCCCGAGAGGCCGCCAAGCGACAGGATGAAGAGGACAGCCGCGACCACATAGGCCGCCGTGGTAAATCCGAATTCCATGATCCCCTACTCCTTACGATTTCTGGAACATGGCGAGCATGCGCCGCGTCACGAGGAAGCCGCCGAAGATGTTGATCCCGGCCATGAACACCGAGATCGCGGCGAGCACGACCACCAGCCCGGAGCCCGAGCCGATCTGCATCAGCGCGCCCAGAATGATGATCGACGAGATCGCGTTGGTCACCGCCATCAGCGGCGTGTGCAGGCTGTGCGCCACGCCCCAGATCACCTGGAAGCCGACGAAGACCGCGAGGACGAAGACGATGAAGTGCTGCATGAAGCTGGCCGGGGCCACCAGGCCCACCCCCAGCAACAGCACCGCGCCAACGGTCAGCAGG
>Ga0209475_10004968_pt1 | contig 11141 bp, 9 predicted proteins | sample tdDd471_FD_187128 | JGI IMG/M metagenome (GOLD analysis project Ga0209475, IMG submission 187128) | Marine sediment microbial communities from the Atlantic coast under amendment with organic carbon and nitrate - tdDd47.1 (SPAdes)... | ecosystem: Environmental > Aquatic > Marine > Coastal >...
AGAATCCTGTTTTAATTGGCTCTAGAGACGTTTGCAATGGGCACCGGCCCTGAAGATTAACCGGTGTCCGTTTTTTGGGAAGTATAGCCGGGGACAATGAACACTATTCGAAGCTTCATCGGGGTGGGTCTGTTAAAGCGGTTTGGGGGCGTTGCGGCATTGATCGTCGTCATGCTGTCGTTTGTCTTCGGCGCGGTCACCGGCGTGGCGACCGGGACGGGCGGTGAGGCATTCGCCAATCAACGAAATTCCGGATTGCCGTTACCCCGTTTTGTTTCTTTGCGCGCCGATGAGGTGAATATGCGGGCCGGACCCAGCGTCCGGTATCCGGTCGAATGGGTTTACAAACGCCAGAATCTGCCGGTGGAAGTGATTGCCGAATTCGATACCTGGCGTAAGGTTCGCGATCCGTTCGGCGGACAGGGTTGGATACACCGTAGCATGCTGTCGTCCAAGCGTACGGCTGTGGTGATAGGAAAGGTCCGGACGCTGCGTTTGCGCCCCGATACCCGTTCGCAGGCCGTAGCCAACGTTGAGCCGAACGTGGTTGGCAAGCTGATCGGCTGCGAAAAGGAAGAACTGTGGTGCCGCCTTGAGTTTAACGGCTATGACGGATGGCTGCGGCGCAAGGAAATCTGGGGTGTCTATCCGCAAGAAGATGTGAAATAGAAAGGTCTTCCCCAAAAAAACAAAGCCGCCCCATCCGGAGCGGCTCTTTTTTATGTGCTAGGGTTGATGGCTAGTTTTGAGCCAACCGAACCACGACGTCGACCTGTTTGATCGATGTGCCTTCCGGCGCCTTCGGCAGTTGGCTGACGTCGATCTGGTCGTCGGGGATGTCGCAAAGCTCACCGGTTTCTTCATAAAAGAAGTGGTGGTGCGTCGAAATGTTCGTGTCGAAATAGGAACGGCCCGAATCGACGACGATTTCCCGCAATAGAGTGGCTTCGGTGAACTGGTGGAGCGTATTGTAAACGGTCGCCAGGGATACGCGGATGGAGCTGCCCAGCGCTTCGCTGTGGAGCTGTTCCGCGGTAATGTGGCGGTCGCCGTTTTCAAACAGGAGTTTCGCAAGAGCAAGCCTTTGGCGTGTGGGACGGAGCCCGGCGGCACGCAGGCGGTCAAGGACTTGAGTATAGGGTCTCAAGGTCTGATCCTTTCTTTCTAGTTTTTGCTTGGAACCGGGCTGGTGACCGATTCAAGCCCTCATCAGGATATTACATTTTTCCATTATTATTACGTAATATACTGCAGATTGGAATTGTTAGCAATACAACTAAGCGTCTAACCCATTGGCAGCCTCAGGCCTTCAAGTTTTCGGTTTAGACATGTTGGATTTAAAAGAATTCCAAACTCTCAACCATAACTCTGGTCAACTGTTGCAAAAGAAACCAAAAAAGCGGCAAAGCAAATCCCGAGCGTAGCGACGACGATTTGCGAAAACGAAGGCGAAATCCCGAGCGTAGCGACGACGATTTGCGAAAACGAAGGCGAAATCCCGAGCGTAGCGACGCCGGTTTATGTCGATCCGATACTTTTAGGCAAAATTCAGTCGCCGGTTTTGATGCGCTCTACCAGTTGGGCGACCGTGGGGATAAAGCCATCGGCATAGAAAGGATCATTGGCGAACTCAAAGGCATTGTGTCCGGCGAACATCAATTCGGCGTCCGGGTTTCCACCGTGTCCAATGCTTTGCAGCGTCTTTTGGATGCAGAAGCTGCGCGGATCGGCGGGATATCCTGTGTTGCCTTTTTCATTGTCGGCCCAGTTGGAGAATTTGCACTGGCTGAGGCAACCCATGCAGTTCCGTTGGTCGGTTTTGATTTCCTCGGCTTTTTCCGGGGCAACGAAAATGAGGGTGCCGTCCGGGGTCCGCATGGCCTCGGTAAAGCCGGCCTCAATCCATTTGTCCATAAGTTCGGCGCTTTCCGGTGAAACAAACACCGGACGGCCCCGTGCGCCAATGCTTTTCTCTACCGAAAGATCGTCCTGGGGTTCGCGCGCGTAGGCGATTTGCCGCTCGCTGCGCTGGCGGAGTTCCTGGATGAACGCGTTGTTGACGGCGGAAGAGTAAAAACCCGTCGGGCTGAACCGGTTGAGGAAGACATCGCCTTCCTTTAAGTCGAGCAGGCGTCTTTTCCATTCGTCGGAAATGGGACTTTCTTTTGTCAGCAAGGGACGCGTGCCGAACTGAAAACCAATCGGACCCAATTCGGGGTTGTCGATCCAGTCGGCCCAGTCGCGAAGGTACCAAACACCGCCGGCCATCAAAATGGGAACGGTTTCCAGGCCCACTTCATTCATAAACTTGCGCAGTTCTGCAACCCGGGGATAAGGATCTTCAGGAGTTTGCGGGTCCTCGACGTTGGACAGGCCGTTGTGACCGCCGGCTCTCCAGGGATCTTCGTAGACCACGGAGCCAAGGTATTCCGGCGCTTTGGAATAGGCGCGCTTCCATAGGGCGCGGAAGGCCCGCATGGAGGAAACGATGGGGTGATAGAAGACCTTGTGCCGGGTGGCGATTTCGGCTGCCTTGTAGGGCATGCCCGCGCCGCAGGTGATACCGTGAACCAAGCCCTTGGCCTTGGTCAGCACGCTTTCCAAAATACGTTCCGTTCCACCGGCTTCCCAAAGGGCGTTGAGGTGAATGCCGCCGTTTCCGCCGGAAATCTCATGGGCGATTTGTGCCTGCATGACACCGCCCCGGACGGCGTAGGTGATCAGTTCCTCAAAGCGTTCCCGCCGGGTTTTGCCTTCATAAACCTGTGGGATGACCTCGCCGTTTTCGTCGTAGGTGTCTGCGTTGACGCAAGAGTAGGTGCCGACGGCGCCTGCCGCTGCGAATGCCCCCGAGCTTTCGCCTGTTGAAACGGCCACACCCTTACCGCCTTCGATTATCGGTAAGACCTCACGGCCAGAGATGAGAATGGAATTCAGGGGTTTCAAACGACGCGTCTCCTTATTTTCCGGTGGTGCGGAAAGAAACCGCGGGCCTCATTTAATGGGACCCGTCCGTCAAACCCCACCCCCGTATTGAGCTCCCGGAGGAACCGGCGTGTTATACAAGGGATTTGCCGAAAAGACGAGCTTTTGTCATTGAAATGCCGCAAGTAATTTAGGGTTTGTTGCGCAAAAGTGCCGCCATCGGGGAGGGGAGGTCGGAAAAAATTGCGTCGACGCCCCAGGACCAAAGGGTTTTCGCCCGGTCGGGGTCGTTGACCGTATAGACGGCGCAGGCAAATCCAGAGGCTTTTATCGTTTCTATAGTCGCTTGCTTAGCGTGCCTGTCGCTTAAATGGACGCTTACCGCCTGAAGCTCTTGCGCCCGGTTTCGCCAGTTTTTGGGGAGGCGGGAAAATAAAACACCCCTCGGAACATGGGGGAGAGTCCTTTTCGCCTCATCCATCATGTCGTTGTTAAAGCTGGACAAAAGGACCGGCCCCGTATGGCCGTCGAGCGCCCGTGCAAGAGCGTCGACCGTCGCTTCCGCTTGTCCTTTTTCTCCTTTTAACTCGATATTGATTCCAAGGCTGAGTTTTCTGGCCAATTGAAGAAGATGGGAGAGGAGCGGAACCGGTTCGCCCTGTCCCGCGTCGAGCCCGGCCAAAACCAAATCCGGCGTTTCGAGTACTTTGCCACGTCCGTTGGTGGTCCGATTAAGGGTTGAATCGTGAATGACCGCGAGGCTCCCATCACGCGTGAGATGCGCGTCAGGTTCGACCCACCGTGCACCGAGACCGGCGGCCTTCTTGAAGCTCAACAGCGTGTTTTCAGGGGCCTGGGCGGCAGCGCCGCGGTGCCCAATAAGGGGTGGCAGTTCGATCATGGTGAAAACATTGTCAAACTAGTCTATACTTTTGACAATCAAAAAGAAAACGGGATGCCGTTTTGTCCGGATGGGGGCGAAATGACGTCCGCTAAAAGGATAAAAAAATGTACGCCAGAAACATATGCATGTTTTTTCTTGCTGTTTTTTTCCTTGCCGGAAGCGCAGGTTCTTTGGCGGCTGGAGAGGCGGGTTGCCCAAGAAAAGTGGCCCATATTGAACGGGATTGGCTAAGTGCGCAGGCGGTCTCGGTTCTCACAAAAGTCTACGCGGAACTTGGTTGTTCCAAGACCGAATTTGTCGCTTTTCCGGGACGACGGGGAATCCAGAATTTCAATCACAGTATGGTCGACGGCGAAGTCTATCGGTTACAAGTTGTTGAGCCGTTGTATACGCGCGCCTTTAGCCGCTCCGCCCAGCCCCTGTTCGAATTGACCAGTTCGCTTTGGCTGCATCCGACATCCTTCGAGGGGCGCAAGCCGCCGATCGGCTATATTCTTGGGATTGTTTGGATGGAAGAACGGATGAAAACCCAAGAGGGGAAGGCGTACCACAGTGAAGCCGAGATGTATGATGCCTACAATCGCGGTCATTTGAGCGGGTTTCTTGCCGGTGATATAGCGGTCCACAATATGATAGCAAAGGGCAGTTTCATCATGCCGCCCAAGCAAGGGAAAGTAGAGAACAGGGTTCCGCTGTATCACTACCTTGGCAAGGAGTTTTCTCCGTTTATGGAAAAGCTTTCGGCAGTGCTGAAAACACAGCCTTTCAAGCACCTTTCCTCTTCGGGAAAATAAAAAGGGCGAGGTTTAACCCCGCCCTTTCGCAATCGATTTTTTAAACCTTAAGCGTCGGCTTTGGCGTCCAGGTCTTCGCCGGTTTCCTGGTCGACGGCTTTCAGCGACAGTTTCACCTTGCCGCGGTCGTCGATGCCGATCAGCTTGACCTTGATCTTATCGCCGACGTTGAGGACATCAGTGACCTTGCCGACCCGTTCGTTGGCCAGTTGGCTGATGTGCACCAGACCGTCGCGTTGGCCCATGTAGTTGACGAAAGCGCCGAAGTCCATGATCTTGACCACGGTGCCGTCGTAAATGGCGCCCACTTCCGGCTCGGCAACGATGTCTTTGATCCGTTTGATCGCCGCGTCCGAAGCAGTGCTGTCGACAGCCGCAACTTTCACGGTGCCGTCGTCTTCGATGTCGATCTTGGCGCCGGTCTCTTCGCAAATTTCACGAATGATCTTGCCGCCCGGACCGATAATATCGCGAATCTTATCTTTGTTGATCTGGATGACCGTAATGCGCGGCGCATTGTCGGACACGCCGTCACGAGCGCCGGACAGGGCCTTTTCCATTTCGCCGAGGATATGGATACGACCGTCTTTGGCCTGAGCCAGTGCGGTTTCCATGATGTCCTTGGTGATGGAAGTGATTTTGATATCCATCTGCAAGGAGGTGATCCCATCCTGGGTCCCGGCCACTTTAAAGTCCATGTCGCCGAGGTGGTCTTCGTCGCCCAGGATGTCGGAGAGGACGGCAACGCCTTCCTCGTCCTTAATCAGGCCCATGGCGATCCCGGCCACTGGCTTTTTCATGGGAACACCCGCATCCATCATAGAGAGCGATGCGCCACAGACTGAAGCCATGGAGGAAGAGCCGTTGGACTCGGTGATTTCGGAAACCACGCGAACAGTGTAGGGGAACTCTTCCCCTTGCGGCAGCATCGGATGAACGGCCCGCCAGGCAAGCTTGCCGTGACCGACTTCGCGGCGACCGGTGAAGCCAACACGACCCGCTTCGCCGACCGAGTAAGGCGGGAAGTTGTAGTGCAGCATGAAGTTGGAGCGGTAAGAACCGGTCAGTTCGTCGATGATCTGCTCGTCCTGACCGGTACCCAAAGTGGTGACGACCAAAGCCTGGGTTTCGCCGCGGGTGAACAGGGCGGAACCATGAGCTCGGGGCAGAATGCCGACTTCGCAAACGATGGGGCGAACGGTCTTGGTGTCCCGACCGTCGATACGCACGCCGGTCTTAACGATGTCGCCGCGCACGACTTTTGCTTCAAGCTTCTTAAGCTGCTCGGAAACCATGTTATCTGGCACGTCTTCGTCGTCGGCAAAGGCCGCTTTGACCGTTTCTCGAACGGCGGCGCAGGCGTCCTGGCGTTCCATCTTGTCTTTGATCTTGTAAGCGTCGCGGAAGCCGACTTCGCCCAACTCGGCAATCTTGGCTTTGACGGCGGCCAGGTTTTCCGGCTCTTCTTCGAGCGGACGCGGTTCCTTGGCGCAGGCTTCGGCCAATTCGATAATTGCGTCGATGACTTTCTGGTACTGCTCATGGCCGAACATCACGGCGCCCAACATTTCCTCTTCGGAAAGTTCGTTGGCTTCGGATTCAACCATCAGCACGCCTTCTTCGGTCCCGGCAACCACCAGATCGAGAGCGCTTTCTTCCATCTGGGCGAGCGTCGGGTTGAGGACGTATTCACCGTTGATGAAGCCGACGCGGGCTGCGCCGATCGGGCCCATGAAGGGCAGGCCGGAGATGGTCAGAGCCGCCGAGGTGCCGATCAGGGCTGCGATGTCCGGATCGTTTTCCATGTCGTGAGAAACGACTGTGGTGATGATCTGGGTTTCGTTTTTGTAGCCTTTGGCAAACAACGGGCGGATCGGACGGTCGATCAAGCGTGAAACGAGGGTTTCCTTTTCGCTCGGACGGCCTTCACGTTTGAAGAAGCCGCCGGGGATTTTGCCCGCAGCGTAGGTTTTTTCCTGGTAGTTGACGGTCAGTGGGAAGAAGTCGATCCCTTCGCGCGGCGAGCTGGCGCCGACGGCGGTGGCCAGCACTTTGGTTTCGCCATAGGTCACCATCACGGCGCCGTCGGCCTGGCGGGCGATCTTGCCGGTCTCCAAAATGAGGCGGCGGCCGCCCAGATCGATTTCTTTCCTGAATTCGTTAAACATCTATCTCTTTTCCTTCCACGTACAGACGTTTACGGAAGCCCTGCTTCCGTTTCCGGCCGGACTTGTTCCGGTCTCCGGAAAACCTCCACCCCATGCGGAGGTTGTGGGAACGGGTAATTTCAAAATTGTTTTGAATGAAAACCGTCCCCGGTGTGAGAAAGCCTTGTTGCCCTCTCTAAAACGGCAACAGGGCGACCCCGATGGGACGCCCTGTTGAATTTGAGTGCCTAGCGGCGCAAGCCCAAGCGTTTGATCAGATCGTCGTAACGCTTTTGCTCTTTTTTCTTTACGTAGTCGAGCAGACGACGACGTTGACCGACCAGTTTCAAGAGGCCACGGCGGGAGTGAAAATCCTTTTTGTGGATCTTGAGGTGTTCGGTCAGGTTGGCGATACGCTCGGAGAGAATGGCAACCTGGACTTCGGGGGAACCGGTGTCGCTTTCAGCGAGACAGTATTCCTTGATGACTTCTTGTTTCCGCTCTGCGGTAATCGACATCGTACACTCCTAATAAAAAAATTACAGGTTCAGAACCCGGACGGGTTGGATTTTTCCGCGCTCAATCCGAGCCAATGCGATCGGCGTTCCTTTGGAAAAGGCAACCAGGGTAGAACCCTGAATTTCATCCAGTTCCGGGAGCCGATTCGCTGCCTGCAACAAGGAAACTGCTTGTCCCTGCCGCATGGCGCGGGCTTCGTCCGGTGTCAGGGCCAATGCCGGGATGTCGTCCAGCACGGTCGCAACGGGACGGAGCCACGTTTCAGCGGGCGCACTATTTACTAGAGCGTCCAGTTTATCAAGGGAAATCGCCATTTCGAGGCGGAAGGGCCCCACTTTTGTCCGCCGTAGACGGCTTAAATGGCCGCAGGTGCCCAAAGCCTTGGCTAAATCGCGTCCCAACGAGCGAACATAAGTGCCTTTTCCGCAGTCGACGACGAAGTCGGCATGATCCGTATCGGTGACGCCGACCAGTTCTAACCGGTCGATGCGGACGGTTCGCGATTTGACCTCGACGGCCTCGCCTTTGCGGGCCAAATCGTAGGCTCTTTGCCCATTGATTTTAACAGCCGAGAAGATCGGCGGTGTTTGGTCGATAGTGCCGATGAACTGAGGAAGTGCTGCCAGGATCGCCTGTTTGTCCGGGCGGGCGTCGTTGGTTCCGGTGATTTCGCCTTCGGCATCGGCGGAATCGGTCTCCTCACCCCATTTGACGGTAAACTCGTAGGATTTTGCGCCGTCCATTGCGTAGTTGACCGTCTTGGTCGCCTCGCCCAGCGCAATCGGTAAAAGGCCGCTCGCCATCGGATCCAGTGTGCCGCCGTGTCCGACTTTAGCGGCGTTGGTAATCCGGCGGACGGCGCCGACCACCTGAGTCGAGGTCATGCCTTCCGGTTTGTCGATAATGATCCAGCCGTGAATCGGGACGCCTTTGCGTTTGCGCGCCATCAGCTGTCTTCTAAACCCTTAAGCACGCCGCCCATATGGTCGGAGTAGTCGAAGGCCGTATCGGCCATGAAACTGATCCGTGGGGCGAATTTGAGACGAACATTCCGCGCCAGAGCCGTGCGGATGTAGCTTTTGGCATGGTTGAGCGCCTCGACGATTTTCGCCGCGTCGCCGCCGCCCAACGGGGTGACGTAGGCGGTGGCGTTTTTAAGGTCGGGACTGATTTTGATTTCAGTGACCGTAATCGACTTCCCCGCCAGGGCCGGGTCATGCAATTCCCCGCGCTCGAACATCTGAGCGAGCGCTTGGCGCAATTCCTCGCCGACCCGCAACTGCCGTTGCGAGGGCGCTTTACCGGAACGATTGGTCATATTCGTTGCCTTGCGGAACGTCTCGCGTCGCTCTTAATCGAGGGCGCGGGCGACTTCCTCCATTTCGAAGCATTCGATCATATCGCCGACCTGAATGTCGTTGTACCGTTCGAACGACATGCCGCACTCGTAGCCTTCCTTGACCTCTTTGACTTCGTCTTTGAAGCGGCGAAGTGTCGAGAGATCGCCTTCGTGGATCACCACGTCGTCGCGCAGCAGGCGGACCTTGGAGCCCCGCTTGACCATGCCGTCGGTAACCATGCAGCCGGCGACCTTGCCGACCTTGGTGACGTTGAAGACTTCGCGGATTTCGGCGTAGCCGAGGAAGTTTTCCTGCAGCGTCGGCGCCAACATCCCGGACAGGGCGTTCTTCAGGTCGTCGACCACGTTGTAGATGATCGAGTAGTACCGGATTTCAACACCGTCCCGTTTGGCCACGTCGCGAGCTTGCGGGTTGGCGCGGACGTTAAACCCAATGATCAGGGCCTCGGAGGCCTTGGCCAGGGTCACGTCGGATTCGTTGATGCCGCCAACAGCCGAGTGAAGGACCCGTACCTTGACCTCTTCGGTGGCCATTTTTTCAAGCGCGCCTTCGATCGCTTCGACGGAACCCTGCACATCGGCCTTGATGACCACGGGCAGTTCCTGAACCTGTTCGCCGTCCTTGATCCGCTCGAACATCTGTTCCAGCGTGCCGCGGCTGGCGGCGGCGGCTTTCGCCTGACGGTCCTTGCGTTGGCGGAATTCCGAAACTTCGCGCGCCCGGGATTCGCTCTCGACGACAACCAGTTCGTCACCGGCGGACGGGGAGCCGTTCAAGCCCAGGACTTCGACGGGCGTTGCCGGACCGGCGGTCTCGACGGTGCGGCCATGATCGTCGATCAGGGCGCGAACCCGTCCCCATTCGTTCCCGGCGACGATAATGTCGCCGACTTTCAACGTTCCGCGCTGAACCAAAACGGTCGCCACGTTGCCGCGTCCGCGCTCCATGCGGGCCTCGACGACGACGCCTTCGGCGCTGCGGTCCGGGTTGGCTTTTAAATCGAGAATTTCCGATTGCAGCAGAATCGCTTCTTCGAGTTTGTCGAGATTGGTCTTCTGTTTGGCCGAAACTTCGACCGCCAAGACGTCGCCGCCCATTTCCTCGACCACCAGTTCATGGCTCAGAAGTTCCGTGCGGACACGGTTCGGATCGGCGCCCGGCTTATCGATTTTGTTGATCGCCACGATAATCGGTGCTTCGGCGGCCCGTGCGTGACGGATGGCTTCAACCGTTTGCGGCATGATGCCGTCGTCGGCCGCGACCACCAGGATGACGATGTCGGTGACGCTGGCGCCGCGCGCCCGCATCGCCGAAAAGGCTTCGTGGCCCGGCGTGTCGATGAAGGTGATTTTGTCGCCGGTTTCCATGGTGACCTGATAGGCGCCGATGTGCTGGGTAATTCCTCCGGCTTCGCCTTCGGCGACGTCGGTGGAGCGTAGCGCATCGAGCAAAGAGGTTTTGCCGTGGTCGACGTGCCCCATCACGGTGACGACCGGCGGGCGGGTCTTGAGGGACTGCTCGTCGTCTTTCGCGCCGCTCAAGCCGATTTCGACGTCGGCTTCGCTGACCCGCTTGACCCTATGTCCAAATTCCTCGACCACCAGCTCTGCAGTGTCTGCGTCGATGGACTGGTTGATCGTCGCCATGACGCCCAGTTTCATCAGGGTCTTGACCACTTCCACGCCGCGCTCGGCCATACGGTTGGCGAGCTCCTGAACGGTCAGGACTTCCGGAATGGTGACTTCGCGGACGATCTTTTTCTGCTCGCCCTGGTTGGCCAACTTGGCCTTCAATTTTTCTTTTTCGCGCGCCCGCTTGACCGCTGCCAGGGAACGGGTCCGGCCGCCGCCATCGCCGTCCAGGGCCTGCGACAAGGTCATTTTGCCGCCCCGCCGCCGGTCGCCATCGCTCTTGGTTTTCATCGTCAGCTTTTTCGGCTGCGCGTCTTCCTTCGGCTGGGTCTTTTTCGGCTTTGCCACTGCAGCGCCTTTGGACTCGCCCGCTTCAATATCGGCAGGAGAATCGGCCGGTTTCGGCTTTTCTTTGGAGACCGGCTTGCTTTCTTGTTTCGCCGGGGCCTTGGCTTCCTCTTCGGCTTTCGGTTGTTCGGCGGGCGTTTGCGCGCCTTCCTCTTCGGCCAGCTTGGCAGCCGCCGCTTCTTCGGCAGCCTTTTTCTTGGCTTCCTCTTCGGCCCGCCGTTTCTCCTCGGCTTCCCGCTTGGCCCGCTCGGCGGCCTGTTCTTTTTCTTCAATGGCGCGTTGCTCGTCGGCCTTGCGAGCGTCTTGCAAAGCTTTCGCCCGTGCCGCTTTTTCGGCATTGGTCAAGGTGCTCAGCGCTTCCTCGGAAACGTCTTCCACTTCTGCAGCGGCGGCTTGTGCGGCTTTCGCCTGTGCGGCTTCCAGCTCTTTCACTTCGCGCATTTTCCCGTCTTCGCGCTGAGCGTAGGTTCGTTTCTTACGAACCTCGACGGTCACGGATTTCGAACGCCCGT
>Ga0209475_10004970_pt1 | contig 11138 bp, 9 predicted proteins | sample tdDd471_FD_187128 | JGI IMG/M metagenome (GOLD analysis project Ga0209475, IMG submission 187128) | Marine sediment microbial communities from the Atlantic coast under amendment with organic carbon and nitrate - tdDd47.1 (SPAdes)... | ecosystem: Environmental > Aquatic > Marine > Coastal >...
AATAAATATTGTGCATGTAGACATCAACACAAGTTTAGAAAATGAATATGCCACTAAGCTACCATTAATAATTAAAACAGTAATCAACCGAGAGTTAAGTATGATAAAAATTCAGAGCAACTTAGCAAAAGTAATGTTAGCACCCTTTCTCACTATAGTTAAGGCTATATTTTCTGCAAGATATAAAAAACTTGCTCAAGCAAGGATGAGTTATTTTTCAGATTATATCAATTATGCAGACAACAGTTTTATAGTTAATGATAATTGCATTGGTTGTGGTACTTGCCAAAAGATATGTCCTGTAAATAATATTACCATGCATAACAACAACCCTAAGTGGAATAACAAGTGCGAAAACTGCCTAGCTTGCTATCAATGGTGTAAACACAATGCAATCCACGGAGAGATTGTAAGGTACAATCAAAAATATACAAATCCTAATGTTACACTGCAAGAAATGATTAATTAAAAAATATGATAACATAATAAAAAACCTCTGTAACTACAGAGGTTTGAATTTATGCTTCTTTTTCTTCTTTTTTTATGTCTTCTTCCTTTTTCTCTGTATCCCTTAAGCCTCGTTTTCTATTAATAATGAAAGCAATGACCGCTCCAACTAAGACTAATATTGAAATAAACTGAGAAGTAGATAGCGGACCTAGAGCTCCTCTATGGTCGTTACGGAAGAACTCGATTATAAATCTAAATACGCTGTATAGTATCAAATATAAAAGTCCCACATTACCATCTCTTTTGTTCTTTCTAGCATAGATAAGTAGTATTGCTGCGATTGCAAAGTTACCTAAACTTGAATATATCTGTGTAGGAATCAAATGAATATTATTCGGTGCTAGTGGTGAGTTATGAAATACTATTGAAAATAATGATTCTGTTTCTTTACCATAACAGCATCCTGCACCTAAACACCCTACTCTACCAAAACCTTGAGCAATTGCTATTGATGGCATAAATAAATCAAAGTGCTTTAAAAAACTTATTTTCTTCTTCTTACAGTATAGAAACGCTGATAAAGCTCCTAATATAATTCCACCGTATACTACAAACCCACTACCTGATAACAATAATCCTAATGGATCTTGTAAGAAATCCTTAAACTCAACTATAATATACATTAGCTTTGCGCCTAAAAATCCTGTAACAACTGCTATTATTATTAAATTAAATACTAAATCAGTATCCAAGCCTTTTTTCTTTGCTCTATAATTTGAAAGCAATATTGCACATAGCAATCCAATTGCTATCATTAGACCATATCCATGAATAGTGACAGGTCCTATTGTAAATACCTCGTAAAACATTATTGTCTCCTTATGTTAAAATACTTTACCATTTTATCATATTTTCTGGGGAAATGCATTAGTATTGAGAATTATTATACAAGTACAGCCTCCAAGACTAATTAGAATCATAAATTTCTTCATGTGATTATACTATCCTAGCTGTTTTAAGGTGTCCCCTTCAAGGTAATAACCTGTAGTGATGATAATTCATTTTTGAATTATTTACATTGTGTTACTGAATCCATAAAATATAGGTGAAAGCTATTCCCCATCATTGTTAATCATACTACTTAAAAACTCTGTCATCTTCACTCTTATTTTGCCATCATAATCAATTTTAATTGTTTTACTTTTTCCATTTGAGTCTTTGGTATAAATATTATATTGTCTACCAAGAAAACTATTATGTTTACCGTCTATAACCATTTTTGATATATCTTTTCTATAATACTCTTCTTTAAGAAAGAACTTGTTTATAATTAGCTTTTCATCATCTATTTTTACTGAATTGTATAATCCTGTGATTGCTTTAAATATTATACTTATGACAATGACTACAGAAAGCGATATAATTAAATTATTCATATCAAAGGTATGGTCTCTTATTACAAACATCAATGTTAATAAAAAAATAATCCATGTTATTATATTACATAATCGAAACTTAATATTATATTGTCTGAACGTCCTTCGTTTGCTTTTCTTACCAGTCTCCATTTGCTTTATTTCAGTTTTTGGTATCTTAAGGTATTTATTAATCTTGCTTTTATCTAACATCTCTTTGCTGTTTTTGTAATAGTCAAAATAGCCTTGAGAAATTATATGCATACCATCTCTATAGCTTAAATAAATAAGTTCTGATTCTATCATATTTGTGTATTTTACTTCAATTACTAATTTGTTATTAAGTTCGCCTTTTTTGTAGATTTCGAATGATGCACCCTTTCTTATACCTTTAACATATTCCCATGAAGTATATCTTATCTTTAGTTTACTCCTAATAACAAATCCATAATTATTAAATTCTATTGTTCCAAATTCAGATGAGGTAACTTTATCTATAAAAAACGATAGTAGACTAATTATAGAAAATCCAACCACTATCTTTATTACTATCTTTGGTATCTCAGCAAACAATGATATTATTAAAGATGTTGAAATAATTAACAGTACCAAGATAACTAAATATCTGTAAATACTTAAATTGATATTATATTTATTTTCATCTATATAGAATCTGTCTCCCATAAATTACCTCATGTAACATTGATATTGCAACTTATAATACAGTCTGTACATATATAGCCAATACCCCCTGCTATTGCAGGGGGTATTAACACAATCTACCTCAAGCCCTCATCATCTATATATTTACATCAGGCTCTTATATTGTCTTTTATAATTCATCTGATGTTTCATCAGGAGTGTTTTCAACGCTAACTTCTACTGGTACTTCTGGTGCTTCATCGCTCCCCTTTTCTTTACCTAAGAATGATGGCAATTCCATACCAGCCATATTAAACAATTCATTCATTGGAGGAATAGATTTTGCCATTCCTGATAGGAAGTTAGCTGTGGCTGGTGTGCCATTTTTGCCACCCATAGAATCCCAAACAGTTACTTTGTCTATCTTTAGGTTCTTAATAGCTTCAACCTGTACTTTTACCAAGTCTTCTAGCTTGTCAGCAACGATTAGCTTAACAGCTTGGTCTGCATTGCCACCAGCTGCTTTCACTATTTCACCAAAACCTTCAGCTTGCTTTAAAAGGATTTCTTGAATACCACGAGCTTGTGCTTCCATTTTTGAATATGCAGCATCAGCTTCACCCTTAGCCAACAGACGAGCCTTTTCAGCTTGTGCGGCTGCAGCTATCTCAGCTTGACGTTTGGCAATCTCTGCAGATACTATGATATCAGCTTCTTTTGTTGCCTTGTCACGAATCGCTCTAGCATGTTCTGATAGTTGTTCAGCTTTATATGATTCTTCTTTAGCTTTAGCTGTTTGAACACGTTCTGCTGCAATAGCTTGGCGTTCAGCTTCGGCTAGCTTTTCACGACGATTGGCCTCTGAATTAGCAACTGTAATTTTCGCCATGTCTTCACCTTCAACAGCTTTAGCATTAGCTTCTGCCACACGGATACGTTGATCCTGCAATGCAACTGCTTCGCCGATAGAACCGTCTCTGGTTTTTTCTGCAACACTCTTTTTGGCATCATTTATAGCTTTTGCTGCTGCTTCTTTACCAAGAGCTTCTATGTAGCCTGACTCATCCTTAATGTCTGTTACATTAACGTTGATTAAGCGTAAGCCTATTTTCTTTAGTTCTGTTTCCACGTTACGGGATACAGCTGCTAAGAACTTGTCGCGGTCTGTGTTGATTTCTTCAATATCCATTGTAGCAACAACAAGACGCAATTGACCAAAGATAATATCTTTTGCAAGTTCCTCAATTTCATTTTGCCTTAGACCCAATAGGCGTTCTGCAGCGTTTTGCATTATTCCTGTTTCTGTTGAAATACCAACTGTGAAACGTGATGGAACATCAATACGGATGTTTTGCTTACTCAATGCATTTGTTAAGTTAACATTGATTGAAATTGGTGTAAGGTTCAAAAACTCATAGTGTTGGATGATTGGCCATATAAAAGCTGCACCACCGTGTATACACTTTGCACTTTTACTAGTGCCTCCTTGTGTTCTTCCAACTTTACCGTAGATAACCAAGATTTTGTCTGAAGGACATTTTTTATATCTTGATAATAGTGATAAAAATGTTCCTAATAATAGTATAACAACAACTACTATTAATGCTAATGTGTCCATATATTTACCTCTTCTTTCATAATAATAATCTAAAAACTTATTCCTCTGTATCTATTGATTTAACTACCAATGTAGACAGTCCAATAACTCCTACAACTTCAACCATCTCACCTGTTGAATGTTTTTTACTATCTTTAGAAATAGCTACTGCTTCTACTAATCTATCTTGGATAATAACTTGCACTTTACCTTTATAATTATTTTCCTTTACAATTGGTATATATACCTCTGCTGTATGACCAATAGCGTTTTTATAATCTATGTTTCCACTTGACTGCAATCTAGCAGTAATGTAGAAAAGATAGCCTATTACAAACATTGCTGCAAGTCCTGCAATAACTGCTAAGAATATCGTAATTGGTATGCTCATGCCATTACCTAGAAGAACAATACCTGTCCATGGAAATACCGTTAAGAATGCTATTATTGTTCTAAATGACACGAACCTAAAGTCCATGTTCCCAAAGTCTGCATCTGTATCCGATCCTACATCCCCGTCAAAATCTGCATCCACTTCACCGTCAAAATCAATGTCACTATCGAAGTCCATATCCCCATCGAAATCAACGTCTCCATCTGCATCTCCAACATCTACGTCACTATCCCCTGTTAAGCCTACTACAGATAATATAAACTGAATTACTAATACTAAAGTTGCAGGTATTGCAATGTAATAAAAGAACTGTTCAAGACTCGATAATGCATCCCACCATGTTGACATAAAAACATCTCCTCTTTTAAATATTATTCACAAGTCAATCTACCTCAACATAAGATTTTATTTCTCGCACTTAAACAAACTTAGCAACTATATTTATAGTTAATTCAAATCTAAGCATTACTAATCTCAATATTCGTCTTGCATATTTTGTATAATCTTATGGGTTATTGGTATATTGTAACATTATATCATAGTAAACATATGCTTTCAATTATCATATATACTATTTAATGCTTATATTATACAAAAACTAATTCTATCTGTATTTTTGCAAATACGATAATTGATTTAATGTTAGCATGTAGTTAAAGTATATATAAAAATCGCAGTCATAACACCCTAATATGGGCTTTAAATAAATATAAAATTTTTACACCAGAGATTATTAATTATTGTTTTTTATATATTATTTAATGTTTTATTTTAATTTCTTATTGACATTCATTAATATGTGTTGTAATATAGAGTCATAAATACAGGAGGTATTATTATGAAAATGCAGGAAAAGAAGTTAAAGAAATTTAATATTTACAGCAAATTAGCAAATATACTATTCGTTTTAGCAATTGTATTTGGTTCAATCCTTGTTATAGTGGCTCTAGGAGGAACAATTTACCTTAAAGCAACAGATTTTAATATTGCAGAGCTAGTAAACTACATTTCACTAAATACAATGCCAAATGTAGGTTTGCTATTGCCAGAAGGCTTTGAAATATCTTTCAGTATAATATTTGTTATTATTGCGCATTTAGCTATTAGTATGGCTTTAGCTGCATATATAATAAAGTTAGTAGCTAACATGTTTAGAAATACTGTAAGCGATCAAACGCCGTTCACAAAAAAAACAGTGCGCAGTATAAAAAATATGGGAATTGCCTTTTTAGTCTATGCGGGAGTTATATTTATATTGAGCATAGTAGTGGGCTATGTCACTCCACATCCTGAATCTATGAGCTTTAATGTTACAATCGATGGACGCACAATTCTTCTAGGCTTTCTTCATTTGTCACTAGGTGAAATCTTTGAGTTCGGCCATTCATTGCAAAAAGACACTGAATCAATAGTTTAAAGTGAGGTACGTGATATTATGATTATTGTACGACTAGATAAAATGATGGCAGATAGAAAGATGTCACTAAATGAGCTTTCTGAAAGAGTTGGACTTTCTAATGTTAATCTTTCCCTTTTAAAAAATGGTAAAGTAAAGGGTATACGGTTTAATACTTTAGAAGCTATATGTGAAACATTAGATTGTCAGCCAGGGGATATATTAGAATATTCTAAAGACTCATAATTATATTCCATAACAATGTTGTTAGGTATCAGACATAAGTATGTTAAATTCCTAAATTACAAGCCTGATAATGTCTTTGCCATATTCTTGCCATAAATAAAGCATAAATATTGCATAATTTGCTCCTATACTAAGAACAAATAAGAAAGCTAAATGCTTTAAAAGGAGTTTAAATATGAAGAAGATAGTATCATTAACATTACTACTAATTATGCTTATTGTTGGAACAACAACAGCAACTGCGCAAGAAAGTGACGGAGAGCAACTAGCTAATATCAGCGATGGTAGAGTGTCCAGAACAATAGAAGATTTATTTGATGAATATAATCCATCTGAAAAACAAACTTACCTTGATATAAAATCTGAGCATGCAGAATTTCATGAGAATCGTAAAGGTATACGCCTTGAAGCTGTCCAAAACTATGCTGCAAAAATGTCAGAAATATCAGGTCAAGTTGCTGATGGTACTTTAACACCAGCTGAAGGCAAAGAACAGCTAAAGGTATTAAGATCAGAGATCAAATCTTTTATAGAAGAAGCAAAAGCTATTATCGAGCAAAAAAAGGCAGAGGCTCAGGGAATAAAAGATGAAATAGTTACATTAAAAGATTCTATAAGAGATGAATTAAAAAAAGATGAAGTAGTAGCTAGCAAAGTAGCTGCATATCTAGAGGAATTAAATACATTGCTACAAGAGCACTTAGATATGGACTATCATTATGCAGAATTAATTGATGAAATAAGTCCAAGTTAGTATAGGCATAGAAAATTATTATCTTGCTACTTAATAAAATTAAACCTATGAATGCAGTATGCTTCATAGGTTTTTATTATGCAAATTTACTGAGATTTTACCTGTAAATCTTAACTTAATAATATTTAAAATGAGAATATGTTCCATTATTCGCTTATTGTTTTTTGTCGAAAACAAGCTATTTTTAGATATTTTTCAATTATAACAGCAAAAAAAATGAATTTTCTTCAAAAATATGTTAAAATATTCATATATTATTAACAATTTATCACTTTACAAGGAGCTACTATGAATACGGAGCTTTACAAAAGTATTATGAATTCGCTAAACATAGGGTATGCTTATCATAAGATTACATTTAATAAAAAAAATGAAGTAGAGGATTTACAATTAACTGATTGTAGTCAATTATTCTTGCAAATTGTTAATCTTGATAAGTGTGAAATAATTAATAAATTTCTATCTGAAATAATTGTGAAAGAAGAAAACAAACTCATTAATGTATATAAAAATCTAATATCCAGTAATCAACTTGTAAATCACCAATTAAAGATTAAAATTTGTGATAAGTACTATTATGTTAAAATATACTCTGAAAATAAAAATTACTTAATAACCGCAATAAGTGATATTACACATCAAATTACTCAAATGGATAGAATTATATTAGAAGTATGCGATAAAATTAAATCAAATATACTTGTAGCTAACCCTCAAACAGGCGAATTAAGGTATGCAAACAGTGAAGCTTGTAGTTTCTATGGGTACTCACTAGAGGAGATGGCGAATAAAAGCATTTACGATTTTATAGTTACTAATGATAATGAATCTGAAGTGAAAATAAATGATGCAGTACATGAATTTTCTTCTGAACCCATTAATCAGTTGATAGATACAGCTATAAGTACAGGTAAAAGTCAAGGATTATTTTTTCATAAACTTAAATCAGATAAAATTAAACAAGTATTAGTGTACTTTACTTTCATTCAATTTTGTGGTGAAGATATTTTGTTTGTAGTAATTCAAGATAAAACTGAAATGTTCAATATTGCTAGAAAATTACAAGATAATGAAGTTGAATATAGAATTCTATTTGATGAAGCTCCCTTAAGTTATCAATCTCTAGATAAAGAAGCTAGATTTATTACTGTTAACAAAGAATGGCTGAAATTATTAGGCTATGAAGAGCATGAGGTTATTGGCAAATGGTTTGGTGACTTCCTTGTTGAAGAATATAAAGACCAATTTAGACTGAGCTTCTTAAAATTTAAACAATCAGGTATATCAAACATTGTACTAGAAATGTATAAAAAGAACAAAGAGAAAGTAATAGTCGATATAAAGGGTAGAGTAAGATTTGATGAGTTAGGTAATTATACTCAAAGCCATTGTATATTATCAGATATAACAGGTATAGTAAAAGCTCAAGAAAAGGAAAAAGCATTAAACAAGGCTAAGAATGAATTCCTTGCAATCATTAGTCACGAAGTGCGAACACCACTAACATCTATACTAGGTCTAAATCAACTAATGATGCACACAAATCTGGATAAAATTCAGCGAGATTATATTAACAAGATTTCAAATGCTGGAAGTTCTCTCTTAGGTATTATAAATGACATGTTAGATATTACTAAGTATGAGTCTGGTAAATTGGATGTTGAAAGTCTTCCATTTTCATTTGATAATTTTATGAACAACATTATAACCATTAATAAGATGCGGGCAGAAAAAAGTGGTAATAAATTTGAATATGAGTACGACAAAAATATACCTAACTACTTAATTGGTGATGCTCTGAGACTAGGGCAAGTAATCAACAATATCCTAGGCAATTCAATTAAGTTTACTCACATGGGTAAGATTAAACTTGCAATAAGATTAATTGGAAGGTCCATTAACGATACAGACATACAAATAGTAATTAGAGATAATGGTATAGGTATGTCAAAGGATCAGGTCGAAAAGCTGTTTAAGCCTTTTGAGCAAGCAGATGCTTCATTCAAAAGAAAATATGGTGGTTCAGGTCTAGGAATGGCTATATCCAAGCAACTAATTGATTTAATGGGGGGAGATATTAAAGTTGAAAGTATACATGGAGATGGGACTATATTTATCATTAACCTTAATTTCAAAATAAATAATAATCCTCAAGAAGAAGAGCAGAGTTTATTAAGTAAGAAGGCTAAAAAAGAGCACCTTAAAATAATTGAAGGCAAAAAAATTCTTGTAGTTGAAGATCATAAGATCAACCAAAAAATAATATGTGATTTGCTAAATTTCTACAATTTAAATATTGAAACTGCAAATAACGGTATTGAGGCTTTAGATAAAGTCAAACAAAAAGATTTCGATTTAATTCTTATGGATATACAAATGCCGATAATGGATGGGCTAACTGCTACAGAACAAATACGCAAAATGGAGGATGAAAAGAAGCGAAACACTCCAATTCTAGCCATGACTGCTCATGCTATGAAGGAGGAGTATACAAAAAGTTTAGAATCTGGTATGAATGGTCATCTTACAAAACCAATCAACATTAAAGTACTAGAAGAAAATCTATTTAGATATTTAGCAGGTGAAGAAATAGTTTTAATGGAAAGTCAAAGTTTATCGGGTAGAATTGATAATGAACTAATAGATATAAGAATGGGACTTATGCGTTTCCGTCATGATGCTAAAGCATATAAAAGCTCTTTAAATGAGTTCTTGGAATACAAAGATTCTGATTCTCAATTGCTAAGGATGCTAAATAATAATGATTTGGAGCAAGCTACCAGATACCTTCACTCAATCAAAGGGATTGCCGGAAATCTAAGTATAAATAGACTAAGCAAGTCAGCAGATGAACTAAAGAATACATTAACTGAACTATCTCAACGTTCTAAAGAATATAATATTTCTACATTTTCTGATAATCTTCAAAAGGTTATGAATGCCATTGAGAGTGAAGAAGTATTTGCTAAAATTGACACAGTTATGCATAAATATGTTGAGCAATAAAAAATAAAATATTTGTGTTGTTCATATGGTTTTACTTTTTTAAATATTAAATTATATAGCAGGTGCCTACTTAACCGTAGTGCATCTATTATATAATTCTAAAATTACACCATTAAAATAAATAATATTTTGTATTGTTTAATTACATAATAACTCTAAATAGCTATACCATCATCACTTTCAATATCGTTAGATACTTTTTTATGTATTTGCTTTTGAATATCTTCTTTTTCTAGTTTTTCTTTTTCGTTAATATAATGATGCATACTATACGTGAATAAAAATGATTGGGCAAACACATAGTAAATACTTAATACTGTTATAAACAAGATGAATAAAACTGCTAGTAATTTAGGTTCCATGTTAATAGTTGGGACTGCATACGCAATATTCATGCCCACATTGTGTAGATATACCATAATAACAGTACTTACTAAGATAGCTGGCATCATGACTAATGCAGATGTAGCATACATCTTAAAATAGTATCTTACACCTATGAAAAAAGTGTTTGGTAAACTATCAATAAACCTATCTTCTACTGTTACAGAAGTTAAACTGATTATCCAAAAAACACCCCATGCTGAAAAAGCAAAAGTATATATAGTAAATCCTAAACTAGGTACAGCAAAAAACAAAAATAAAACTATAAATAGTGCAAAGAGTGTTATAAAGCCTAATATGCTTTTAACAACAACTCTCCAAGAATACTTTACAAAATTCTCACGAGTCCACATCTTTTTTACCTTGCCTGTGCAGGCTTTATAAATATATGCATAAAGCGGTGGTAAAACAAATACACCCATTAACATATATATAAATGGAGATGCTATAGCATAGGAGCGGACTACTTCACGAAAATTAGGAACGTCATCTATTCTAGAGTAATCACCTAGGAGTGTTAGTACTATAGACCTATAAACTGGAAACACTAAAGCTAACCCTACAATAACTGGTATGATAAATCCCCAAAGCATTCTAGGATTTTTCTTAATAGTATTTATCGTCTTCTTCCACATTACTCATTCACCTTCATCTTTTATATATACAATATATAATAACAATTTTTTCTATTTGTAACAAGTATTCTATGATTAAAAGTGGAAATTTCTTCACAAAAACGCATGGTAATATATGGCTAACATCTGCATTTAATAATTAAATGATAGATAAACATTTAATATTCATTATGTAATTGCATTACTATTGCTTATTAATATATCTATAGACACTTGGCT
>Ga0209475_10004975_pt1 | contig 11133 bp, 10 predicted proteins | sample tdDd471_FD_187128 | JGI IMG/M metagenome (GOLD analysis project Ga0209475, IMG submission 187128) | Marine sediment microbial communities from the Atlantic coast under amendment with organic carbon and nitrate - tdDd47.1 (SPAdes)... | ecosystem: Environmental > Aquatic > Marine > Coastal >...
ATGCCCCAGCCAGCGCACCACCTAATGCTGGTCCGACAATAAAACCAACACCAAATGCTGCAAAGATATATCCGAGGGCTTCTGTACGTCTTTCTTCGGACATGATGTCGGTTATATAGGCTTGTGCCACGATGATATTGCCACCCGTGATGCCATCCAGAACACGCGCAATAAATAGTATTTCTACCGATTGTGCAACACCAATCATGATAAATGCGAATACCGTTCCTATTTGGCTGATAATCAAAATTGGTAAACGTCCATATTGGTCAGATAATCGTCCAATAAAAGGACCTGCGACAAATTGTGCTGCAAAAAATGCGGTGAGTAACAAGGTAATTACTTGAGGCTCAAGATTGAATTCACTCTGGGCATAGAGTGGTAGAATTGGATTGACCATTGATGCGCCAACCATCTGCACAAAAACGATCATGAGAATAGTGAATAAACGACGATCCATTGTTCGTAAACGTGTTATCAATGTGAATGACCCCATTTTTGTTTCGATAGTGGTTGCCTATCATAAGCCAAATATAAAATCTTTAAAGTCGGAACTGTTTTTTACTCAAGAATTTATATATCTTTCATATATCAATAATACACTATCACTTAATTCTTTAGATCATTCAAATGGAGCAAATAACAGTGGAAACGACACTCTATCTCATGCGACATGGGGAAGTTCATAATCCTGAACAAATCTTATACGGACAACTTCCTAATTATTACCTTAGCGAAACTGGTAAACAACAAGCCGATTCTGCTGGACAGTGGCTTCAAGATAAGAGAATTAGCAAAATTTATTGTAGCCCAATGGAACGTGCCCAACAAACAGCTGGTATTGTTGCTCAATATCAAAATAACCTGACTCCACAGCAAGATAAACGTATTATTGAGGTTCATACCCCCTACGATGGTCGTCCTATCAGTGAACTAGAGGCGATGGGGTGGGATTTATATACTGGTAATCAACCACCTCATGAAGTACCGACCATGATATTAGATCGTGTACATGATTTCTTTGAGTATATCATTGAGCAACATCGAGGCGAGTCTGTGGTTGCTGTAGGGCATGGTGATATATTGGTTTTCCCATGGTTGGATGCGCAAGGTGTTATCCCAGAAGCCCACATGAAAGATACCTTGCTGAACTTTAATTTGCCTGAAGCCTATCCAGCAACAGCATCTATTATGACCTTCACCTTTACGGATTCACCCCGTAAGGTCAAACCAATTGTTTCCTATACACGACCTTATTAACTGTGAATGGGCGAGATAGTTAACCCTCGCCCACAAAATATCGAATTAATCCCACAATGGCTTAAATGGATTATAGTCTCGCCAAGTTGCTTCGGCATCAGCAAGGCGATCACGCTGAACCTCAACACCAATCCCAATCCCATCTGGAACTTTGATGGTGCTATCTGGTTCAAGTTCAAATGGTGGTTCGGTGAGGTCAGGATCATAATAGCGATTGGTCGCCGAAATATCACAAGGCAAGGTCACACCGGGGAGCGATGCAAACGCAACATTTGCGGCACGTCCAATACCAGTTTCCAACATCCCACCAATCCATAGCGGATTATTGTTCTCGACACACAAGTTATAACATTTGAGACTTTCTGTATAGCCGCCGACGCGCGATGGCTTAAGGTTCAAGATTTTACCTGCGCCGAGTTCTATCGCTAGTTTCCAATCTTGCGCGGAGTGAATGCTTTCATCTAAGCAAATTGGTGTTTGTAGCTGAGGTTGCAATTTACTATGTTCGTAAATATCGTCATAGGAGAGCGGTTGCTCAATCATGATTAGATTGAATTGGTCGAGTTGTTTAAGATGTTCAGCATCTTTGAGCGTATAGGCACTATTGGCATCCAGCATCAACATCACATCAGGGAATTGCTCACGGACAGCTTTGGCTAACTCAACATCCCAACCGGGGGCGATTTTGAGTTTGATCCGTTTATAACCCTCATTCACGCGCTTTTGGATAATAGCAACTTGCTCTTCAACTGTATCTTGGATACCGATGCTCACACCAGCATTGATTGCATCACGCGGGGCATTGCCTTCGGGTAAATGATGGGCGAAGTAATCTGCGAGGCGCATATCATTTGCCTTTGCCATCACATCCCATATAGCTGCTTCAACTGCCGCCCGTGCAATTGGATTACCACGTACCGACTTTACCAATTTAGGGACTTCGGTAGGGGAATTCAATGTTTTGCCAATTAGCTGAGGAATTAGAAAATCGCGTGTGACGTGTATCGCTGTGAGAACAGTCTCCGCACTATAAGATGGTTTGGTTTTGATCGCACCTTCACCCCATCCAGTAAGATTATTCTCAGTCAAAACTTCTATAATTAGAGCAGTTTTGAAAGGCTCTGCGCCATAACTTGTTTTCAGTAATTCAACAAGTGGCAATGCAACAATATGTACTTTTATATCTTTGATTGTGACCGACTTCAGCATAAAAACTCCTGACTTAGGCTCAATTTAGACACCCATTGTAACGATGAACCAGCATGAAATATATAACAAATTATTGATCATCGGAACAATTATCAAATTATATTCAATGAGATTTATATAAAATGAATAAAAAAATAAAACCTTTATTGTATGAAGTGCATAATTTGATATAATGTAAATTGTGTGGTGTTAAATGTTATAGGAGAAGTACCAATGGATAGTCTAGGTTTTACTGCCGAAATCGTACACAAACAACGGCAACATGATTTAATGGAAGAAGCTAAGATGGAACGCTTCTTACAAGAGAAAAAAGACAAAGACGCTGATACATGGATACAACGTCGCCTTCGTCGCAATCGCAGAAGCAAGTAAGTATACGACTTAAAAATGATCGAAAGCCTCGTGTAAAAGCGGGGCTTTTCGCTTTAAAATTGCTGTTTTACTTTCCAATTATCGACAATCGAATTCATATAAATCAGATAATCGCCTGCTTTGGGAGAGTCTTCCGGTGGTGCCCATGCCGCCATCTGTTTATGTGTCGCTTCTACATAAGGACCTTCGATGATTTCTAATAATGCGGATGGTTGTAACGCAACGATGGCATGGTAGGTACGTGGGGGAATCTCTACAATTTTGATAGAACCGTGTTCATCTAATTCACAGACTGCCTCAACTTCGCCGATCTGATTAAATCTTAAAACGGCGACTTTTCCTTTGAGGATACTAAATAATTCAACTTTATCAGGGTCTTCGTGTTTATGCGGTTGTACATATGTTCCCGGTATAACAGCATTAATCATCCGTTGTACGAGGTCTTGATGTTGGTGCAATCTTAAGATTGCCCGCTTGCGTGGTGATTTCTTGGCTTGCCATATGATTTGCTCGATTTCGACTTGTGTAATGGCTCGCATATTACAATCCTAATTAAGTGAACTTTCAAACATTATAACCGAACCTAAAGCTATGCAGATAGCATGTCATGTAAATTAGTACCATTGGATGATCTGTTAAAATGTTCTTTTCATTTGCGATTGTATAAACAAAATCCTATAATTTCATCGAAACCCAAGTCAGTCAACAGAAACGAATCTTATGACATACCGTATCATTGCCGTACTTTTATTTTTTCTGTGTTTAGTGCCTGTTGCGGCACAAGACACGACTCAGCCATCGTTTAATAATCACACATGGGATGTCTTTATCGAGCGTGATACAGGCGAAAATAGTGCGGATACCCTTTTATTTATTGATGTTTTGACAGGTGAGACTATTTCGGTAGAAACCCACGGAGAACGATATACGCCTGTCCTAAGAGGCGTGATCTATTTTGATTGGCGCGAGAATCAAGTTAAATTGGTGACCCCCGAAGGCGTGATTCAAAATCATCCGTTTATCATCTTCTCGTTTGGGATACGTCGCATTGATTGGGTTGTTTCTGATGATCGGAAGTCGATTGCATGGACACTCACACGCGAAGTCGAAAGTAATACACTCGTCACCACGACCTTCCTCGCAGATATAGATGGTAGCAATATTCGTGAAATGTTGATTGATGGTCCACGAGAAAGTGTCCGCGCATTACCGATTGCATTTAGTGTAGACAACAGCACACTTTATATGGATTCTCATCCTGATGGACTCAGCCAATTTTCACCATATACACAATACGCTGGATTATTTTCACTTGATCTTAATTCCGGTGATATCAACCCCTTGCCCGGTGAACCATCGTGTTTTTGTGGCGCAGGATTTGGATCAGGGATGTTAGTGCGTTTATTGCTCAATAGCAACTTAGATGGCTTTGATGTCAATGTTTATAGTGTTGATGGTGGCGAGCCGCGCACCATAGCAGCTATTACACGCCGTGATTATACACAAGCTGGCGATGTATTGTTGAGTGATGATGGGGCGTTTGCAGTTTATGCTTTATCACAGGTTCGCGGATTTGGTACTGCCGAGCAGATTGTACGGACGGTATTTATACAAGTCGATTTGCTGACCTTAGAGCAAGAGATCATCAACAATCCGATTACAACATTTGTCCATTCTGTGGCGTGGACAGAAGATAACACCGCTATATTATTTACGAGCGAGCAACAAAACGGCACGTGGAAGATTAATCTAGCGGATGGTCAGTTGGTCAAGGTTGCAAACGCCTCCTATATTGGCAGACTTCACAACCTTGATTAGATGCCTAGGATACACGTGAGGATACAATACTCGGTTTATGTGCCCATTCCCAAACAGATTCGGCAATATCCCACACGGCATTCGGGTAAGCAATGCGTTTGGCATTTTCTGCTCGTTCTGCAAGGCGTTCTTTACCTTCAGATAGCCATAATTCCACTGTATCGGCAACTTTTTCGGGTTTAGGAGCATAAATTCCCGCGTCATTATCAACAACCAATTGCACATTACCGGTTTCTTGTCCGGGTATACGATCGCTGATAATCATGGGTAACCCAGCAATGGCGGCTTCGGTTATTGTAGATGGTCCTGCTTTGGTCACGATAATATCAGACGCAACCATAATTCGTGGCATCTCAGATTGATTGGTTACATATCCAAAAATCGTATGAGATGTTTGCCAATCATGAGATTCGAGTTTTGCTTTTAGGTCTTTGTTGCGCCCTGCAATGACGATAATTTGAATAGCGAGCCCTTTAGCATCTAATGCTGTGGCGGTCTTAAAAATTGTACCCATTCCATCACTACCTGCTACCATCATGACGGCTGGTAAATCAGGGTCAAACCCAAATTCTGCGCGGGCTTCTTCTTGGGTTGTCATGGAATCCATAAAATGTGGATTCACGGGTAAGCCTGTAATCTGCATCTGATCGGGTGACATGCCGAGCTTTAACCCACGATTGTAGGCATCTTGTGTTGGCACAAAACATTGGTCAACCCGTGGATCATACCAAAATGACGGTGTGGTTACTAAATCAGTCACGACAGTCAAGAAGGGCGGACGCTTGGGTAATGTTAAAAATGCCCGAAATGTTGGATTGGCAATCACAGAATGGGTACACACCACCACATCAGCGGGATGGTCATGTACAATCCGCTTCAAATTATCGCGGTTATTCATATAAATCAGTTGTCGGGCGAGCTTTGTCCGTCGTTTACCATCCAAACTATGGTACATCAACGCCCACAATAATTTAGAATTATTGACGATTAAGGGATACATCTCTGGTTGTTTATTGAGGGGCCATTTACATTCACGAAGCACATCAACTGCTTCAAATCCTACCTCATCACCATATTTGATTTGCATGGCATCTCGAACCGCTTGAAATGCAGAACGATGCCCACCACCTGTGTCCGAGAATAAAAATAGTACTCGTTTTTTCACGTACAACTTCCCTTGCCTGATTTGTTACAGTATACCTGTTTGGAATGCGCTTTGTTTACTTTATCATCAATTCACTAAACTAGAATTGGCAATTGATCGCTATTTTATCACATCCCAACTACGAAATTATGGCATTTCTGGTTGCTTTATAATGAAGCTATCTTCTCAGACAGCATCAAAATAGTGTATAGTTGGAGCAGTTAACGATAAGTAGAGAGAGTAGCCCAAATGCTGCTAAATTTGCACCCTTTAATCATTCTTATCAACCTGCTTGTGCTGGGTGTGGGGATGACCGTTCACGAATTTGCACATAACTACGTCGCATGGAAGATGGGGGATCCTGTTCCTAAGCAACAGGGACGTTTAACACTTAATCCACTTGTCCATATCAATTGGATTGGTTGGTTGATGTTTGCGATTATCGGTTTTGGTATCCTCGGTAGTGCACCAATTTCTGCTAATCGGATGCGTGATCCACGCTGGGGATTTCTAGCTGCTGTTGCCGCCGCACCATTTTCGAATTTAGGATTGGCACTCATTGCAGGTGTTTTGCTTCGAATCTTGGGAGTAGGGCAAGAAAGTTTATTGATGTATTTCCGCGCTGACCTCATCGCAACACCGATGGATTTTATCGTGGCAACTTTGTTTGCGATGGTGTACTTGAATGTTCTGCTGTTTGTATTTAACTTGATACCCTTGTTCCCGATTGATGGTTGGCACATTGTTTTGACATTGCTCCCCGGTTCATGGCTCAGTCGGATGCAAATTCCCGTTGTTATTCAACAAAATATGCGCCCACTGGCAGAATTCTTAATGCGCCCAGCATTCAAATGGAAAGAATGGCAAACTATCAGTTATTATGTTTTCATAGTATTGATCTTGCTATCATTCTTGCCTGGTAATTTACCCAGCCCTTTGGGTATCCTGATTAGTCAACCGACATTTTCAATCACACTTGCGCTTATCGGTTAGGTATGACCCCGAAAATACAACGTGTCCAGCAAGGCATTCGTGCTTTGCTGGCATTTGCTACGCCATTGGATTTGCACCTAGCTCAACAATATCTATCTCAAGCAGAATTGATCGCCTTTCAGCAGATGTCGCGCGCAGAACAACTCCATAGTTTAAATGTTTTACGGGATGTTCTGGCACAATCCGATACAACGCCTCATGCGTTGGCTGTTGTGGCACTTCTACATGATGTCGGTAAGTCGCGTTATCATTTAGCCGTCTGGCAAAAAACGATTGCCGTAATCATCAAAGCCTTTATCCCCAGATTATCCAACCATTTATCTCGTGATGAAACGCTCAATTTTTGGTGTGCACCGTTTACAGTACGGACATATCATCCAAAATGGAGTGCCGAAATCTTGCGCGATTGTCAATCAGATGCTATAGCGATCTGGTTAGCAGAACATCATCAAGAGGATGCCGATCACTATAAAGATCACCCCAATTACCCATTACTATGTCGCCTTCAACAAGCTGATGATGCAAACTAATGCTCACCAAGTTAACGTTGTTAAGAACAGTTGGCTATAGAAACAATCCAATAGTCTAAGTTATAGTAAGTAGGTGGTTGAATGTTTGCGAATCGTCTTCTCAACAAATGCTTAACGCAGTGAAACGGAGAAACGAAGGCACAGAGGTTAGTATCATTAGATTATTGAAATATCTTCTATCACTCTCCTATGCGAAATGATGAAAGATAAAAGACCAAGAACAAACAACCAAGCACTGATAATCAACATGATTTTTAGAAGGAGCGATAAATGGCACAATTAACCGTTGCCATCCTTGGATTAGATAGATTAGGCGTATCGATTGCTTTGCGCCTCAAACATTATATGGAAAAGAACGGTCAACATCAGTTTACGATGAACGGTTATGATTCTCGTGACGATTTTGAAAAACCAGCTCGTAAGCTCAAATTATTTGAGAAGATTGAACGTAAGATTTTTAATGCCGTTCAAAATGCTGACCTTGTGATTATGAATCTACCGTATGAAGATGTAAAAGCCGCTTATGAATTGATTGCACCTGATTTACGGGATGGGGTTGTCATCTTAGATGCATCTGTGATTAAGCTTCCGTCGCTTGAATGGGCGAAAAAGTACCTGACAGATGAGCATCATGTAATTGGCTTTACCCCTGTGATTAATTCGGAATTCATGTTTGAACATAATCATAGTACGGAACATGCCAGCGAAGATTACTTCCTTAACAGTTCCATTTTCTTGACGCCATCAGTCACCAGTATTAAAGAAGCGGTTGATTTGGCAGTTAATTTTTCTGCGATTTTAGGTGGGAAATCTCACTTCCTTGATCCTGCCGAACATGACAGTTTGACGACACTTACAGAGCAAGTTCCGCAACTCTTGAGTATTGCCACTTATTTTACGGCGATGAAGCATAATGCTTGGCAAGATGCCCAACGTCTCACCAATCCTTCATTTAATGTGCTGACACGTTATTTATTCACCCATCATCCCGATGCTTTACGGGATGAGTGGATGGAGAATAGCGATAATCTTGTCCGTGCTATTGATGAACTAATGCTGACCCTAAGTGAAGTGCGTGGACGAATTGCAGACAAGGATGATGCAGGTGTCGAAGCCTTTATCATCGGCGCTTCAGACGATTATCAGGTGTGGATTAATAAGCGCCACAATGGCAAATGGGACGATTCTGGAAGGTCTGATGTTCAGATGGATAACCCTGTTGCAAGCTCGCTTTTAGGTGGCTCGATTGCTAAACGCTTATTTGGTGGTAAGGATGATACAAATAAGTAGTGTAAATAAGTGTGGCTATGGTGTCATAACTTGTTCAGATTTATGACCAATTCAACGATTTTTAGATAAATTGTTTGACCCATTGCCATAAATGGTTTAAAGTTTAAGCAATACGTAAGACAATTTTTCTAAACTCGTATGTGATAAAGAACTAATCGTTATTGTAAGTTGAGGAGGCTTCCTAAGATGAAGTATACAATTCAGAAAGCAATTCGCCTTTTGGTTGTGATGGCTTTGTTATTGACTTCGGCAGTGGCATTCGCACAAGACGAAATCGAAACAACCGACACAGCCGTTCCATTCGTTGGTATCCGCTTTATGGAAGCTGATAACGGCGTTTTGATCACAGGCATCATCACAAATACCCCTGCCAGCAAGGTCGGCTTACAAGCAGGCGACGTTATTTTGGGTATTGAAGGTCAGACTGTAGACGCATTGAATGTCCAAGAGGTCGTCTGGGAATACGAGAGTTTTGAGACGATCACACTGACAATTGATCGCAACGGACGCGAACTGTCCCAGAATATTACCTTAATGGCACGCCCTGATGATTTGTTCAATAACCCGATGTATGTACTCCCAATGGAACCTGCATCAATCGGTTTAGTTGTCGCTGATTTCGATGATCATTTATTTGTTCTCGGTACAATTGCAGACTCTCAAGCGGAAGCCGCAGGTTTTGCATCGAATGACATCATTACCCGTGTTGATGGAGATGCTGTTGATACTGTTGGTGATGCAGCGATTGCAATGTCTGATCGTGCTGATGGTGATACCGTTGAATTCTATTTGACCCGTGGCGATGAAGAAAAGATCATCAGTGTTGTTGTTGATCGTCGCCGCCGTCATCCAAAACCACGTCCACGCGATATTACAGGTATCTACTCAACTGACGCAGTTACACTTGGTTATGGCGAAGGCTTTATCGCTGTTCAAACATTAACCCCTGATCATGAGTTGTTTGTCGCTGGTCTCCGTGATGGTGATACCATTGTTGGAGTCAACGGTGATAGTATTGATGCACTCAATAACTTGTTTGCTGATAATTCTATTGATTTGACTGTAGAACGTGATAGTGGCATTCTATACTTCAATGTACCAACTTCCGTTGCACCACTCTTGATGTTCGGTGTTGATGCACCGCAAACACAAGAAGCTGGTGAATGGCTTGGATTACATGAAAAACAAGTCACACTCGGTGTTCGTTATATCCAACTCGAAGCTGATAGCCCATACTTCACAAGTGATGCTGTTTCCAACGGTGCATTTGTTGCGGAAGTGATTGCAGGTCTTCCAGCCGAACAAGCTGGTATTCTCGTCGGTGACATCCTGATGTCGGTTGATGGTGAACCTATCACACTTGATCTTGATCTTCGTAACCGTATTTATGCACATCGTGCTGGCGATACCGTAACCTTTGAAGTCTTACGCGACGGTCAAATCATCGAACTTGATGTAACCCTTCGTGTTGCAACTTCCTAATCTAGTCTAATATTTGAAACCAAAAGCCCCTGTCAATGTGACGGGGGTTTTTTGTGTGTGGATGCTGGTGTTTGTTTAATAATTAGTTAGTATATTAAGCGTACACTATATTGAGTTCATCTCGACATGATATACTGTTGATGATTAAACTCAAAATCGCTAAAGATATCCAAAGATATCCAAAGATAAGTGAATGAATAAAAACCCTCAAAGTGTTGACCGCATTACAGGCGATTTTCATAATCTCCCTACTACAAAAGTAGGTAATCTTGCGGCATGGGTAACAGTTATCCTAACTATAGTTCTAATTGTCATTATTGAGATCGGACGAATAAGTGAGACAATGATCCCGATTCCATTTTTGATGCTTTATGGCTCGGTGGTGTTGGCTGCACTTACTGGTGGTGTACGTTTTGGATTAGCTAGTGCTGTAATTGTTTCCGGATTTATTATTTATTCTGGGATAAATTCTGTTGGTCCACCTACGTTAACCGGTGGCATCGTCCCCATTGGCTTTGGCATTAGTCTGCATGTCATATCGGCTACATTAGTAGGTCGTATTAGAGACCAGAGGCAAAAACTTCTCCTTGAAATAAGAGCCTTATTAGACGAACAGACAAAAGCTCTTCGAGATAATGAAACCCTGTTGCAGAGTATCCTCGATTTTAGCCCTACAATGATCTATTTGAGAGACCTTGACGGACGTTATATCCTCACAAATCACCAATATGAAATAGCATCGAAGTTTACTCTAGCACAAATTAAGGGGAAAACTGCCTATGATATATTTGCCAAGCAGGCGGCTGATGTATTCTTTGCCAATGATCGAAAAGTAATCGAAACGCAGAAGCCATATCAATTTGAAGAAACAATCCTTCAAAAAAATGGAACCAACAAAACATATCTGACGAGTCTCTTTCCTGTTTATGATGCATTAGGTGAAATGAATGCTGTCGGAGGAATCTCGACGGACATCACCGAGCGACAACAGGCAGAAGACGAACTCCGTCAAAATGAAGAACGGTATCGACTCGT
>Ga0209475_10004979_pt1 | contig 11127 bp, 9 predicted proteins | sample tdDd471_FD_187128 | JGI IMG/M metagenome (GOLD analysis project Ga0209475, IMG submission 187128) | Marine sediment microbial communities from the Atlantic coast under amendment with organic carbon and nitrate - tdDd47.1 (SPAdes)... | ecosystem: Environmental > Aquatic > Marine > Coastal >...
GGCAACGACACCATGAATGGCGGGGACGGCAACGACTCCATGTACGGCGAAAGCGGCACCGACACCATGTACGGCGGTAGCGGCAACGACTCCATGCGGGGCGGGAGTGGCAATGACACCATGGATGGCGGGAGTGGCAATGACACCGTGTTGGGCGGCGATGGCAACGACACCATGAAAGGCGGGGAGGGTCAAGACACCATGTGGGGCGGCCATGGCAACGACACCATGCACGGCGGGTCTGGTCACGACTCCATGGATGGTGACGATGGCAACGACTCTATATACGGCGGAGCGGGCAATGACAGAATGTACGGCGGGTTTGGCAACGACTCCATGAATGGGGGTGAGGGCAATGACACCATGGACGGTGCTGTTGGCAACAACACCCTGGATGGCGGCGCGGGCAATGACAACATGAAAGGCGGTGGCGGCGCCGACTCCATGGATGGCGGCACGGGCAATGACACCATGAGCGGCGGCTACAGCAACGACACCATGAATGGCGGCGAGGGCGATGACCACATGGCCGGAGGCCATGGCAACGACTCATTGTCCGGTGGCGACGGCAACGATGTATTGGCCGGTGGTAGTGGAAACGACACCATGAGTGGCGGCTCCGGCAACGATATCTTTGTGTTCTCTATCCATAATGGAAATAACACCATCACGGATTTCAGCAAAACCGACGATCATATCATGCTGGTTGGATCCAGCGGGCCAGGTGACATCGGAGTGGTCAATAGCAACGGCAACACTGTCGTCACTTACGGCACCACCACCATCACCCTGGAAGGCATCGAGATGACCGCAGACGAAGTATGGGCTCGCGTACAGACCGAATAAACACCATTTTCTTTCTACAAACACTGAAGTCAAAAAAACTGGCCCTTTTCTCCGGATTCCCTTGGTAGAAAAGGGTTTACACCTCTTTGTTTTTCCGTTAGGTACATGATTCTTCTTAATATAGAAGGCACAGATTTTAGTTTGTAAACGACTAAGATCGTAAGCTTTCTTAACTAGGAGCGTAACGATGTCGGAACCGGCCAATTGGCCGACCGCGCGACCAGGGGCTCGACTGCCTCGGAACGATCCACCCCGGATGCGCTGGTACCTTCATTGTACAAATATACGTTAAAACAAATTGCCCGAGGTCCGTTGTGGAGGTAACCCATGGAAAAAACTACTGAATCTGTCGAAACACCAGAGATGGACATGGAAATGAGTTTTGCAGACGCTCTTGATGAGTATCTGAATTCTGATTTCGGTGATCTTGACGAAGGCACCATCGTTTCCGGTGAAGTCGTCAAAGTCGACAAAGACTACGTACTCGTTGATGTGAATTTCAAGTCCGAAGGACAAATTCCCGTCATGGAATTCACCGAAGCTGATGGCACTGTGTCCGTCGCTGTTGGTGAGAAGGTCGACGTTTTCGTCGCCCGCAAGAACGAAGCCGAAGGCACAATCTACTTGTCCCGTGATAAGGCCAAGCGGATGCAGCTTTTCGACAAGCTGGAAGAATTAATGGAGAAGGACGGCGAAGTAATTGGCCGTATCATCCGTCGGATCAAGGGTGGTTACACCGTCGATCTCGGTGGAGTTGAAGCCTTCCTGCCCGGCTCTCACGTTGATCTGCGCCCTGTCCCGGACATGGACGCTCTGGTCAACCAGGAATTCGATTTCAAAATCCTCAAGATCAATCGTCGTCGTAGCAACGTCATCGTTTCTCGCCGCGTGCTCCTCGAAGAGCTCCGTAGCGAACAGCGCGACAAGCTGCTCGGCACCCTCGAAGAGGGCCAGACCATTGAGGGCAAGGTCAAGAACATCACTGAATACGGTGTGTTCATCGACCTCGGCGGACTCGACGGTCTGCTGCATATCACTGACATGTCCTGGAAGCGCATCAAGCATCCTAAAGAAATGGTCAACCTGGGCGACGATCTCGAATTGAAGATCCTCAACTTCGACCGCGAAGGTCAGAAAGTATCCCTGGGCCTCAAGCAGCTTGTTCCCGATCCGTGGGAAAACATTGCTGAGAAGTACCCCGAAGATTCCCGCTTCAACGGCACCATCACCAACCTCGCCGACTACGGCGCGTTTGTTGAGCTGGAGAACGGCGTCGAAGGTCTCGTTCACATCTCCGAGATGTCCTGGACCCGCAAGCTCCGTCACCCCTCTCAGATGGTCAAGGTTGGAGACGAAGTCGAAGTCATCGTACTCGGCGTCGATCAGGAGAAGAAGCGCATCAGCCTCGGTATGAAGCAGATCAGCCCCAACCCGTGGGATGTGGTTGCTGAAAAGTACCCCGAAGGCACCGTGCTCGAAGGCGCAATCAAGAACATCACCGAATTCGGCGTCTTCATCGGCATCGAAGAAGGTATCGATGGCCTGATTCACGTCTCCGACATCTCCTGGACCAAGAAGATCCGTCACCCCTCGGAAGTCTACAAGTCTGGCGATCCTGTCCAGGCCAAGGTTCTGACTGTCGACAAGGAGAACGAGAAGTTCACCCTGGGCGTCAAGCAGCTGACCGAAGACCCGTGGACTCAGGTTCCCTCCAAGTACCCCGTGGGCCAGAAGGTCAACGGCACCGTCACCAACATCACCGACTTCGGTCTGTTTGTTGAGGTCGAGGAAGGTATCGAAGGACTGGTTCACGTCTCCGAGATCAGCCGCAAGAAGATCAAGTCCCCCTCCGAACTGTTCAAGGAAGGCGACACCATCGAAGCCAAGGTCATCCATGTTTCCGCTGACGAGCGTCGCCTCGGTCTGTCCATTAAGCAGACCACTGAGGAAGCCGCCGGTGGCGCAGCTGGTGGTGGCCGCGGTAAGTCCAAGAGCTTTGGCGGCGGCAGCGTAGATGCCGGTTCCACTCTGGGCGACCTGCTCCGCGAGAAGCTGGAAGAAGCCGCTGGCGACGTCCCTACGGATGAGCCTGCTGCCGAAGCCGCTCCCGAAGCAGAAGCTGCTCCTGAAGTAGAAGCTGCTCCCAAAGCTGAAGTTGCTGCTGAAGAAGCTGCTCCTGAAGTAGAGGCTGCACCCGAAGCCGAAGTTGCTGCTGAAGAAGCCGCTCCCGAAGCTGAAGCTGCTCCTGAAGCTCCTGCTGACGAAGAAGAAGCCAAGTAGAGAAACATCATGCGTATGGAAGGAACCAACACTCGTTTCTCCCAGCGTCACCCCTTTATGTTTGGGGTAATGATGATTATAATGGCCGTGGCCCTCATATGGGGTGCCACGGCCTTTTTCCGTTCAATGGGTGTTACATCCGGCTCCATGTTCGGCGGAGACAAGCTCGGCGTCGTATACGTCGAGGGCATGATCCTCGATTCATCGGAAGTGGTGAACTGGATTCGCACCCTCAAGAATGACAAGTCCGTCAAGGGTGTGCTCCTGCGCGTAGACTCCCCAGGCGGCGGCATCGCCCCCTCACAAGAAATTTACCAGGCCGTCATGGCCCTCAATGACGTCAAGCCCGTGGTCGCATCCTACGGTAACGTGGCTGCCTCAGGCGGTTACTACGCCTCGGCTCCGGCCCGCGTCATCGTCGCCAACCCCGGCTCCATCACCGCCTCCATCGGCGTCATGGCTGAATTCGTGACCGTCACCGAGGCAATGGAGAAACTCGGCATCAAGCCCGAAGTGCTCACCACCGGAAAATACAAGGCCGCTGGCACTCCCATGCGCGACCTGTCCCCGGAACAGCGCGAACAACTCCTCGGCCTCATGCTGGACCTGCACGAACAATTCGTCGCAGATGTAGCCAGAGCCCGCCAGATGGACCCGGAACGTGTAGCCGCCATCGCAGATGGCCGGGCCGTATCTGGTCGCCAGGCCCTCGCACTGGGTCTTGTCGACATGCTCGGCAGCCAGGAACAGGCATTCGCCAAACTCAAGGAACTCTGCGAGATCGAAGGTAAGGCTGCACTCCTCGAAGGCCCCATCGAAGAGACAACCCTCATGCAGGACATCATCGGCACCCTCAAGATCGACTTTTCTTCTTCCATCCCCCAGGGCTGGACCTTCTCATATAAATAGGCTTTCAAGCCTCCGAAGTTGTGCCGCTCATTGAAGCGGCTTTTTTTTGAACAAAAAAAGACCGCCCTTTCAGGCGGCCTTCATATTCTCTTTGATAAATCGTAATCGCTAGAAACCATACCTCACATAATCCTTATCCAGCCTATTAATCAGCTGAATATATCGATAACCACCCTTCAACTGCGCATCCTCGACAAGCTGATATCCAAGGCTCTTGCAATCCGAACAGGCATCGATGGGAATCTCCACCCCAAGGCAGAGCGGTCCTGAATTCGCCCGGGTCTCAACCTTGTGCAGGCCACGGCAACTCTTGCACATCATGATCGTTTCCTGCTGCACCTCAGTGATATCGTCGGTGTCGTAATAGACCTGCTTGTGACGGATGAACAGATCGCCAGAGACCACACCCTGCTTGCCGTCGCCCTTGGCGTCAAAGGCGGGCGGATCAAAATAGAGCTTGGGCAACTGCTCACACAACTCCGTGATATATGAGGTGGTTTGCGCGTCCTGCTTGATCTGTTCCGGATTATAGTTCGGCTCTTTGACGTGGGAATAATCAACACCCGCCATGGCCAGGCAGATTCCGAGATTGATATACGGCAACGCACCCTGAATGGAATAGCCGCCTTCCAGCACTGCGATATCCGGCTTGAGCATCTCGTTCATGGTGGCGTAGCCCCTGGCCGAGAAGTTCATGTTGGTGATCGGGTCTGTGAAATGATTGTCCTGACCAGCCGAATTGATGATCAGGTCCGGCTTGAAGTCGTCGAGGATGGGCATGACGATCCTCTCCATGGCCATCAGGAATCCCTCGTCCGAAGTATTGGGCGGAAGCGGAATATTGATGGTCCTGCCCATGGCCTGTGGCCCGCCGAGTTCCTGCGGGAAGCCGGAGCCAGGATACAGGGTGCGGCCATCCTGATGCAACGAGATGAACAGCGTGTCAGGATCGTGCCAGTAGACATCCTGAGTACCGTCTCCGTGATGACAGTCGGTATCGACGATAGCGATGCGCTTGTGGCCGTATTTCTCGCGAATATGTTCGATCATCACGGCTTCGATGTTGATATTGCAGAACCCGCGTGAACCATGGACAACCTTCATGGCGTGATGACCGGGCGGACGCACCATGGCAAACGCGCAATCACGTTCGCCCTGCATGACCAGATCAGCGGCCTTGATGGCTCCGCCTGCGGAAATGAGGTGTGAACGGGTGGTCACAGCGGGCACTTCCGGGAAGCAGAAATGGACGCGCTCCACGTCCTCGATGGACGCTACATCAGGCTTGTACTCGCCCACTCCCTCAATGTCGAAAAGACCTTCCTCGCGCAACTGGTCCTGAGTGTAGAGCAACCGCTCCTGACGCTCGGGATGAGTGGGAGAGATGGCCCAGTCATATGCCGGGAAAAAGATGATACCGAGTTTGTTTTTTGCTTTGAGCATGACTTATCTGCCCCCCAATGTTTTCACTACACCGGGTCTAACCTGGCATTTAACGCGAATATTCTTACCGACCTGCTCCATGCCTTCGACCATGTTGAAGCTGGATGCATGGGTAATCTGTGCATCCTCGGGCTGGAGAAAAACTCCCATGGAATCGAGCTGCATGGTCAACTGATTGACCGCGTCCTTTTCGGCGTCTGCCTGATCATAACTGGTGTGTACGTTCTCTCGATAAGAAAGAGACGGAATGAACAATACATGTCGCTGCGTGTCGGCGAAAAGCTCGAGTTCCCAGGTAGTCCTGGTCAGGGCCGCGCCAATGGCATTGGCGACATCATAGTTTTCCGGGACCTCAGTCGAAAGCTGGAATTGACGGAACACTTCCATCTTCATGGCCTGTGCCGGACCGCCCATCAGGTAAATCTTCTTGGGCACTACCCGTTTGGAATCAAGCAACTCGTGGATGGTGTAAACCGGCTTGGCATTGATCTCGTCAATGAGTCCGCGAGTGGCGTCATGGATGGCATCAGAGGCATGCTTGATTGCATCCTGAGCCAGCTTTCCCGGGCTCATGGTATGGGTTTTCGCATAGACTTCGATGGCCGTCTTCGATGCCTCTGCATCGCCGACCTCGCTCGCCCCTTCATAATTCAACGCGTCGGTCAGTGTCACCCGTTCGCCACCGAAACAAACAGACGGGCCGAGTCTATTGGGTCCGACACGGACTTCATCACCGACAACGGATATGGCCGAGTCGCCGCCGATGCCTATGGAGTGAACCTTCAGCGCCGTGACCAGCGTCGGATGCGAACCAATGGAAATGCCATCGCGTTCGATGAGCGGTGCACCGTCTGCAAAAACCGCAATATCGGTGGTTGTGCCGCCGATGTCGAGGATCACTGAATCATGAAAAATATCTGTCAGGGCAACAATGCCCATGACCGAAGCAGCCGGTCCTGAAAAGATTGATTGCACCGGCATCTTGCGGGATTGCGGCAAAGGCATGGTTCCACCGTCAGCCTTGAGCATGTTGACCTTCACATGGCCCATACCCATCTCATCAAGACCTTTCTCCACGGCAGTGGCGAACTCATTGTAAAGCCGCCAGACCGAACAGTTGAAATAGGCCGTAGCCACCCGGCGGGGGAAATTTAGCGCACCGCCAAGCCGGTAGCCCAGCGTGACAAAATCAGCGTTCTCGCAATGCTCTTCATCTTTGCAGTCACAGGCCATACGGCGAATGGTGTTCTCGTGGCGCGGGTTTCGGGTTGAGAACTTGCCCACAGCCGCGAACACGCGCACGCCGTTTTCGCGACAGGACTCGATGGCCCTGGTTAGTTGACGATTGGAGAGTGCCTTGACCTCGTTACCGCGATGGTCGATGGAGCCGTCGATGACATGGAAGTCACGGCACGGCATGTAATTGTGAGGGTCGATACCCGGCCCGGACGAAACGATAACGCCCACTTCCTCGGTCTTGCCCTGCACGATGGCGTTTGTGGACAGGGTGGTGGACAGATTGAGCTGCGTGACCGCGCCCTTGTCCACCTCGCTCAGTATGATCTCAAGAGCCTCGGTGACAGACGCCAACAGATCGTCATGCCTCGTCAGCACCTTGCACGAGGCGACAACTGTCACTCCGCTTTCTATATCAATGGCAACCGCATCGGTATGGGTGCCGCCCACGTCAATTCCAAGTAGCATTCTCTCTCCTAACTTTTTTCAATCGTAGGGCAGATTTAGCATCAGGTGCGCCGAAGGCGCAACCTTGAAAATGGTGAGTGGTCGGAATGGATCGGGGAGTGGTTGAAGGCTTCCGACTTAACTCTCGGCATCCTCAAATTTCGTTCCGATGATCTTGGCATCATCAGGCCCGACTTCGGCCTTCAGAGCCTTGGAGCTGCCGTGACAACTGAAGCCGCCGTCCCTGTTGGTTATGTAACCGGCGGACAGGACTTTGGTGTAGGGCATCTGCTCACGCATCTCGTCGTGCTTGATGCGATTGGGGAAGATGACGGGAACGGCGGTGCCGGAAAAATCTTCAAACATGATATATTTCATGGGCAACCTCCGGGCTGCTTTGTGGTTCGTTATTGAAGCAGAGTACCGGTTACAATTGTCGAGATCAACCGTTGCCTCAATCCAAAGGACAGGATACATCTGATTTCGATGAGCGAATACAAGAAAATTGGCGTCTGGCAGACAGCATTCCTGGGCGACGCCGTACTCACCCTGCCCCTTATCAAGGCACTCAAAGACCGCTATCCCGATGCGGAGATACATCTTTTTGTTCGCTGCGGCCTGCAAAGCCTCTTTGCCGGGCAACCGGAGATCACCTCCGTTCATGGTTTTGATAAACGCGGGGCGCAAAAATCACTGAATTGCGCTGTGCGTTTCGGTTGGGAGATCGGCCAGAAAGGGTTCGACTTGTGGATTTCCGCCCATACAAGCTTTCGTAGCGCGCTTGTATCAGGAGCCACAAGCATCAACCGACGCATCGGATACTCCAAGCCGTGGTTTAATACTTTCGCCTACACCGAGACCGTTGATCGCCGCTTTGACGAGCTTGAGGAAGTAGAAAGGCTCTTTGAACTGCTCCGACCGCTGGGCATAGAGCCACCTGCACCGAAAACAGAACTGATTTTATCCGAAGATGCACGAAACAGTGCCGATGAATATTGGAAAAAGAACTGCGGCGACAGGCCGGTACTCGGCATTCACCCCGGTTCGACATGGCCGACCAAATGCTGGCCTAAGACATATTTCAGCGAGATAGTCTCCAGAGCTAGCAAGGCAGGTGTTCAAGTACTCATCTTTGCCGGTCCGGGCGAAGAAGCTGTGGCCGCTGAGGTAAAAGCTGGTGCTCAGCTTGACGACGATGCGAATGTCACCGACCTAGCCGGGCAATTGTCCCTTCCTGAATTGGCCGCTTACCTCGGCAAGCTCGATTGCTATCTGACCAACGACTCAGGCCCCATGCACCTTGCCTGGGCACAGGACATACCACTGGTCGCGCTGTTCGGTCCGACCGTGAAAGAGCTGGGATTCTTCCCACGCGGCGACAATTCAACAGTCATGGAAACGCCCCTTGATTGCCGCCCCTGCGGTTTGCACGGGCCGAAACGCTGCCCAAAGGGTCACCACAACTGCATGAAAGACCTGACGCCTGACATGGTCTGGAACGAGTTGAGCAAGAAGCTCGGCCTCTGATTCACCCCCTCCCCTTTGACGCCATCAAAATTTGGTGTAGTCTGTCTGGCAATACCAATTAGTACTGTCAGGAGGGTCCATGCTCTGGTTCCATCCCGCTTTGCAGGTTATCGCCACCATGTTCGGAATCTATGCCGGTTATCTCGGTATGGAACGTTTCCTGTCCCAGCATCTCCATAAACGCACTCAATTCCTATGGAACCGGCATGTATTTGTCGGTCGATTTGCTATCCTGCTCTGGATGGCCGGAATGGCTGGCGGATTGACCATCGCCCGCTGGAAGTGGGATGTGAATTTCGTGACGGGAATACATTACAAAAATGCATTCAATATGCTCCCGCTCATGATTGTGGGCGCAGCCAGTGGCATCTACATGGACAAAAGAAAGGCAAAGAGAACCATCCTGCCGCTCCTCCATGGCGTCTGCAATCTGCTAGTGCTGGGAATGGCAATTTACCAGATCAAGACCGGCTGGCAGGTCATCAAGGATTTCGTATTGTAGGCAAGCTAAGTATAATACGAAAAAAAGGCAGACTCCTAGGAGTCTGCCTTTCTTTTTTTAGGGTGTAGGATCGAATCGACTAGCAGGTGCCTGCGGATTTACCACTGGACTTGCAGCTGATGCGGGCGACGGCTCTGCGAAGAGCAGCCTGGTTGCGGGCAGCGTCGACTTTTTCCTGAGCCTTGGCAGTGCGTTCTTCGGCACGGCTTTTGGCTTTGGTAGCGCGGTCTGAATCGATCTCGGTGGCCATTTCGGCAACTTCAGCCAGGATTGTGACCTGGTTGTTGCTTACCTCAGCGAATCCACCGGCGACGAATACATAATGCGCCTTTCCGTCTTGTTTATAATGCAGGTTGCCTACTCCCAGTGCGGACAGGAAGGGAACGTGACTCGGCAGTACGCCGAATTCACCGAGGATACCGGGGGCACCCACGTATTCCACGTCCTCGGAAAGTACTTTCCGGTCGGGAGTGACAATCTCAAGCTTCAATGTAGCCATGAATTACCTCGCTTACTGCTTGGCTTTTTCGATAGCTTCCTCGATTCCGCCGCACATGTAGAAGGCCTGCTCGGGCAGGTCATCGTACTTGCCGTCGAGAATATCGCGGAAAGCCTGAACGGTGTCTTCGGTTTTGACGTACTTGCCGGCAACACCAGTGAAGACCTCAGCAACGTGGAACGGCTGAGACAGGAAACGCTGGATGCGACGAGCGCGGCCAACAGTCGCTTTATCATCGTCGGACAGTTCGTCCATACCGAGAATAGCGATGATGTCCTGGAGTTCTTTGTACTTCTGCAGCACGGACTGAACTTCACGAGCAGTCGCGTAGTGATTGTCACCAATGACCAGCGGGTCAAGGATACGGGAGGTGGAGTCAAGCGGGTCAACAGCAGGGTAGATACCGAGCTCGGAGATCGCACGAGACAGAACCAAAGTACCATCAAGGTGAGAGAAGGTTGTAGCCGGTGCGGGGTCAGTCAAGTCATCAGCAGGGACGTAAACGGCCTGGACAGATGTGATGGAACCCTTGTTTGTGGAGGTAATACGCTCCTGCAAACCACCAAGGTCAGTACCCAGAGTAGGCTGATAACCAACCGCGGAAGGCATACGACCGAGAAGTGCGGAGACCTCTGCGCCAGCCTGAGTGAAGCGGAAGATGTTATCAACGAACAGGAGCACGTCCTGGCCTTCTTCGTCACGGAAGTATTCAGCCAAAGTCAGAGCTGTCAGAGCAACACGTGCGCGGGCTCCCGGAGGCTCGTTCATCTGACCGTAAACGAGGGCGGCTTTCTCAAGAACGCCAGCGTCTTTCATTTCGTAGTAGAGATCGTTTCCTTCACGAGTACGCTCACCAACACCAGCGAATACGGAGATACCACCGTGCTGCTTAGCGATGTTGTTGATCATTTCCATGAGGATAACGGTCTTGCCAACACCTGCACCGCCGAAGAGGCCCATCTTTCCGCCCTTGGGGAAAGGAATGAGCAGGTCAACGACCTTGATGCCGGTTTCGAGCAGCTCAACCTTGGTGGACTGCTCGGTGAAAGCAGGAGCTGCACGGTGAATGGAGGACTTCTTCTCGTGAGGGATAGGTCCCATTTCATCAGAAGCTTCACCAACAACGTTCATGATGCGGCCCAATGTGCCTTCACCAACAGGAACGGAGATAGGTGCTTCCAGGTCAACTGCGTCCATGCCGCGAACGAGACCTTCGGTAGCGTCCATGGCGATGGTGCGAACAGCGTTATTGCCAAGGTGCTGAGCGACTTCGCAAATCAGCACGGGTGCATCTGTATTGTTGGGATTCTTGATCTCCAACGCAGACAGAATGTTGGGAAGATTCCCTTCGGCAAATTCGACGTCGACAACGGCGCCAATTACCTGAGCGATTTTACCAGTATTAGCCATTTTAAATAGCCCCCTTTATCCTTTCAGC